>OLPI01002374.1_pt1 | contig 14847 bp, 18 predicted proteins | sample 1672361 | NCBI WGS metagenome assembly OLPI01 (sample SAMEA3136675, study PRJEB25190) | human gut metagenome
GAAGATGTGTGTGCAGAATATTTTGATGAAGTTCACAAGTGGAGCGAATGGAGAAAGAAAAATGGTGGGAATTACTTCAACAATGATGGAAGATTTTATGCATTTGTTTATGAATACAGAACCGATGGCAAAAAGATTCAAGTACGAAGTGGGAAATATAAAGCAGAGGCTTGTTGCTATAAAGATGATACATATAATGAGGAGATAGGTTTATTCCTAGCAAGCAATAGATTGTTTATAAAAATTCTTCAAGACATGGTTAATTCTGAAATTCGTCAAATGAAATATGATGTAGTAGATGAACTTTTCAGGAATGTGGCAAAGGCAAGTGCAAAATTAGGTGTTAAATTTGTATAAGTAAATAAACTTTTCATCGGATGAAACGGAGAATGTATAGGTAGAAGGGTAGAAAATATAATGAGTACAAAATATTATATACATACACAAAACAAGGAATTTGTTGAGAAGTATTTCTTTAATGAGTATAGACTTGTGGACGAACCTTGTTTTGGCTATGAAATTTGTATTGGACGTAGAAGTGGTGGATGGAAGCCTTTGTTTAATCAACACAACGACGCATATACTTCCGTTGAAGAAATGAAAGAATTTTTATCCATACATTCCGATAAAATTTCTATATATGATGAATCTGAACGATTTCTTACTTTAAATGAATTAGAAGATGAGTTAATAAATTGGGCGGAACGTCAGGAAGTCAAGTATATGAAGTATAATGCTCAAGATTCTGACTTAGGCGATATTCATTTTGATGTAAGTACAAAAGACGATTATGATATAAGAGCTCCATTTGACCATATTGAATATAACAAAGTAATAGATAGGCTTGCTCCCGAATTAAAAACGTATAGAGGTCATTATACTCATGATAAAGATAATTATGATTTTGTGTCGGGTTGGTGGAGTAACCCAAGACCAAGAGGATTATTGAGGAGGCTGTTTAATGAGTTGGAATCCGGTAATGAATAAATTCATTGAAATAAAAAATGAGTTTCATAAAAGAATGGGATATATTACATATAACAAGGACGAGAAGAAAACATGTTTGGAACTATGGGTCGAATGTTTAAATAACATTGAACCCATAAATCAATATCCTGAATATACAGACTTACTTTCAAGATTAGAACTAAATCAAAATGGACACTTTCTTCTTTTGAGATACGGTCAATATAGCGATATCTATAATGGAGAAGTTGATAATTCTGGTGAAGAATTATGGAATAAATATGATGGATTCTATCGTGAATGTAGAAGCATAGTAATTGACATAGTAAATGACAAAATAGTTTTGTGTCCCTTTGCTAAATTCTTTAATATTAACGAACTCGAAGAAACAAGTTTGGAGAATATACAAAGTAGGATTGGCAATGCAAAAACAGTTGAATTTTCAAATAAGTTGGACGGTTCTATGCAATCAGCTACTTGGTATAATGGTCAAATTATAATGGCAGGCAGTCAATCTATTAATCCAAATACTTCATGGAGATTACAAGATGGTTATAAGATGATATATCAGTTATCTGGTTATGAACGAATGTTACGAGAATATCCCAATATCACTTTTGTTTTTGAGTACATTTCATTGAAAGATACACATGTCGTTAAATACACAAAAGAGCAAGAAGGATTATATCTTATCGGCATGAGAAGTAATTTGACCGGCGAAGAATATTCATATGAATCAATTCTCAAATTCGCAAAATTATACAATATTCCAACAACAGAAATCTTCAACAAGACCTTGGATGATGTTATGACCGAATTAGACGATAAGTCATCTGATGAAGCGGAAGGTTTTGTAATCAACATTGACGGTTATAAGGTTAAATTAAAATACAATGATTATGTGCATATTCATAAAGTATTATCTAAGTTATCGTCTATCAATTTAGTGATTTCTTCTATCGCTGACAGCTGTTATGATGATTTACTATCGAAATTACCAAAGGCTTATCATGAAAATGTTAAGAAGATAGCAACCGTTGTTATGAAGTATATTAATGAGACCACAAAAAATATAAAACAATACTATGATGATGCTCCCAAAACCAATAAAAAAGATTTTATGATATATGTTTCAGAAAATGTTCCTAAGGAGTATCAAGTATATTGTAGAGAATTATATTATGGTCATGATATCAATGTTTTAAAAAGTGGCAACAAAAAGTCACCTCGATATAAAAAATTAAAGGAAATGGGAGTAGACGATTATTCTGTACTCTTCAAGGAGGAATTGAAGGATGTTTAAACAAGAAGTGCAAAATCAAATTCAACAACATTATGACAAACTTATATCATTAGGCTACAATGTTGTTGGTGTATTTTTATACGGTTCACAAAATTATGAGTTGGATTACTCTGGTTCAGATGTCGATTCAAAAGCAATAATTCTTCCTACATTAAACGATATTGTGTTTAATCGTCAACCTGTAAGTACGACACTTGATATGGGGAATGGTTGCTTATGTGATGTAAAAGATATTCGTAAAATGTTTGAGTGTTTTAAGAAACAAAATATTAATTTTGTTGAACTTTTGTTTACTCAATATTATGTTTTAAATCCAATTTATGAAGAACTATTCGAACCTATGTTTGATAATGCTGAAAAAATTGCAAGATACAACAATTACGCAAGTGTTAATTGTATGTGTGGAATGGCATTTGAAAAGTACAAAGCTCTTGCCGATAAAGAAGAAAAGGTGATATTTGGCGGACGCCTTGGTAATTATAAATATTACGATATGGACAAGGTAATTATTGCGGCATTAGAGGCAGTTGAAAAGTATGTACGATAAATTAATCAGTATAATTGTTCCGGTATATAATGCGGAGAATACAATTGGGACTTGTGTGGACTCTTTGGTCCGCCAGTCCCATAAACTGTTGGAAATAATTCTTGTTGACGATGGCTCAACGGATAACAGCGGTAAAATATGCGATGAACTGGCAATTAAAGACAACAGGATTAAGGTAATCCATAAGGATAACGAAGGAGTGTCCGTTGCAAGAAATACAGGCATAAATAAGGCTGCCGGCTATGCCATAACATTTGTTGACGCAGACGATACACTTGATATAAATGCCGTAAGTCTTATGTTAAACAAAATGCTTAACAATGACTGCGATATTGTTATGTGTGATTACTCTATAATATATTCTGACCATATGGAAAAACATGTATATAGGGAAGATGATTTCTGCCTTGAGAAAGAGGGCGTATCGGAATTTCTTGATGATGCATTAAAACCACAGTCAGGTGTTGGTTTTATCTGGGGAAAATTATTCAACAGGGAATTTCTTATTAGAAATAATCTTTTGCTTAATGACAATCTTACGGCGGCAGAGGATGCTGAATTTATGCTTCGCACGGCATTTTATGCGGATAGGGTGAGTTTTGTGGCAAAATCCCTCTATAATTATCTTCACAATACCGTTTCGGCGGTAAGAAGTTTCAGAACGGATTATGTTGAAAGATATAGAAAATCTCTTTCTGTGATGTACGATTTCCTCGTGGATAATGGTCTTAGTAAACACCTTGTTACTTATGACAACTGTGTTTTATATCATTTACTCCTTATTGTGGTTAATTATTCTTTTAATCCTGCCAGGAAAGATACAAAGAAAGAACAGACAGCAGCTTTTAAAAAGCTGGTTAAAGACCCTTTCTTTGCTAATGCCATGAAATCACTGCGTTTAAAGGATTTTTCAATGACCAGAAAGATTACCCTTATCTGTATTAAACTTAAAATGTACCGTATGGTAAGGCTTATTGCTTTATTCAGGCAGAAGCAGACAGGAACCTCCTAAAAGTTCACAAAAAGTTCACAAAAAATTAGCACTCTCCTATTGACATTGCTAATAATAGGTGCTATATTACAACTAGAACAAAGGAAGGGGATAAAAAGAAAGCAAAAGCGAAAGGCTTTATGAATTCCCTACCACCCGAGTTCCAAGAAACAAGGTAAACAGCATATATAAAAAGGAGAGATGACTTATGTTAATGCCTAGTATTTTTGGAGAGAACTTATTTGATGATTTCTTTAATGATTTTCCATTCTATTATGATGATAAAGCAATGAAAGATACCGAGAAGAAGCTTTATGGCAAGAGAGCCAGCCACGTTATGAAGACTGATATTAAGGAAATGGATAACGGTTATCAGCTGGTAGTCGATCTTCCAGGATTTACCAAAGATGAGATTAAGGCTTCCCTGGAGAATGGCTATCTGACCATCAGCGCTGAGAAAGGTTTGGACAAAGATGAGCAGGAGAAAGAATCCGGTCATTACATCCGCAGGGAGCGTTACGCAGGAGCCTGCAGCAGAAGCTTTTATGTAGGCGAGGATGTTCAGCAGGAGGATATTAAGGCTGAGTTTAAACATGGCATTCTGAAACTGTTTGTTCCGAAGAAAGAAGCGAAACCAGCAGTGGAAGAGAAGAAACACATTGCCATCGAAGGATAACTTTTCCCCTTTCAGAAGCACATTCTGAGAGAATAGCATAATTAAGAAGTAAGATGCCGCAGAATCACGGAAAATGGTGGTTCTGCGGCATCTTTTTTTACATTTGTTCGCTATTTTTCTGTCTTGACAATGCCTGTTGATTTAGCTATAATGGTGAAACTGTGAATATCCTAGTGAATTTGTACCCTTTTGGGTAATGAAATGTCTGCTTTTGCAGGCATTACCAATTATAAAAGTGGACTGTTTGGCGCATGAATATTATCTGTCGTTGGTATATTTCTGCTGCTTTTTGTTCAGGACTTTTATAGTAATGGAATTTTCCGGGAGAAACAGCATATAAGAAATGTATGATACGGGGCGACAAGCCGCCGGAATGAAAGGGAGTAAGGCTATAATGGAAGAAAAGAAGAACTTACTAACCTATGCAGGACTTAAAAAACTGGAAGAAGAGCTGCATGATTTAAAGGTAGTAAAAAGAAAAGAAGTAGCAGGTAAGATCAAAGAGGCAAGAGAGCAGGGAGACCTGTCCGAGAATGCAGAGTACGATGCAGCTAAAGATGAGCAGAGAGATATCGAAGCGCGTATTGAAGAAATTGAGAAAATCCTGAAGAACGCTGAGGTTGTAGTTGAGGACGAAGTCGATCTTGACAAGATCAGCGTAGGATGTAAAGTAAGAGTACATGACTTCGAGTTTGACGAAGATATAGAACTGAAGCTGGTTGGCTCCACAGAGGCAAACAGCCTGGAAGGCAAGATTTCTAACGAATCTCCTGTAGGAAAGGCTCTTATGGGCGCACACACAGGTGATATTGTAGAAGTAGAGCTGCCATCCGGTATCATGAAGTACAAAGTGCTGGAAATCCAGCGTAATATTTAAGGAGGCACAAAAGTGGCAGAACAGAAGAATCAGGATCTGAATCAGCTTCTGAAAATCCGCCGTGATAAACTGGCAGAGCTTCAGGCGAATGGCAAGGATCCATTTCAGATAACAAAATTTAATCAGACCCATCATTCACTGGAAGTAAAGAACCTTTATGAGGCACATGAAGCAGAGCTGCTGAAGGATCGCACAGAGCCGGATGTAACAGGTCTTGATGAAGAGCAGGCAAAGGAAGTTCAGAAGAACGACTACGAAGAGAGAAGATGTATTATGGATGCCAGCCCGATCCATGTGGCAATCGCTGGACGTATGATGTTCAAGAGAGTCATGGGAAAAGCTTCTTTCTGCAATATCCAGGATTTACAGGGAAATATTCAGGTATATGTTGCAAGAGACGCCATCGGAGCAGATTCTTATGCAGACTTTAAGAAATCCGATATCGGCGACATCTTCGGCCTGGAAGGTTTTGCATTCAGAACCAGAACCGGTGAGATTTCTATTCATGCAGAGAAAATGACTCTTTTATCAAAGAGCCTGCAGATCCTTCCGGAGAAATTCCACGGACTGACAGACACAGATATGCGTTATCGTCAGAGATATGTAGACCTGATCATGAACCAGGAGAGCAAGAACGTATTTATCAAGCGTTCTCAGGTCATTAAAGAGATCCGAAACTTCCTTGCTGGCCGTGACTTCATGGAAGTAGAGACTCCAATGCTGGTTTCCAATGCTGGTGGTGCAGCTGCCAGACCATTTGAGACACATTACAATGCACTGAACGAAGATGTTAAGCTTCGTATTTCACTGGAACTTTATCTGAAACGACTGATCGTTGGCGGACTTGAAAGAGTCTACGAGATTGGCCGTGTATTCCGTAATGAGGGTGTTGATACCCGTCACAATCCGGAATTTACACTGATGGAGCTTTACCAGGCATATACAGATTATGAAGGAATGATGGAACTTACGGAATCCATGTTCCGCTATCTGGCGGAGAAGGTCTGCGGTTCCACCAAGATTTCTTACAATGGTATCGAGATTGATCTTGGAAAGCCATTCGCACGTCTGACCATGAATGATGCAATCAAGAAATATGCAGGCATTGATTTTGATGAAGTTGCAGATGATGAGGCTGCTAAGAAGCTTGCAGCTGAGCATCATATTGAATATGAAGAGCGCCATAAGAAGGGCGATATCATCAATCTGTTCTTTGAGGAATATTGTGAGAAAGAGCTGATCCAGCCGACCTTTATTATGGATCATCCGATTGAGATTTCTCCGCTGACTAAGAAGAAACCTTCTGATCCGAATAAGGTAGAGCGTTTCGAGCTGTTCATCAATACATGGGAAATGTGTAATGCTTACTCTGAGCTGAATGACCCGATCGATCAGAGAGAGCGTTTCAAAGCACAGGATGCTCTTGCTGATGCTGGTGATGAGGAAGCAAACCACACAGATGAAGACTTCCTGAATGCACTTGAGATTGGTATGCCGCCGACAGGTGGTATTGGATACGGAATCGACCGTCTGGTTATGCTTCTCACCGATAGCCAGGCCATCCGTGACGTACTGCTCTTCCCCACAATGAAGTCACAGGGCGCTTCCAAGAACGAAGCAAACAATGCGGCACAGGCAGCACCGGCTGTAAAAGCAGAGGAAAAACCTGCTGAGAAGATTGATTTTTCCAATGTAAAAATCGAACCGCTTTTTGAAGAAAACGTTGACTTTGACACTTTCAGCAAGTCAGATTTTCGAGCCGTAAAGATTGAAGCGTGTGAGGCAGTTCCGAAGAGTAAGAAGCTTTTAAAGTTCACTCTGAATGACGGAACAGACCGTAAACGCACGATTTTAAGCGGTATTCACGAGTATTATGAACCGGAAGAACTGGTAGGAAAAACAGCGATTGCAATCGTAAACCTTCCGCCGAGAAAGATGATGGGCATTGATTCCGAAGGTATGCTGATTTCAGCAGTACACGAGGAAGACGGAAGAGAGGGATTACATTTACTGATGGTAGATGAACATATTCCGGCTGGTGCAAAGCTGTATTAAAAATCCGATAAAGGATTAAAAAATGTAGGCTTTTTGATGTAGAGTACGACAAAGGTACGACAAATAAAACCTCCTTAATGGGCTATAATAAATGATTTTAAATAGTCCATGCAAAATGAAATCAATATTTTTACATTATGAGGACACTTTTCTAAGAGAAATTTTAGAAGAGTGTCTTTTTTGTTACGGTCATGTACAAAAAAACAGGAGGAAATTAAAATGGCAAATAACACAGCGTTAAGAGCAGGTAAAGATACTACTCGCACAATTACTTTCAAAAATAAGGAGCACGAAAAATTTTATTACACCTATCTGCCAAAGTGCAGATATCAGGATGTATACCACAAGGCATTGGTGTATTGTCTTGGAATTGACCGGGATACAAGAGAAAACGCAGAACAGATATACGATTTTAAGACAGGATACGTGAAAACGGAATGCCTGCATGAAGGCTGGCAGACAAGCGGCAGCGTAAGGATTATACGGCTGGCATTTAACCTATATTGTGACGGTACTCCCAGTGTTTATGATTATGAAGGAGACAGTGACAGACAGGTAGATGAATGCAGGGAATATTCGGTCAGTGATTTATTCTGCTGTGGCTATGCAAGGTACTTTTGGGAGGCAGTCAAAATCCGTTATCCGGAGTATTGTTTTTATCGGGATTGGGAGGATTCATATGCTGAAGGTTAGATTACAGGGAACAGTTAAGGATATACAGTGGTTTGGGAAACTTTTGGAACAGCACCCGAAAATCCGGGTGCTTGGAGTATCGAAACCGTTTGCAAATAAAGGAACAAACAAATATTTTCGTGTATACGCAGAAATAGAGAAAAGAGAAAATACCATGCAGTAAAGCATGACAGGAGAAAGGCAGGAAGAAAGTATGTGTAGAGTAATCGCAGTCGCAAACCAAAAAGGTGGTGTCGGAAAGACAACTACCTGTGTGAATTTAGGAATCGGTCTTGCAAGGGAAGGGAAAAAAGTGCTTCTGATTGAAGCAGATGCACAGGGAAGCATGGCGGTCAGTCTTGGGATTCAGGAACCGGACGAGCTGGATGAGACACTGGTCAATATTATGGAAAAACTTATCAATGACAAGGAACCGGAGCCGGGAGAAGGAATTATCCATCATGAAGAAGGGGTGGATTTTATCCCTGCCAATATTGAACTTGCAGGATTGGAGACTTCCCTTGTGAATGTCATGAGTCGGGAAATGGTATTGCGGCAGTATATATGTGGGATAAAAAAACAGTATGATTATATCCTGATTGACTGTATGCCCTCACTTGGTATGATTACCATTAACGCATTGGTGGCGGCTGACAGGGTATTGATTCCGGTAGAAGCGGCTTATCTTCCGGTTAAAGGGTTACAGCAGCTTATTAAGACAATAGGGCGGGTACACAGAAAACTGAATCCGGAGCTTTCTATCATGGGGATTTTGTTCACAAAAGTAGACCGCAGGACAAATTTCGCAAAGGATATTGCGGCTCAGATTCGAGAGGTGTACGGAAACAAAATACATATTTTTGCAAATTGCATACCGATGTCTGTAAGGGCGGCTGAAACTACCGCAGAGGGAAAAAGCATCTATCTCCATGACCCGAAAGGAATTGTGGCAGAGGGCTATCACTATCTGACAGGGGAGGTGTTGGATGATGAAGAGTAAGAGCGCAGAAAAGATAAAGCTGACTTCTTATGATGATTTATTTGGCAGTAGTGAAGTAACGGCAGAAGAGAAGATTGTATCCGTTCCGATTCGTCTTTTTCACACCTTCAAAGACCATCCATTCCGGGTATTGGATGATGAAAAAATGCAGGAGACTGTGGAAAGTGTAAAACGATATGGAATACTGATGCCGGGAATTGTACGTCCGTATGGTGATGGTGAGTATGAGATGGTGGCAGGGCACCGCAGATGGCGGGCGTGTGAACTGGCAGGAATGGAAGAGATGCCAGTAATTATCCGGGAAATGGATGATGATACTGCTACGGTGATAATGGTGGATACGAACATCCAGAGGGAAGATATTCTGCCCAGTGAGAAAGCCCATGCTTATAAAATGAAATATGAAGCCATGAAACATCAGGGAAGCAAGGGAGAGAAGCATACGGCTGATCTGGTAGGAGAAGCTGCTGGCGAAAGCGGAAGGACGGTTCAGCGGTATATCCGTCTATCATTCCTTATTTCCAGATTATTAGACTATGTAGACAATAAAAGACTTTCCATGAAAGCGGGAGAGAAACTTTCTTTTCTGACGGTAGAAGAACAGGAATGGGTGTTAGAGGCAATAGATAATGCAGTTTTGACGGTAACAGATAAACAGGCGGAGTTATTCAAGAATCATAGCAGGGAAAAGACGTTGAATCAGGGAATTATCTATTCTGTTTTATTGCAGAAAAAGGAAGCAGAAACAAAGGTAACTCTTTCGGCAAAGAAGGTACGCTCGTATTTTCCGCCAGCCTATACAAAAGAGCAGGTTGAGGAAGTAATTTATACGCTGTTGGAACAGTGGAGAAAGAAGAAAGGGAAGGAGGAACAGGAAGATGCAGGAGATACAGTTTGATTATTTTCATGGAATGGAAGCGGAACAGTATACCTTTTACCGGATTCCGAAAATTTTATTTACCGCAGAATGCTTCAAAACTATTTCCTGCGAAGCAAAGGTTTTATACGGTCTGTTGCTGGACCGTATGAGCCTGAGTATTAAAAATCGCTGGTTCGATGAAGAGGACAGGGTATACATTATTTTTACTGTGGAAGAAATTGCGGAGCTTATGAACTGTGGCACACAGAAGGCAGTGCGGTTATTAAAGGAACTGGATAGTGAAAAGGGCATTGGCCTGGTGGAAAAAAGGCGGCTTGGATTGGGGAAACCCAACGTGATTTATGTGAAGAATTTTATGGTCAAACAGCCTGAAAAGGAAGAAAAAGAGCCGGAAAAGCCTGTAAATACACAGAATTGTGAAAATCACAATTCAAGAGTTGTGAAAACCACAATTCAGGAATGTCCAAAATCACAATTCAAGAATGATGAAAATCACAATTCTGGAATGATGAAAACCACAATTCAAGAATGTGCAGAATCACAATTCAAGAATGATGAAAATCACAATTCTGGAATAGTGAAAATCACAACTCCTGAATGTCCAAAATCACAATCTAATAATACTGATATTAACAATACTGATTTTAGTGAAAATGAGTATAGTGACATTGAGAGTAGTGAAACTGATTTTAACGAGACAGATAATATCTTATCTAATCTTTCTCATCTATCAGTGAGGAAAACAGCAGGAATGATAGATATGGTGGAAGAGATGGAAGCCTATCGGAAAATTATCAGGGAAAATATTTCGTATGAGTGTTTTGAGGACAGCAGGTATCGACAACAGGAGGAAGTGGATGAACTTGTGGAACTGATGGTAGAGGTTATGGTCATGCCGGATAACAGCACTGTTCGCATTGGCGGAGTGGACAAGCCTGTGGTGATTGTGAAGAACCGCTTTATGAAGGTGGAACATGGGCATATTGAATATGTCGTTGGCTGCCTTGAGAAGAATACCAGCAAGGTAGGAAATATCCGGGCGTATCTTCTGACAACACTCTACAATTCAACCATGACCATAGAAAATTATTACAGAGCAGAAGTGAATCACGATATGTATGGAGGAGGATAAAACGGATGAGAAGAAAAGAATTTTTGGAGAATGTGGCAGTTCCGCTTTTAGGGATAGCTGTGGTAATGTTTATTGTTTATCTGTTTTGTGTGGAAAACGGTGTGTGTGATTACCGGAAATTGTGGATAGTTTCAGGGATTCCCTTTGGCATACAAAAAATGTATTTCTGGATGATTCCAAAAGGGTTTGATATAGGCGGTACTGTTGGAATGTTTGCTTTTAATCTGCTGATAGGAGGAATGATAGGCAGCGTGGTTTTGACATGGCGTTTGCTTATGGTGGGAACATATCTGTTAAAGAGTATTGGATATGGTGGTTTGTGGATAGTGAGAAAAGCATTTAGAACATGATTTCAAAGAGAAAAAACAAAGTATAAAAAATAGAATATAGAGTGTGAAAAGCAGCCAATGCGTAAAAAATATTGGCTGCTTTTTTGCCCTTTTTAAGAAAAACCTTGCGACACGGTGTCGCAAAGTAAAGGAGGATGTGTGTTGGGTAATCGTGCGGAATCGCAGGATTTGATTGACTTAGGAAACCGTATTCGCAAAAGGCGGCAGGAAATTCACTTATCACAGGAAGTATTAGCAGAAAAAACAGGTATCAGCCCCAACACGATCAGCAGGATTGAGGGAGGACAGACAGCAATGTCTATTGAGATATTCAGGAAGCTGGCGGTGATTCTGAAAACCGATGCAGGAACACTATTGGGGGAATGTAAGGAAGAAGAAAACCATCGTCTGTATGATTTGATTTGTCGTGCGAAAAAACTGAAACGGAAAGAACAGAAAATTTTGGAAAAGACAATGGAAGTGTTGATTGAGGGATTTGGTACGGAATTGTAGAAATTCAACAGATATGGTGGGAATATTTAGAAATATCCCCATATCTGATGAGGTAATGGAAAGCCAATGTTGTTAAACTTTAAGTCAGGAAAGAGAACAGATGCGGACAGAAAGGAGGCAGGATATGACAAGGGAAGAGTGCCTTGCATACAGACAAAGATGCCCATATGATGCAATGGGCGATTTCTCTGTTTTTTCGGAGAAAAAGGAAGATAGCAGGGATAATGAAGTGGCTGCTTCACAGCCGGAATTATCAGAACAAAATAAAGCATAAGAAATTTATGTGGCAGTAAAAGGAGTTTCAGGCTCCCGTTAAAAAAAAACGGGTGTGCCGGGAGCTGTCTTTTACTGTTTTTTCGTCTGTGATGTTTTTATTTTCTGCCACCCGGAAGAGGTGGTAGTTATGCTGACATTACAGGAATTAAAACAGATCGTAGATGTCCCATATCCGGGCATGAAAATTCCAACTGCAAAAAAATTAAAAGAATATGGAACGGTCATTGCCAAAAAGAGCATGGGTTGTGAGACAGAAATCTTGGCATTTCAAAATGGCTATGCGTTGTATCAGGTTAGTCGGTTCACTACGGTATTTCCGATTTGTTTTTGTGGGGAATATCAATACAATGCGGAACAGGCGGACTGTATTTCGGAAGAGTTTTTTAATCAAAGGGAGTGGTATATCCGTCTGGTATTGGAAGGAGAAGACCGTTTGAGTCGTAATCAGGAATCGAAAGAACAGGGCTGGACAATCTCATACAGTGATGTTTCGGAAGAATGGGGAATGCTTCAGACAGAAGAAAAGTCTCCATTGGAGATGCTGGTTGGCAGAGAGTCTGTAAATGAAATATTTGAGGTTTTGACGGAACTGCAGAAAAGGGTATTTTACGGATGTTTCTTTCATCAAAAAACACAGAATGAACTGTCAAAAGAATTGGGAATTTCTCCGTCTGCGGTGTCCAGAACCCTGTCAAGGGCGATGAACAGGATGCGGAGATATTATGCAGATGTACGGTCAGGTGGCTGCAATCGAAAAGAGATAAGATAGTGGGAGGAAAGAAGATATGCGTGGAAAGAAGCCGAAAGAACGAAAAAATTATATTTTGCGGACAGAAAACGAAACACTTGTGGAAGTAACCAGGGAGGTTTATCTGGAATGGTATCAGTCCCGGAGAAGGGAAAAATACCAGCAGGAACAGAAACAGAAATACGGTGTTTGCAGTCTTGATGTGGTGCAGGAAGGCAGTTTTGCAAAAACTTCTATATCGCAGGAAGGACAGCCGGAGGAGATGGCAGTACGCAGTGAATGCCTGAAAAAATTGAAGGAGAGTTTAGAACAGTTACCGGAACAGGAGGCATATCTGATTTATCTGTTATTTTTTGAAGAGGTTACAGTGAAAGAAGCGGCACAAATTTGTGGATGTAGCCGTAAAACAATACAGAACAGAAAAAAACGAATTTTGAAGACACTTAAAAATATAATGAAAGAACTTGGAATTGAGGGAGGATGTATTTATTTCAATTAAAATAGTGGAAAATTGTTCTAAAATCATATAAATTTAAAGTTATAGTATCAGTATAAGACAACGTATATGAAATGAAAACAGCTTTGTAAATTGGTGGGAAGAGCTGTCAGTTTACAAAGCTGTTTATGTATCCGAAGTTAGCTTCTATAATTATGATATAGAATACAAGCAGAAGAATGGAAAAATCTTTGGTGAGTAGCAGGTGGTTAAATATTTTTTTGCTTTTTTGGTTTAGGTGTCACCAATTATGTATTATATGTGTGATATATATGAGGAGAAAAAAAGATGAAAAGAAATGCTGATCAGATTTTTAATAAATATTGTAAACTGTTGTATAAAATATCAATTATTATGCTGTGTAGCGAAGAGGATGCTTATGATGCAGTGCAGGAATCATTTTTGAAATATTTAAATACAAAAAAGGACTTTAATGACGAAAGCCATGAAAGAGCATGGCTGACAAGAGTTAATATTAATATTTGTAAAAACATACTCCGTTTCAGAAGGATGCATCCAACGGTAGATTACGAAACTCTTGCACTACATTACCATAAACCTGAAGAAACAGGAATTATGGATACATTGATGACATTAAATGCAAAGGATAAAGAAGTACTAATTCTTTATTATATAGAAGGCTATTCTTGCAAGGAGATTGCTGATATGTTGAAGGTTTCAGAGAGTGCAGTGAAGAAAAAACTAGAACGGGCAAGAAAAAGATTAAAAGAAAAATATGAAAGTGAGGGCAGATAAAATTGGAAAAAAAATTAGAGAATATATCAAAATTAGCAGATGATATTGTGCTGACAGAGCAGAATGAGAGAAAACTCTTTATAGCATACAAAAAGAGAATTGAATCCCAAAGAAGAAAAAAAGTTCTTATGAGAGGATATTATCGTGTAGCAGTAGTTGCATTAGCTATGATGATAATGTTTTCTGTAAATTATTACCTGCAATCTCCTGATTTAGTAGTTTATGCGGCAACTGGGGATAAAATGGTGCAATTAAGACTAAATGAGAGAGTAAACTTGGAAAAACAAAGAACTCCATTGGGATATGGGTATGTTCTGGAAATGAGTGTGGAAGAAGGAAGCAGATATTATACGATAGAAAATGAACAAAACTTGAATGCTGATAATATTTTCAGAAATGGAAATAAGATTTTTTGGATGCCAGATGGAATGAATAGTATAAATTTCAGAGATCAGGACGGGAATGTTATTAAAATACCAGAAACTGACAGTTCAAGAGTTCCCCTGTTTCGGCAAAAATCGGGTTATTTTTCTGCAACGTTCTCACCTCCTACTACACCGGTCACGCGATTTCTTCGTGCGTAAAAATTAATCTCCCCTCCCGGTTCGTGTTCCCCTACGCCCTAATCGT
>OLPI01002379.1_pt1 | contig 14838 bp, 14 predicted proteins | sample 1672361 | NCBI WGS metagenome assembly OLPI01 (sample SAMEA3136675, study PRJEB25190) | human gut metagenome
TCCGCACATGTGCGGATGAATGTGGGAGGTGTTCGGATGAAGTTGATAATCAAGGCGACCAAGGCCTGTCGGCAAGCCGTAGCATGTTCTCGTGTCCAAAGTGAGTATCGCTGGTAAACTAAATCATAGGAACCTCCTAACGCTGCGGGGCATCCATCCCTTAGGGCTTACCCTTCGTTCTTCCATCCAAACGGGTCAAACACCCAAAAAACCAGATCGAGCACGCCGCCGGTCATCATGGCACCGGCAAGGGCCATGCAAACATGCAGAGAGCCGCCGCTTCGAAGCACGTCGAACGGCCCCAGAACAGCCAGCAGCGCGACCGCAGCGCCGGCAACGCACAGCGCGAGGCACGGCCCTGCGTCCTTGACGCACCTCTTTGCGAGATGCTTGGTGTTGTCACTCATCGATATCGATCTCCTTAGAGGGCCGTTGTTCAGGTGCATGCCGCCGCGACAGAGCAGGGCGACAGGCTAAGTGTCACATTGCGTGCGGACACGTTTTTAGGCGCGCACCGCGTGGGACCTTCTTGCCCCCTACGGTGCGCGCCGAAAATGGTCCGCTTTCCTTCTGTCCCTAACGGGTCAGCTGGCGGCGCTTATCGGACAGGAAGACGCCGGCGGCCACCAGGACCGTGCCGCCGATAACGAAGGTCTCGCCCAGTAGGTCGGGCGTATCGCCCGTGGCAGGCATCGCCGTCTGCCACGTCGCGGCCTCGGTTGTTGCCACCGCATGTTTGGCCTGGTACGTCACTTGCGTGGCGGGCTGGGCCTGCTCGCCATTCCCGCGTTCGGCGGCCTCTTGGCGAGCGATCTCGGCGTTGAGCTCGACAATAGCCTGGTCGAGCTCGGCCTTGGCGGCGGCGTAGTTTGCAAGCGCCTCCAAGTATGCCGGCGCCACAGCATCCGCCGCAGCCACGGCGGCATCGAGCTCGGCATTGGCGGCCGCGGCGTGCTCGGCGGCATCGTGAGCCGCGGCAATCTTGGCGTTGAGCGCCTCGCCTGCATCGTCAGCGCCGCCGTTAACAATGGCTTCGGCAAGATTGATCCTACGCAGGCGGGCAACCGCGGCGGCAGAGGCATCGCGGGCGGCAGCCGTATCCGTCACGGCTTTGTCAGCATCTACCCAGTCGTACTCGGCATCCATCACGGCCGTCGCCGCAGCATCGCGCGCGGTATCGGCAGCGGCTTTGTCCTCGGTAGCCTTGGCAAGCGATGCGGCGGCGTTCTTAAGCTGAGAGGCGCGGACAGCAGCCGCGTCAGACTTTGCCTGAGCCGTTGCCACGGCGGCATCGGCATCGCTCGCAGCCTGCTGGGCCATATCGAGCTCCGTCTGGGCGGCAGCAGCATCGATGTCTGCCCGATCGGCATCGCCTTGGGCAGCAACAAGTTCGACCTCTGCCCCGCGCTGATTGGCACGAGCGTCTTCGCCATTTAAGCTAGCCCTCGTAGTGCCTGGAAGCACGAATCGCGATTCAGTGCTTCGGGAACCCCAGCTATGCCCTAAGCTCATTGTCCCTTGCGATGTCATCTTCTGCGCATCCCTTGAAGATGAACGACTAGCACGGTTCTTCTTAGCCTACCTGTCGTCCGATGAAGGACAGCAGAGACTTATGGCCTCCTCGCACGGAGACTCGCTTGCGCAGCTATCTCCCAAAGACCTACGAAGCATGACCGTACCCGTCCCCCCAGCCGAGCGGAACAGGAGCGCTACGTGCAAGAGTACGAAGCAAAACAGCGCGCCTACGAGGACGCCTTTAAGCAGGCGGAGCATTACGCCGCGAGCAAGGGAACGATGTAAAGCTGGGATCGGCAGGCTACCTGGACTTTTCCCGGCAGCCTGCCGATCGGTCGCTGACACCGCGGGCCATTGGGAGCAACAGTCCGCTACCTGCACCACGTGGTGACATAGATAACGGGAGACCCGGCAAGGCACACCACCAAGACGACGGCCGCGATTGCAAGCGCGATGGCCATGCTCACGACGACATAGGCCACGGCAATGAAGACCAGCGCCAACACGCAGGCCAACAGCTCGGCCACCTAGCACAAGACCAGGTTCGAGCTCGCGCGCTTCAGCAGGACGTCGGCGAGACGGACGCATCGTGAGACTCACGAGCGCCATGGGCGGCCCGTGGCGCGACCGAACCGACGGAAGCGCCCGAAGTGCACGCGGCCACGACGCGGGCGAGCCCCGACGAGCAGCTCCGAGCCCGGACGGCCCCGGCCACGGGGCGGCTGAAAAGGTGAAACGTTGGCGAGCGTGGGGCAGATGTGCGGGAGCCTGTGAAACTTGTAGAGGCGTCCTTCCTGCTAGAAGCTTCGGTCGATAGGCTCTGTTTGTCTGTTGCTCATATGGCAAGTGATACACTTGCAGCTGTTACTCACGATTTAAGGTGGTCATCATGTCCGCTCCAAGACGCACTAAGTCTAGTCAGGCACAGCAGGATTTTCAAACTCCTAACACTGATGGTGATAACTACCTGGTCGAGCGCGACGGATGGATTGATAAGGCATCGTCGGGCTTCATTACGAACAGTAAGGCCAACCGGCAAATCTATCGCGTCATATTGGAGACTCTTTGGCCGAAAGGGTATGGCATACCCGGGCCTATCGTTGGCCGCGAAGAGATCAGGGCTGCGATTGATCGCGCCAAGGGCGGCACATACCACGATCCGTTCAGGCGGTTGCGCGAATTGCAGGGCGATGAGGGGTTTCTAGGCATCATCAAGAATGGGCAGAGGTATCAGCTCATTCATTTGAACATCTCACCAAAGAAACGGCCCAGAACATCACTCTCGGCAGATAAATGGAAGATGGTCCTTGGGGCCTACAACAATGTTTGCGCCGTCTGTGGTTGCACGCCCGATGAGAATGGATTTCAGCAGGATCACAAAGTCCCCCGTGCCCGCGGTGGTACCGATGACCTTACAAATTGGCAGCCACTTTGTGATTCTTGCAATATCGAAAAGAGCGTCGTCTGCCGAGGATGCCAGAAAGATTGCTCACAATGCGGCTACGCTTTCCCTGAGTTCTATAGGCCGGTTAGGCTGTCGGGACAGACCTGGCGCGATGTCAATGAGTACTCAGAAAAACATCACCTCGATCCGAGCCAGTTCGTAACCGAGGTGATTTATCATGCCATCTCTATCGAGTACGATAACTCAATCTGGCATTGAGTTAATCGTTGCTCGGGCGGTATTGCTCCAACCTTTCATCATCTGTTTGAACAAGCGAAATGACGTCTTTTATGGCTAGCCCCAAAGCCCTGCCTACCAGAGGCGGGATAGCGTTGCCAATTTGCGCATTCCGGGGAACATCGACTCCTCTTGCAGGGCCGTTAAGTGTATAGCGTCCATAGAATTGGAAGTCGTCAGGGAACGATTGCAGGCGAGCCATCTCCCGGAGAGTTACGACTCGAGGTTTATCGAAATGTATGAGCTCCTCTGGCGCAGTTGTTAGCGTTGAGCAAGGTTTTTCGAGGTCTAGAACAAACCGCTTGTTTGAGTGACACCCGTTCGCATACAAGAACTCCTTGCTGAGGCGCCCGGGTTGCTGCGTCATATGCGCCTTGTTGTAGAGCGCAATGAGCTTATCGCTGTGCCGATTGAAGCGATGGCAGGTCGGCACTGCTTGCTTTCGAATATTCTTCCTCATGAGCTTCTGGTAGGAAGTGCTCGCAGGCAGATACTTGCATGTTTTAAACCTTGGGAATTCTGGGTCTGCCACAAGTTCATCGCCTGAAAGGTCGCTCAGCGCCTCTGCGACGTTTACATATCTGCTTGTGGCAAGCCTAAGGTCCTTCCTCTGCTCGATGCAGATAGATGAAAGCAAGTCATCGAGCAAACTCTTGACATCAAGTTTCCCTGCGTAGTCCTCGGAAATAGCAAGCAGTATTACCCGCTTGCGTATCTGTGGGACACCGAAGTCGGCAGCGTTTATGGTGATTTTCCCGACGCTATAGCCCAACTCTTTGAGCTTATCGACCGCCTCTTCGGCGACGCTTCTTGTGGTGTTATCGCTTGGACGCAGTACGAACTTTTTCCCAAATCCACCAACGTTTTCCACCAGCACGAAGCGTGGCCTGAGTATTCTGGCCATTTCAATTTGTTTAAAAACAAGCAGGTTTCTCGGGTCATTGCCGTTGCGCGCCCCCGCGACGGAGAACCCCTGACATGGAGGGCCGCCAGCGAGAAGAGTCACCTCCCCGCTTAGTTCTTTCAGATGCCCTCTCGCGGTATCGTCTGAGAGAACATCGTTAATATCGTGCGATTCCTTAGTGAGCCATTCAGGCCAATTCTGAAAGTGGCTATAGGGGGAGGTTTCGCTAATTAAATTATGTTCAAAAGTGGAATAGGCCATAGGGTCTTTCTCAATTGCGAAGATACCCGACCAGCCTGCCCAGCCAAGGCCCAACGATAGGCCTCCACATCCTGAGAATACATCGATATATGACAAGGAGGAGGGTGCCGGCTCCGAAGGCCTGCTGTCACCTTGAAAAATAACGCCTTCCAACTCTTTCATTTTCTTTATTGCTTGCTTTCCCGTTTCCGTAACAATATAGCCGCTCTTTTTCCGGTAGGTTGTAAGGCAGTTCGAGTCCTTGAGCGACTTGATCCAACCGTTAATGGTCGCAGGACTGCTCCCGTATGCCTCCGCTATTGCGCTTTGTGACATCTTGATTGCAGGCCCCTCGGGCGTAGCAGTTTGTTGGGCGTCGAGCCAGCAGAGAAAGCGATACTCTTTTGTGGCGAAAATGCCGGTGCTCTCTGTTGACATCTAAAAGCCCTCCACTTGATCCTCTGCCTTTCAAATGCACTAAATTATTATAAGAACTTACCGAAGATTCAAGCCCTGTTTTACCGATATAACCGACTGCGAGTCTTCGACCGATGCCAACATGAGTCTGTTCGTGAGGGTGACCTTTAAATTCTTCAAGTAAGACGTATTTGGCATAGATGCTGAATCGCGATGTATTCAATCATCGTGTTTTAGCATATAAAAGGCTATAAATTAATCAAAACTACAATGTGTCATAAAGCAGCTGGGCATACTTTGAAAGTTGGTCCTCACTGCCGTGAACTCTATTCCCAAGCGGCCGAACCTTGCGCTATTTGCAATATCCCCAGTTGTCTTGCCTTATGAATTACGTCATCTAAAACCTGGCTTTTCATAACCGATTGACCACTCGAATAGTGAAATTTGTCAGCCGAGGCGGGCGTTAGATGCTGCTGCATGAAGTGCTATCCAGCACCCGCCTCGGACAATTAGGCCGCACTCGAATCCGAGCATGAACGCTGCAAGACCGGCGCACTAGTCTTCAAAGTCGATTTCAACCTCGGCGGCCTCATATATCTGGTTGATCACGTCGATGTCGATGCGGTTTACTATCCACCCTCGCAGCGAGCAGCGTTGCACGAACTCCTCGATGCGGTTCACGTTGTACATCTCTCGTAGAGTGACAACGACTGCAAACCTGATTCCATCTCCAGCACCAGGCTTGTTGCGCTCCTTCTTGCGCAGCATAATGCCCCATTGCGGGTTGTCGTAGGCTTTGCGCGGGGCGAACCGGGACTTGAACACGTCGCCGATGTGCTTGACGTTGTCCCACTTGCGGTAGAGCGCACGTGCTTCCGCTTCATAGACTTGGGAACCTTCGTCTCCCTGGACGTTTTTGTCCAGGGATTTGATCCCTTTACCCTTGATGCGTCCGAAATGGAGGTCGATCTCTGTGGTGGTGTAATCGACGCCTTGGCTCCTGTGGCATTCCGGGAAGTAGCAGAGCGTGGCCCGCGCCATGAACGGATACCTGCCGTCGTTCATGGGAATCGGTATACCGTAGTTGTAGGTCTCATAGCTGTCGATTGCGCCCGAGAGGATGAATCGAATCTCGTTGTTGGGCGTGCCGATTATGTCCTCAATACTGATAGGCGGAACGCCGTACCCCCTTGTATTGGATAGACCGCCCTCACCCCATCCATAGGCCGAGTCGATGAGAAGCGCCTTGGCCTCCTCCCTCGTGAGTCGAGCCTTATAAATCAGAAAGGCGAGCTTTCGTGCGATCCACGGGGCGGCGAAAGACGTACCCCAGTCACGCACGAGGGCGAAAGGCGCCGCCACAACGAGCCCGTCCTCCTTGGTGCCGCCGTAGTAGCTTATGTCGGGCTTGCCGAAGAACGACAAGACCGGCCCGTGGCGCGAGTAGATTGCTGGCGCACAGTCGCGTCCCACCGAGTTAACCACCACGGAATTGATTGAATCCGCCGGCGATCCAACGCGCTTTGTCTCCTCTCCGTTTTCGAGATTCGTTCCCGATACCACAAACACCACGTCGTATTTCGCCTGCAGCTCATCAAGGATCGACGCGACCGGAGAAATTGAGTTTTCCGGGCATTCCGAGGCGGTGCCGAGCGACAGGTTCCAAACCTTAATGCTCAGATTTGCCTCGATTATCCTCTTGACGTCGCGCATAACGGTAAGCGAGTTCAGCTTCTCGCCGTCGGTGATGCCGAAGTGCTTGACGCGGAAACGGCCGCAGCCGTCGTCTAGCTCGGGGTTGAGCGAGGGGCCATCGACGATGATGGAGGAAACCTGCGTCCCGTGGGCCACGTCGTTGTTGCAGTCGCGTTTCTCGGTCATACAGTCCTGGTAATCAACCCACGCGCTAAAATATGCGTTCTCGTTGAATAGCGTATCGATAACGCCGACGACTGGCTCTCCGTCCGGATCGGGAATCGAGGGCGGTAGCGGCAAACGCGCCTCGTATTCCCTATAGGCCCTCTCGCCCCAGAGTTTCGCTAGGTCAGTGTCGGCGAAGTTGACCGTAGACATGGCGACGAGGTAGGGCGCTTCGCGACGAAGCCGCTCATATTGGTCGGGATACAAGCGAACGCAGTTCTCAAAGACCTGTCCGCTGTCCAGCGCGGGTATGACTCGGCTTAGCAGCTCGTATGTATCCGTCCCAGTATCGTATATGGTGACGAAGGCGTCGTCGTTCTTGTACGCATCATCGATTGTGTCGGTGTAATAGAAATTAACGAGGTAATGGGCATCGCGAATGATTTGCGCGAAGGCCGTTTTTGAGATTGACGCTCCGTAAGCGTCGAACTTTTCTTTGTCGAGCTGCGACAGCTCCTTGCTGCCTATCACGCCGTTTGGGTAATTTCGCCGCAGGATGCCTATACAGGTGCCCAGCTCCTCTACCGTCTTGTCCAGCGTCTGCGGGGCAACGCGGTATGTGATGATGTGGCGGGGGTTATTCCCCGCGCTTCCAGGTATCTGCTCGAACCTTGCGCCGACAATGGAGTCACTTGCGTTGTCACTGCTTCGCGCCAGGAGCCTCCTGCAACGATTACTCTTAGCCACGGTCGATTTATAACGAGCATTAATTAGGTAGTCGATGCCGAGTTGCTGGCGCTTCCAATAGTTCCTGCACTCGACAAGATCGGCCTTTAGACCTTCAAGCTCGTCAGCAGAAACGGATTGCCCATTTGGGAGCGACGGCGGGCCGGGAGGCATTGCCCCCTTGCGCTCATAAGAGCCCTTCAGTTCGAGAATAGCGTTGCTCATCGTCTAACCTTTCAGCTCGCGCGAAAGAGTGCTGATCGGCGTGCCCGTCAGCGTCTCTATCTCGCGCATGGAGAAGCCCTGCTCGCGGAGGCTCTTGGCGTCGGGAACTACGTTGCCCGTCGCAGCCTTGTAAAGGCGGCGCATGTAGTCGAACGGCTCGCCTGGATTGCTGAAAGCAATCGCCGTTTTGATGAGGTTTGAGAGCTCAGCAGGATACTGCACCTCGTCCATAAGCCGCATTATCTTGTTGAATAGGCGCACATCTTTCCCGGCAAAGCGGAACTTGGCTAGATGCACGTTGAGCAGCGTGGTCGCTACCTCGAGGAGGTCATCTCGGGTGTACCTGCCGAAGTCGATCACGGAATCAAACCGACGAATCATCGCCTTGTCGAGCGTTCCGTACATGTTGGTCGTGGCGATGAGCACGACTTGCGTGTTCATACTGTCCAACTCGCGGAGGAACGTGGACGTCGCGCGTCCCATCTCGCGGACATCGTGGCTGTTGTTCCTGTCCATCGCAAGGGCGTCGATTTCGTCGAAGAGCACGACGATTCTGCCCGGGTTGGCAAACCCGTTGATCTCGCGGAAGAGAGTCGTGATGTTCTTGCTTGTCTGTCCGAGCTTGCTGTCGATGACCTCGCTAAAGTCGACGACAAACAAATCCCTCTCAAGGATTCGGGCGACATGCTTGGCCGTTTCGGTCTTGCCTGTGCCGGGAGGTCCTTGGAACAGGAACTTATTGATGCCCGCGTCATGGCCGACTGCATTTATGATTCCCTTCACGTCCTCAGAAATGACCTCTGGGAGAGGGAGGGGCGAGCGGGAGTAGTCCATTCTCCTGAGGAAATGGCCCACGCCGCCGCTTGTCTGTGGGACAAAGGTATTCGCGTCCGAAAGAAGGGCGAGGACGTATTCTGCGAGCTCGGTGTCGCCGGCCCGATCGAAGTCATGGGCGATCTCTATGGCCTCCTGACGAAAGCCGTAGTTGTTGTCCTCCACATGGTATTTAATAAGGTTCAGTACATTCCTCTTCTTCATTTTCCATTTCTCCAGACACTATCCGCCCCATAATGGCACTTTCTAGTATAGAACAAAACCAACAGAATTGGAATAGAGATTGACTTTTTAAGCCGAGCGGTGCTACCCTCGAATCGGTTCGGGGCACCACGAGCCAACCTGTCCGTTGCCAGCCGTAGGGAGGTGATTGTATGGCACGGCATCACAGCCCCAAGCTCAGCAAAGCCGCCGCTGTTCTGGCGAGCGGCAAGTCGAGCCCTCGGGCCAAGTCGCAAGCCGGCAAAACGCTGGCAGACCACAAGCGCCGCATGCATTAAGTGGCACGCAGCATCCTGAAGGAGGTGATGAAGATGGCATATGTTCGAGTGCGAATCCCGAAGTACCGAGTTACCAAGACCGGGCGAATCGTAAAGACCGGAACAATCACGCGATACGTCCATGTTAAAAGGAAGTAGAGCCCCAATGCGCAATTGAGGCTCCACTCGGAACGGAGCGGGGGTGTAGTTTAGCGGCTTGCCCCCGCTCCGCATATTCGCAAAGGTTAGCGCAGTTCTATCCGTGCCGCAATTCTGCATTATCGTCACAAGGTGAGCGGGTGGCTATCACAAATACGTTGCTTAGAACAGGGCACTGCCACATTCCAGCAAACCAATCCGAATCCTCGCTTGGTCGGGAGATAGTCCAATTACCCCTTAAACACCATATCGTTGTGGTATTCAATAAACTCAGCTCGTGGGACAAATCGCTTCGGAAGCGTAATTGGCTTTCCGTTGTAGCGCCACAAATACTCATCCTCAGGTGTTTCATGTCCGACCACACCGGACACCACTATCTTTAGGTCCTTCGTAATGGTAATTAGCCCCCGATCGAACGCCTTATCGTGCAATGCGTTCAAGAGCAATCCATTGTCGGGGGCAAGTCGCTCCGTTTTTGGATCAGAGACAATCCAGGGCTTGATATGGCTAGCAACCAACAGAGCCTTGTTTGATAGCCCCGTCAAGCAGCATCTTGAATCGTAATTGACGAGCAAGGTATTTCGAAAGAACTCCTGGTTCACCCGCATCGAAACGATTGCTTCGCGCTCTTTGCCCTCTGGCAAATCAAAGCCAATCGTCTCTTTCAACTCATCGCTTAGCGGTTCTTCAAAATCGAATCGATTGAGGAACACCTCGGTCGCTTCCTCGACGAGCTCATCGCCAGCAGAGGAATACTCAACCCAAACCATCTCATCCATTTTGCTCGCATGGGTCATTCCAACCTTGCCGCGAGCGCGTCGACGCTCATCGAAAGATGCAAGATTCCAGATTTTTAGAGCGACTGCGTTCGGCGTTCTGCCAATGGCCTTAGCTAACGCCTGGACGTCCTCGCCTGTTTTATCAACCTTTTTTGATGGTAGGGCGAGGTACAAAAACAGAGCCGCAAGGGTTTCTTCCCTCGACCATTTGTCTCCACGGCCTGCCATGTTTGCTCCTCGCCCGCGCACCGCTCACGTAATAGGTCCAGGATAATCCCGCGGGGGACCGCACTCGCTGCCTTTTCTCATTCGTCGGTGAATGGTTCACATAATGGCACTCCCCCGCGCTCCTCATACCCGCGCTCGAGCTTCTTCCCAAGCTCCGCAGCGGGCAGATACGGCTCCCAAAGCGGGCATCCCTGCCAACCCTCCGCGAACCCCATGCGGTGCAGCTCGTCGGCATCCAGCCTGTCTAGCAGCTCAAACAAACGTGTGCGCCAGCCTGTCTCGGGGGCGATGCGCTCCAGCAGGTAACTCAGGATGGTGAGTATGCCGAACATGTTGTCCGACCGCACCTGGTACGGCTCGTGCCACTCTGGATACTTCGACTTGGTGGGGATGGTCGGCCTGGTGCCAAGCCCTCTGTTCCACAGGCGGCCATGGTGTGCACATATGTTGCGAGCGGTGTTGATGGCCACGAGCCACGACTTCAACACGCGCGACGATACGCCCAGGTCCCCAGAGATTCTGTTCCTGATGTCAACCGACGCGCCGTTGTAGAGGCGAAGCATCGTGCCGAAGTCCATCAGGTTCACGAGAATCCAATAGGGCGGCAGGTCATGCGCGTCGCCGTAGGCCTCCTTGAAGTGGATAGCGAAGGGTTCACGCGAGCGGTCAAGCTCCTCAGTGCATCGTTCGATGAACTCGCCGTACGCATCGCCCTCAAGGCGCGGGAGATTCTCGCGGTCGAAGAAGCCGAACGCTCCGGTCTTGCCCGCGAGCTCATAGGCCAGCTGCGTGCGGAAGTAGACCTCGACGCGCTCGATGGCGTCCAAGACGATGAGCCTGAACTGCCTGTCGAAGGTGTAGAGCTTCCAGATCTGGTCGAATGTCGTGCCCTCGACGAAACGCTCGTCCTTTTCGCCCTCCTTGTCTGCCTCTGGCTTGCGCTTGAAGATGTACCAGTAGCCGCTCAGGCGGTAATAGCCAACGTTTGCGAGGTGGGCGATAAGGTCATCGCGGTCTGCCACCAGGCCGCGCTCGACTATGAGCAGGTCGGCCTGCTCCTCGAAGGTCAGCCAGGGTTTCTTGTATTCCCCCATGGTGCTCCTGTGCTCGATGCATAAAAGAAGACCCGCCAGTGTGCATGCTCGAGAGCAGAGGCCGGGCGGGTTTACTAAGCTCATTTTACCGCAGTCGAAGCCATTCTATACGGAACTCCACGAGGAAAGTTTGCAAGCGGCCGCCTCCTTGAATATTAACTTCATCCCACCCAAAAACTCATCCAACATTAATCTTGGCTCAAGAATCGCTTAATCTATAACCTGCACTATAGAGTTCGACCAAGGGCGGGGCGGCGCCGCGCAACGCAGACCGCCGAACGCAACGCTCGCGCCCGGGCAAATCGCCCGGCGTCGCGCCCATCGAACGAAAGGAACAGGTCATGGACGACCTCGAAAAAGTTGAAACCATCCGCACCAAGTGCAACGTGAGCTACACCGATGCCAAGGCCGCGCTCGACGCCGCCGACGGCAACGTTTTGGACGCCATCATTTGGCTCGAGTCGCAGGGCAAGACGCAGACCACGTCGGCGCACGCCGCCACCGAGTCCGCGCCAGTCGATGAGCCCTCAGCCGAGATGGTCGCCGCGCAGGCCGCCTACGAGAAGTCGAGCGAAAAGACCGACTTCTCCAAGAAGATGGACAGCGTGTGGGAGTACCTCAAAAAGCTCTTCCGCCTGAGCCTGGACACCAAGTTTATCGCCACGCGCCGCGATGCGATCATCCTCAACATTCCCATCCTGATCCCCATCGTCGCGCTGTTTGCCTGGGGCGCCACGATATGGCTGATGTTGATTGGCCTGTTCTTTGGCATGCGCTACCGCATCGACAGCGACGGAGACGTGCCCGGCAGCATCAACAACCTTATGGATCACGCCGCCGACGCCGCGGACGACATCAAGCAAAATCTCAACGACGACAAGTAATCGCAGACGGGGGCACGCATGGCACGGATCCTGATCGTAGAGGACGAGGAGAAAATCGCCCGCTTTGTGACGCTCGAGCTGGAGCACGAGGGCTACCAGGTGGAGCACGCCGCCGACGGCCGCACCGCCGTAGACCTGGCGCTGGAGCGCGACTACGATCTGATTCTGCTCGACGTGCTGCTGCCGCAGCTCAACGGCATGGAGGTGCTGCGGCGCGTGCGCAAGCACAAGGATGTGCCGGTGATCATGGTCACCGCGCGCGATGCCGTGATGGATAAGGTGGCCGGGCTCGACGCCGGCGCTGACGATTACCTAACCAAGCCGTTTGCCATTGAGGAGCTGTTCGCACGGATCCGCGTTGCGCTGAAGCGCTCGGAGGCCGTGCGGACGGCTTCGGGCGTTGGCGGCATCGGGACGGGCGCGGCGAGCGACGCGGGCGGGAGCGCCGCTGCGATACCCCCGGTCAGCGACTCAACCCAGGTTTCCGCCTCGCTCTCCCCCGCCACGCTCGCCGTGGGCTCGGTTGCGCTCGACCCCGACCGCCGCGAAGTCACGGTCGGCGGCTCGCCCATTGCGCTCACGGCCCGCGAGTTCGATGTCCTCGCCCTGCTTATGGCGCATGCCGAGACCGTGCTCACGCGCGAACGCATCGCGCACGAAGCGCTGGGCTACGAATACATGGGCGACACCAACAACGTCGACGTGCACATCGCGCATCTACGCGCCAAGATCGAGGACGCCGGCGGCGTCCGCATCATCCAGACCGTGCGCGGGGTGGGCTATGTCTGCCGCGCGTAACGCCGAGGCCAAGCGCGTCACCTCCATCGCCCGCGCCATCAACTGGAGCTATATGTGGCGCTGTCTGATGAGCTACATCTGGCTCGATCTGTTGCTGGTAGTGATTGCGGCGGCGATCCTCGTCTATGGATACAACCAGACACTGCCCGACGACACGTTTACCGCAGGATGGATCCCCGGTGCCACCGTTCACGGCATGTCGCTGACGCCCGCGCGCGGCTGGGACCCGACAACGCTCACCTATACCGTCGAGCTTGCGCGTACCACCAAGACTTTCCCCCTCGCGCAGGACCTCGTCACGCTATGGCCTCTCTACCTTGTCGTTGTGGGTTGGCAGGTCATCAGCGTGCTCAACATGCTCGGCGGTGCCCGCCGCGTACGCCGCACTATGGCGCCGCTCAACGACCTGGCCTTGCGCGTGGACGAGCTCGGCCGCATGCAGCTCTCCGGCGGCAAGATGGAAACACTGGAGCAGGCCATCGAGCGCGCAAGCGTCGACTCGCCGAGCGTCACCACCGGCGACGCCGACCTGGCAAGCATCGAGGTCGCGCTCAACCGCCTGCTGCGCCAGATGCAAGAGGCCAAGCTGCAGCAGATGCGCTTTGTCAACGATGCAAGCCACGAGCTGCGCACGCCCATCGCGGTGATTCAGGGCTACGTGAACATGCTCGACCGCTGGGGTAAGGACGACCCGGACGTGCTGGCGGAATCCATCGCGTCCCTTAAAGCCGAAAGCGAGCACATGCAAGAGCTTGTGGAGCAGCTGCTGTTTTTGGCACGCGGCGATGCCGGGCGCACGGTCCTGCGGCGTGCGGATACTAACCTGGCCGCACTGGTCGGCGAGGTATGCGAGGAATCGCAGATGATCGATGCCGCGCACACATATCGACTGGCGTACGATGCCGCACTTACCAGCGACCCGCGCTGCGACGCGCCCGTCGACGTGGCGCTCGTGAAGCAGGCTCTGCGCGTGATCGTGCAAAACGCCGCCAAGTACTCGGATGCGGGAACGACCGTCACATTTGGCATAACGCCAGATGCGGGCGCGGGCACGATCGACATAAGTGTTGAGGACGAGGGCATCGGCATGAACCAGGAATCCGCAGCTCACGCGTTCGAACGGTTCTACCGCGCCGACAACGCGCGCGATGCCGGCGCGCAGGGCTCGGGTCTGGGGCTTGCCATTGCCAAATGGATCGTCGACAGCCACGGCGGCGTCATCGGTGTGACCTCGGTCGAAGGGGTCGGCAGCCGCTTTACGATTCGCCTGCCACGATAGGAAGCCCCTCGGCATAAATAAAGGGATAGGGCCACGCGACCCTATCCCTTTTTGCCAGCTATGGCAGCTTGTGCGCTACTCGCGGCACAGGTGCACGGCGAAGCCGGCGAACTCGCGCTTAAAGTACACGAGCTTGGTGCCGCCGTCGGGCAGCAGCACGCGCGACTCCTCGTTGACCTCGAGCCCACGCTCGGCAAACCACTTCTCGGCCGCATCGATGTCGTTGACGGCAAAGCCGATGTGGCCCTTGGTGCCACGACCATTCTGCTTCATGACCTCGACCAGCGAATCGTTAAAGTACGAAACCGGGGTCTCGATAACGGGCAGGCCCATCATCGTCGAGAACAGCTCCGCGATCTCCAGGGCGTCTGCCGGGTCGGTGGCGTTAATGCCCACATGGGCAACGCGCATGCCAAAGAGCTCGACCGGATTGGCGTTCTGCTCATTCATACAGGTAGCGCCTACTGAGCCATGACGTCGAGGACGGCCTTCTCGGCAGCGACGCGGTTCATGCCGGTCATGAAGGGCACGCCACTCACGTACGGGCAGGTGAGGCCCTCGGGGGCAACGGTGGTGGCGATCAGCAGGTCGGCGCCCTCGTCGCAAGCGTCCTTGGCCTCGGAGATGGCGCACTGCACGATCTCATACTTGCCGGCATAACCGTTGGCGTCGAGCATGGTGGCGACCTTCTGGGCAACGAGCGTGGAAGTAGCAGCGCCAGCACCGCAAGCCAAAA
>OLPI01002381.1_pt1 | contig 14835 bp, 13 predicted proteins | sample 1672361 | NCBI WGS metagenome assembly OLPI01 (sample SAMEA3136675, study PRJEB25190) | human gut metagenome
ACTAGAACCTGAATCTAGCGAGTCTGCCAATTCCACCACTCGCGCGTTTGCAGTCTTTCAACTGCTCGGATATATTACCACAGATATTCCTGCTTGTCAAGCGGAAGGTGCAGAAAAGTTGCGAAAAACATACCGGCGAATCGCCGGTATGACAGGGCGGCGCAGGGGCATTTAAAAAATCATGCAGATCCCTGCGATCACGGCGCAGAGGGGGATATAGAGCAGGAAGTGCAGGATGTGCGTCCTTTTATTGTAGCCGATGCGGCCCTACGATGCCCTTCAGCTCGGGATAAAAATGCGGGAAGAAGTTTGAATGGCAGAGCAGGAACCAGTCGAAAAAGAGAATATCGTAGAGCTCCATGCAATAGAGCATGATAAGATACCGGCCAAAGAAGCGGAAAAATCCAAAGCCGTTTCGGATCCCGTCTCACGCGGCAAGAACGGCTGCGGCCAGAAACAGCAGGACCGCGATCCCCTCTATGATCCAGCCGATGATGTGCGCCCCGCGGAACCGCTCTTTTTTGTCCGGGATCGCGTCCAGATTCTCCTTCGGTGCGGAGGAAAAGAACCGCTTATCCTGAATAAAGCCGACGCCGCCGTACAAAACGAGAAAATATGCGGCCATCAGCAGAATCGCCGCAAGGATTGTCACCAGCATTCTGATCCCGTCCTTCTGAACGTTTTGTTTATACTACCACAGAACCGGCCTGCGCGCAAAAAACAAAGGGCTGCGGCTGCGGCGGCACCGCACAGCTGGCGGGCAAGCACGTGGTCAGTGGGAAGATGATCGCCGTAGAGCTTGCGGGACTCGCACCCAGGCCAAAGCAGCCGCCACACGGAATTCTGGACGCCCGAACCGCTTGAAGCAGCGGAAAATTGATAAAAGAAAAACCTTGAAAACAGATGTTTTCAAGGTTTTTCTGGCGCGGAAGGAGAGATTTGAACTCTCGCGCGCTTTTTAGACGCCTACTCCCTTAGCAGGGGAGCCCCTTCGGCCACTTGGGTACTTCCGCAGGTCGGTTGAGCCGATATGAAGGAAAGAAAATGGCGGAGAGAGTGGGATTCGAACCCACGGCACATTGCTGTGTCACTGGTTTTCAAGACCAGCTCCTTAAACCGCTCGGACATCTCTCCGAATGCCGGCCTCCAAAGCCGTGAATTATCTTATCATATCCAGGCAGGTTTGTCAATTCCTTTTGCAGAAACCGATGAATATTTTAGGAAGAAACCTTGATGTTCCCATGGGAAAGTGCTATACTAATTCAATAAAATAATGCAACTGGAAGGTGTTCCTGTATGACAAAAATTGATATTTATTCTGGCTTTCTCGGCGCTGGCAAGACGACGCTCATCAAAAAAATGATCAAGGAAGCCTATCACGGCCAGAAGCTCGTCCTCATTGAGAACGAATTCGGCGAAATTGGCATTGATGGCGGCTTTCTGCAGGAGGCGGGCATCCAGATCACGGAGATGAACTCCGGCTGCATCTGCTGCTCGCTGGTGGGCGATTTCGGCCGCGCGCTCAAGAAGGTCATTGCGGAGTATGCGCCCGATCGCATCTTGATCGAGCCGTCCGGCGTCGGCAAGCTGTCCGACGTCATCGGCGCCGTGCGCAAGGTCACGTCCGACGACGTGCAGCTCGGCAATTTCGTGACCGTGGCGGACGCGACGAAGTGCAAGATGTATATGAAGAACTTCGGCGAGTTCTACAATAACCAGATCGAGACGGCCAACACCATCATCCTCAGCCGCACCGACGGCATGACGGAGGAAAAGCTCGACCAGTGCGTCAACATGATCCGCGAACACAACAAGGACGCCGTGATCGTTACGACCCCGTGGCCGGAGCTGACCGGCGAGCAGCTGATGGAGGCGATGGAGCAGCGCAGCACCATCGCCATCGAGCTTGCAAAGCTCGAAGAAGAGGCGCACCACCATCATCATGACCATGACGAGGACGACGAGTGCGACGATCCGGACTGCGCCTGCCACCATCATCACCACGACGAGGATGACGACGAGGACGAGCACCATCATCACCATGATGACGACGATGACGATGAATGCGATGACCCGGACTGCGCCTGCCACCACCATCACGATGACGACGATGACGACGAGCATGAGCACCACCATCATCACCATCACCACCACGGCCATGACGCCGACGAGGTCTTCATCAGCTGGGGCGAGGAAACGCATAAGAAGTTCACAAAGGCCGAGATCGAGGGCATCCTGAAGGCGCTTGAGGACGCGGATGCCTATGGCATTGTCCTGCGCGCAAAGGGCTATGTAGCAAACGCGGAGGGCGAGAAGTGGATCCACTTCGACTATGTCCCCGGTGAGCCGGATATCCGCGACGGCGGCGCGATGGTCACGGGCCGCATCTGCGTGATCGGCTCGAAGCTGAACGAAGAGGCTGTTGCGAAGCTCTTCGGCGTGGAAAAGCAGTAAGGAGTTTTCTCTATGGCTATGCCTGATATCCCCATGTACGTCTTTACCGGCTTTCTGGAGTCCGGCAAGACGAAGTTCATTCAGGAAACGCTCGAGGATGAGCGCTTCAACACCGGCGAGCGGACGCTTCTGCTGGTTTTCGAGGAGGGTGAGGAGGAATACGACGTCTCGGCCTACCCGCACAAGGAGGTCTACGAGCAGGTTCTGGACTATGAAGACCTCAGCCCGGAGCTGCTGACCGGCCTGCAGAAGAAATACCGGGCCGAGCGCGTGGTCGTGGAGCTCAACGGGATGCATCTTGCTGCGGATTTCTACCTCAAGACCCCCGACCACTGGAAAATCGCGCAGGAGGTCATGTTTGCCGACGCGACGACCTTCCTCAGCTACAACGCCAATATGCGCCAGCTCGTCGTGGACAAGCTGGCAGGCGCGGAGATGCTGGTTCTCAACCGCATGGCCCCCGGCACGGACGTCATGCCGTACCACAAGATCGCCCGCGCCGTGAACCGGAAGATCGACATTCTCTATGAATACACCGACGGCTCGACGCACTATGACGATATCGAAGACCCGCTGCCGTTCGACCTGAACGCGCCCGTGGTCGAGATCAGGGACGAGGATTATGCCCTGTTCTACCGCGATATCACCGAGGAGCCAAAGAAGTACGCGGGCAAGACCGTGAAATTCAAGGGGCAGGTCGCGCGCCTGCGCCGGGAAAAAGAGGGGATGTTTGCTCCCGGCCGGTTCGTCATGACCTGCTGCGAGGCGGATATCACGTTCATGGGCCTGCCGTGCAGATTCGCGGCGGCCTCCGGCCTTGCGGCCAGAAGCTGGGTCTGGGTAACGGCGACGGTCGAGGTCAAGTTCCACACGCTCTACAAGGGCGTCGGACCCATCCTGACGGCTGTGAACGTGCAGAACGTCGCAACGTTCTGATACGATTCATATTCGATCCTTTGTGTACCAAAGCAGCCGGCAGAGACTTGTCTGCCGGCTGCTTTCTGTTTTGGCAGAATGGCTCTTGCCGGAAGGCTGGAAATCAGGTATAATACAGAAAAAGATGCCCCGCCGGGAGGCGGGGGGAACGGAGGCGTTTGCATATGCAGACAAGCTATCGCTTTTCCGCGCCGGGCCGCACGGAGATCAGCGGCAACCATACCGACCATCAGCACGGCTGCGTGCTGGCTGCGGCTGTCGATCTGGAAACGACGGCGGAGGTCACGCTGCGGCCCGATTCCATCATCCGCGTTGCGTCCGAGGGCTATGCCCCGGTCGAGATTGATCTGAATGATCTGTCCGTCCACGCGGAAGAAAAAAATACGACCGCCGCGCTCGTGCGCGGCGTTGCTGCGGCGTTTGCGCAGCGCGGCTGTAAGCTGCGCGGCTTTGACGCGGCTGTCCGCTCGACCGTCCTGCCCGGCTCCGGTCTGTCGTCCTCCGCCGCATTCGAGGTTCTGATCGGCACGATCTGCAACGAGCTGTTTTTCGATAAAAAATGCTCCGCCATCGAGATCGCGCAGATCGGCCAGTATGCCGAGAACGTCTATTTCGGCAAGCCCTGCGGCCTCATGGATCAGATGGCCTCCAGCGTCGGCGGGCTGGTCTTCATCGATTTTGCCGACCCGGCGCACCCCGCCGTCCGGCAAGCGGCGTTCGATTTTGCGCACTGCGGCTACACGCTCTGCACGCTCGATTCCGGCGCGGATCACGCAGATCTGACGGACGAATACGCCGCCATCCCCGAGGAAATGCGCCGCGTAGCCCGCGTGTTCGGCAAGGAGGTGCTGCGCGAGGTGGACGAGGCGGAATTCTACGCAAATCTCAAGTCGGCCCGCGAGGCGGCGGGCGACCGCGCCGTTTTGCGCGCGATGCATTTCTTTGACGAAAACCGCCGGGTGCAGCAGCAGGTGCAGGCGCTGGAACGGGACGATTTTGAGGGCTTCCTTGCGGGCGTGCGCGATTCCGGGCGCTCGTCGTGGATGCTGCTGCAGAACGTGGTTCCTGCCGGGAGCCGGGAGCACCAGCAGATGGCCCTTGCGCTGGCTGCCTGTGAAAAGCAGCTTGCCGGGCGCGGCGCCTGCCGCATTCACGGCGGCGGCTTTGCCGGGACGCTGCTGGCGTTCGTGCCGAATGAAGCGCTTGCGTCCTTCCGCGCCAATATGGAGGCCGTGCTCGGCGAGGGCCGCTGCCACGTGCTCTCGATCCGGCAGGCGGGCGGCGTCCGGCTGGCATGAGGCGGGCTGACCGCGCGGTCACGGACCGCGAACGGATTTTGCAGGTGATCGAGTCCTGCGAATGCTGCCGCGTCGGTTTTTCCTGCCCGGAGGGCGCGTATATCGTGCCGCTGAATTTCGCCTTTGTCCCCGGCACGCCTGACCGGTTTTATTTCCACGGCGCGCACGAGGGCCGCAAGGCAGAGCTCATCCGCACTGCGCCGCGCGTCGGCTTTGAGCTGGACTGCGCGCACGCGCTCGCAGCCGGACAGACCGGCTGCTCGTATTCCTATCGCTATCAGAGCGTGATCGGAACGGGCGTGATCTGTGAGGTGCAGGAGCCGGAGGAAAAGAAGCGGGCGCTGTCGGCAATTATGGCGCACTATGAAAAGAGCCGTCTGTTTGCCTTTACAGACGAGCAGGCGCAGCGCGCGGCCGTGTTCCGGCTGGACGTCGCGCAGCTGACCTGCAAGGAGCATTTGTAAGAAAGAAGGAAGACACATGAACGAATTTGAACTGCAGCACCTGCCAGAGGCGTACCGCCCCTTGTCGCCGTGGAGCTATTTTGGCCTCGGCATTCTCTACGCCCTGCCGCTCCTGGGCTGGATCTTCCTGATCGTCCACGCCATCGGCAGCGCGAACATCAACCGCCGCAATTATGCCCGCAGCTATTTCTGCGTCTACGTGCTGGCAATCATTCTGGGTGTCCTGCTGACGATCACCGGCGTACTGTCCGGCCTGACCCAATCCCTGAACGGTACGTTCGCATAAGTCCATCAATCAAAAAACGTGGCTGTCTCAATGATGTTTCGATCATTTGAGACAGCCCTGTTTCTTGTGGCGGGAGGGATTATGACAGGCTCTTACCGCATACGGTGCAGAATACGGCGTCGGACAGCTTGACGGGCGCGCCGCAGTGCGGGCAGTATCTGTTAGTCCGCTGCGGCTGGGCTGGCAGCTCAGGCTCCAGAGAGAACACAACAGGCTTTCCCTGCGGAGCGGGCTGCGTCACAGGTTCGGCAGGCTCGGGCTGCGCGGGTACATCGTACTGGATGGGCTGCGTAGGCGCGTCGGGCCACTCAGGCTGTGCAGGCTGTTCAGACTGCGCGGGCACGTCATATTGGATAGGCTGGGTAGGTGCTGCGTCGGGCCACTCGGACGGAACGGGCCATTCGGGCTGCGCAGGACGCGTGGGCGGCACAGGCGAAGACGGCTGCGGAGCGCTTGCCGTACTTTTGCACATCACTTATTATAGCAGTGGGGTCATATACAACGGAAGAAATACGATGCCGTCTTCCTCTTTGAAATCACCGGTATGCAAAACATAAGGAATATGAAGCTGCTCGACATATTTTGCCTTGAATTTTTTCAGAGAGGACAGCGTAAATCTAGTTTTTTGATTTTCATATTTCTACGTAAATCGAGAGAATTGGGCATTTTCTGAAAAAGCTATTCAGGAAAAAAGGATGGTGCGGTACAGACTGGTAAGAATCATAGTCGTTTTGGCATATATCTCTCGACGAATGTTGACGAATCTGGTATAATTCATGCAGAGAAACCAAACAGCATGCAACAGATACGGGAGGCGCGATAAAATGAGCAGAGACTCAGAAAAGGTTTTGAAAGAATTGCAGAAATTCCTGGACGCTCACGCAGAGGACACGGAGAACGAAGCCGACGTGGATGCCCTGGCGGAGCGGTTCTTTGCAGAATACAATCTAAAATGCAAAGAGCAGAAAGAATCTGCGCCTGAAACGGCGGACGATTATCTGGATCTCGCCGAACAGGTCACGTCGAAGAAAAAAAGAGTGGAATATCTGCACAAGGCGCTGGAGCTGGAGCCGGACAATCTGGATGCAAGACTCCAGTTGATCCTGCGTACAGCGGAGCAGCCGGACGAGCGGCGGCTTGCCCTGCAGGAGCTGCTCGACGCAGCGGACAAGCAGATGGAAAAGTCCGGCGCGTTCAAGGAGTACGCCGGTGAGTTTTGGACAGCGTTTGAAACCAGACCATATATGCGCGTGCGCTATACATACTTTGACGTTTTAATTTCCTGCGGCATGATGCGCCGGGCGATCGACGAAGGGCAGCGCCTGTTGGAATTGTGCGAGAACGATAATCTCGGCGTCCGCTATCAGCTGATGCATTTGTATGCCTATATGGAAGACGAGATGCACGCGCTGGCGCTCCATAAGCAGTTCGATTCCTATGAGGAAACGCAGATGCTCCTGCCGCTGGCAGTTTTGTATTACAAGCTGAATCAGTTCGATAAGGCAGAGGACTACATCAAGCGCCTTGCGAAAGTGAACAAGGATACGAAGAAGTTCCTGCGGGCGGCGGCGCGTGACCAGCTGGACGATTATATTGGCGAGATGAGCCCCTATGGATACCGGCCGTTTACGATGGAAGAGCTGCTGGACGAACTGATGCACACCAGTTATCTGTTCAACTCTGTGCCATACTTCTTCGCATGGGCAAGTAAAGTCCTTGCTGCGAAAACAAGTGCAAAAATGAGCGCAGGAAAGCCGAAACTCCTGCACTGAACCGGCAATATGAAGGATGCAGAAAAGGCACGACATTGCGTCGTGCCTTTTGCGTTATCTGCAATTATACGAGGTATTCAGAAGCGCCGTTGTCCTTGCATTGACACCCATCAGCTCCCGCTGGGTCTGCCGGTTCGACTGGCACATGGGTATCAGAAAATTTACAGCCTTTCGGATCTGCTGAAGGTCAGAAGAAGTAAGGGCATTCTGATGCAGATGCTCCAAAACACGGCTACCTTTGAGGAAACCTTTGAGCGGGTCTTATCCAACAGGAAAGCCAACGGTTTAAGTGACAAAACCTTACAAACCTGCAACAACCGCTGAAGCAAGGCAAAGCGAACGGGCTTGCCGCCTGTGATTCACAGACAGCAAGCCCGTTCGGCTGCTTGAACACTAGCTTTTTGGGATCACTTCAAAATTGTCCTGCCAGGGAAATTTTGTTCAGCCGGCGTCCTCTGAGACGCTGGGGGTTTCGTAGGTTTCGATGCGGCGGATATGCGCGCCGAGCGCGGTGAGCTTGCCGACGATGTCCTCGTAGCCGCGCTCGATGAAGTGCGCATCCTCGATGAGCGTCATGCCCTCGGCGCACATGGCGGCGATGACCATCGCAGCGCCCGCGCGCAGGTCGCAGGCGCGGACCTCGCAGCCGCGCAGCGTCTGCACGCCGTCGATGATAGCGGTCTTGCCCTCGACCTGGATATTTGCGCCCATGCGGCCAAGCTCGGCCGTGTAGCGGAAGCGGTTGTCATAGACGCCCTCGGTCACGAGGCTGGTGCCGACGGCGGTGGCCAGACAGACGGTGATCTGCGGCTGCATATCGGTCGGGAAGCCGGGGTACGGCATGGTCTTGACGTTCGCGCGGTGCAGGCGGTAGGCGGATTCGACGCGGATGGCGTCGTCATACTCCGTGATGTCCGCGCCGATCTCGCGCAGCTTTGCAGTGATGCAGTCGAGATGCTTCGGGATGACGTTTTCGATCAGCACGTCGCCGCCGACTGCGGCGGCAGCGGCCATATACGTGCCCGCCTCGATCTGGTCGGGGATGATGGAATAGCAACCGCCGTGCAGCGCCTTGACGCCGCGGACCTTGATGACGTCGGTGCCCGCGCCGGAGATCTGCGCACCCATGGCGTTCAGGAAGTTCGCGAGGTCGACGATGTGCGGCTCCTTGGCGCAGTTTTCGATGATCGTCATGCCGCTGCACAAAACTGCCGCAAGCAGGATGTTCATCGTCGCGCCGACGGAGACGATATCAAGATAGACGTGGCCGCCGCGCAGCCCGCCCTTCGGGGCGTCGGCGCAGACATAGCCGCCGGCCTGCTCGACCATGGCGCCCATGGCCTCGAAGCCCTTGATGTGCTGGTCGATGGGGCGGACGCCGAAGTTGCAGCCGCCCGGCATGGCGACATGGGCATGGCCGAAGCGGCCAAGCTCTGCGCCGATGAGATAATACGACGCGCGGATACGGCGGACAAGCTCGATGGGCGCGGTCGCGTTGCGGGCACGGGTGCAGTCGATCTCGAGCGTGTTGCGGCCGTAGCGCCGGATCTCCGCGCCCATATCGCGCAGGATCTCCAGCAGCAGACGAACGTCTGAAATATCCGGTACGTTTTCGATCCGGCAGGGGCCGCTGACGAGCAGCGTGGCCGGCAGGATCGCGACCGCCGCGTTCTTGGCCCCGGAAATGGTCACGGAGCCGGAAAGCTTTGTGCCGCCTTGAACGATGTATTTGATCAAAATGTAATCCCTCTTTGGTAGCGTCAGTTGACATCAGTTGACACTAAGAGTGTTTGCGGAAATGCGTTATGTTAACAAAGCCAAATTCGGCCGCTATTAGAATAGCACACCACGGCAGGAATGTAAAGGAAAATGACAATGCAGCAGCAGGAAATCTTCAGATTTTCTTCATAATTCGACAGGCGCAGACGGCGGACGCTATGTTTCCGCCGTGATTTCGCGCGTAATGCCGTTGATAAAAAAGCTTCCCGCGTCCGTTTCGACCAGCCAGACCGGCACGAAGCGGATGCCCGTACCGGCCTGATCGGACGGCAGATACGCCTGCGTAAGACCCGTCACCGCGCTTCCGACCCAGCCGAGCGCGTCACGCCGGGCCAGCAGCTGCGCCAGCGCGTCAGCGGCGGAGATGGCCTCCTGCTCCGACACGCGCGTAATGGAGCTTCCGCCGGTATAAAACGTGCCCTCGACCGCCGTGAGGCAATCGTCCGTGTAGCTTAGCGCCAGCTGGCTGCCGAGCACCGGCACGCCGAGCAACGTCTGCGAGGTGCGGATCTGCACGGCATCCGTCTCCGTCTGCTCCCGCGTGAGGGTCTGATATTGAAAATCCATGGCGCGCAGCAGCTTTTCTGCGGCCTTTTCAGAACTCCGCACCCGGCTGCCGCCGGTCATCACGGCGGAGAAGCCGCCCGTGCGCGTGATATGGAGCGTCCCAAGCTCGGATTCGTAGGTGCTCTCAAAGCCGGATTCGCCTGCGGGCGCGGCCTTCGCGCCGAGCAGCGCCTGCGCGGCGGTCTGCGCGCCGTCCTCAGAAAGCTCGACACTGTAGAGCACGGGACTGCGCGGAAGCTCGTCGAGCAAAACGGAAAGGCCGTAGCTCTCGTAGAGCGTCTTCAGCTCCTGCAGCATCTGCCGCTGCTCATGCGTCTGCGCAAGCCGGTTCGGAACGACGATGCACAGAAGCCCCAGCGCACAGAGCGTCAGAATGAGAAGGATCAGATTTTTCATGCGCGAAGCGCTCATAGCGGCTCCTCCTGATGGAAAATTTGAGTCAGTGGTGCGATGGATACGGCGGAAAGCAGCTGTTCTAAAGAGGTCTTCGGCGAATCTGTATGGATTTACCCACTTGTTTGTAGGGGCCGATGCCCACATCGGCCCGCTGGGAAATTGCAAATTCGCCTAGGGTGTATCTGAAAACTCATGATGTGACCGGCAGCGAGGGATTTTTGCGTTGCGCAAGACATTTTTTCGCAGGAATACTGACGTATTTCAAGGAAAAATGACGCGGCGCACCGCAAAAAGGCCCGCTGTCCGGGTGCGTTGGGAGTTTTCAGATACACCCTAAGATTCCCGCAGAAACGGTGCGTTCTGCCGGGTCGATGTGGGCATCGACCCCTACGATTAACAGCGAAAAGCCTGCGGATTCGCATCGGACTATCGCTTTTCGCAATTACCTGCTGCGACCTCTCAGGCGCTCCCGCATATCGCGGGCGGGTGCATATCACGCTTACTCCGTCTCCCACCCGGCGGTGAGTTCACCACCGGTGCCTTCGGCGTACAGAAGGCGGAGCGTGCCGCCCTTCGGCAGGCAGGCGGCTGCCTGCGCGGCGGGCAGGAGCGCTGCGGGCGTTGACGAGGCCGTGTAGCTGCGGTACAGGACGGAGGCGTTCGTGATCTGCGTGCCGTCGAAGCGGAGCTCGATCGCGCCGCGCGGTGCGATCTCGATGCCGGACAGATAATAGCCGAAGGTGCACACGGCGCTCTGGCCGTCGGCCCGATAGCTTTGCAGATAGACCCGCGCCTCGCCGTAGCTGTCACCGGTCAGGCGGCTGAGGAGGCTGCGCGCAGCCTCGATGCGGTCAAGCGCGCCTGCCGACGCGCTCTGGAAGCGGTCGTCCGGCTGGAGGATCTGCAGTTCAATTCTGCCCTGCGCGCTCACGCGCAGGCGCAGGCCGGTTTCGGTAAAGGACGTCGTGCCGTCGTTTCCGACGAAGCGTGCGTCGCCGTAAGGGTTGATGCCGATCTGGGTTGCGAGGGCGGAAATAAATCGCGCGTCGCACGGGTTCGTGCCGAGGCCGGTGCAGACGGCGGCGCTTGACGCGCTGATGAGCGAGAGCGGATCGAGCGCGCTGTAGGGCGCGTCGTCCGATTCAAACGCGAAGAAGCTGCCGTCCGGGACGGCGGCGGAAAGCTCGGCCGCAAGCGTCTCGGCGGAAAGCGCCGTCTGCGCGCGATAGCAGCCGTCGCCCAGCAGATACAGCTGAACCGTCTCTCCGTCCAGCGCCAGCACGTACCACTGCGCGTCCGCGCCCTCCGGCGCGCGCACGTTCAGCCATGCGCCAAGCACGGCGGGGGAAATTTGTCCCGGGAAGCAGAAGGCCGTGCCGGGCTTCCGCAAAGCGGCATAAAACGCCGATTCGGCGCACGCCTGCGGCGTTTCGGCGCTCTCGAGCGCCTGCGCAAGCAGCCCTCCGTACTGACCGTAAAGCGTGTCAAGAGCGGCAAAGTCATACTGTGCGCTCTGCCTGCCCGCCTCGGTGCTCAGCGTGACGGCGACGGGCTGCGCCGCGCCGATGAATGCGCTGCCGGTGGCAGGCGCGGTATAGGTCAGCTCCGCTTCATTGAGGCCGAACAGCCCCGCAAACGGGCGCAGCGCGCTTGCCAGCCATTTGGTCTGCGTGAGCGTCTTTGTCGGCAGGCACATGATCGCAAGCGTCACGTTGACCAGCACGAGAAACACGATCAGAATGTCCTTTCCGATCTCCAGCAGCCTCCGGCCATGGCCATGTCTTCGTTTCTGCTTCATGCCTGCGCCTCCGCGGCGGGCATGGTGATGAGGACCGAGGTACCCTTGCCGTATTCGGACGAAATTTCAATGCTGCCCTTGTGCTGGTTCAAAATCTCCTGCGCGATGGAAAGGCCGAGGCCCGTGCCGCCGGATTCGCGCGAACGCGCCTTGTCCACACGGTAGAACCGGTCAAACAGGCGCGGCAGATCCTTTTCGGGGATCCCGATGCCGTTATCCGTGACGCGGACAAAGACGTTTCTGCCGCTCGTGCCGACGGTCATGTCGATTTTGCCGCCGTCGGGCGTATACTTGACAGCGTTGGAGACGATGTTGGTAATGACCTGCTCGATGCGCTCCCGGTCGCCGTTGACGTCGGGAATGTCCCCCTCGCAGGTGAGCGTCATAGTGTGGTGGTGGTTCTGCTCGGCGTTGAGCTTTGCCGCGTCATACACATTCTGCACGGCTTTTAAGAACGGGAACCGGGAGATGTTCATCTCCATCTTGCCGTAATCGATCTTGCTGAGCGTGAGCAGATCCTGCACGATGCGGGTCATGCGGTCGGCCTCGCTGATGATGACGTTCATGAAATTCGAGCGCAGCTCCGGCGGCAGCTCGTCGCCGGTGTCGACGATCGTTTCGGCGTAGGATTTGATATTGGTCAGCGGCGTTCGCAGCTCGTGCGAGACGTTGGCGACGAATTCGCGCTTGAGCTGCTCGCTCCTGCGCTGCTCGGTGACGTCGTGGATGACGACGAGCACACCGCCCTGCGCGTGGTCGGACGAGAACGGGGCCATGAACAGCTCCAGTTCACGCTCGCCGACGGTCTTCTGCGCCTCGATATACTGCGGCCTGCGCAGGGTCAGGAGCGTGTCAAGCTCGGCTTCCTTCGAGAAAATTTCGTCGAAGGTCGTCTGGCTTGACAGGTTCTGCGCGAGCATCTGCGTGGCGGCGGGGTTATAGTGGATGACGCTGCCCGCCGTATTGAACGCGACGACGCCGTCGGTCATGTGCAGAAACAGCGTGGAAAGCTTGTTGCGCTCGTTCTCCGCTTCGGAGATCGTGTCCTGCAGGACTTTTGCCATGTGGTTGAAGTTCCGGGTCAGATCGCCGATCTCGTCGCGGCTGTCGACCGTGACGCGGTTCGCGAAATCTCCCGCCGCGACGCGCTTTGTGCCGACGGTCAGCGCGCGGATGGGCGTGATGAGGATCTGCGACAGCAGGAACGACAAGATCACGCAGATCACCAGACCCAGCGCCAGCGCGCGCAGGATGATGATCAGCAGCTCGCTCGTCAGCGCGTCGACCGTGGCGCGGTTGTCGCGGATGTAGGCGATATACTGCGCGCCGTCCGAATCGACGGGGACGGCCAGATCCATATAATCGTTCGTGACCGAGCTGCTCTGCCCGACCTCGCCGTTCATGGCGGACAGAATGTTCTGCGTCATCACGACCGTGGTGCGCTGGTTCGAGCTGTCGAGCACGGAGCCGGTCTGGTCAAGAATGTAGACGTTGCGGCCCGTGATGTCGATGCCGAGCCCCGCCTGGGCCATCAGCAGCGCCTTCATCTGCGCGGGGGCGTTGTCCTCCGCCGAGAGCCTTTGCAGCTGGGCGATGAATTCCGGGGTAAACGTGCCCTCCATCTGCTCATAGAACTGGGACACATAGAAATTGCCGACGCCGCTCATCAAAAACGCGCCTGTCGTCAGCATCAGGGCCAGGATCAGGATCACCATGATCATGACCATCTTCATGCGCAGGGACCGCATGGCCGCCCCTCCTTTCTCGCGCGGGAAGCTGCGTTATCCCGCGAAATAATAGCCGACGCCGCGCCGGGTCAGGATATACTGGGGCTTGCCGGGATCGTCCTCGATCTTCTCGCGCAGCCGCCGCACGGTCACGTCGACCGTGCGCATATCCCCGTAATAGTCATAGTTCCATACCCGCTGCATCAGATCCTCGCGGGAGAAGACCTTTCCGCGTTCGCGGATGAGGTAGGACAGCAGGTCATATTCCTTCTGCGTCAGCTCGACCGGCGTGCCGTTTTTCGTGACCTGATATGTCTCCGGGTTCAGGCACAGGCCGTCCGCTTCGATCTGGCCCGCAGTGCTCTGCGCCGGGGCGTATTCCATGCGGCGGCGGCGGATATTCGCCTTGACGCGGGCCATGAGCTCCTTCATGGAAAAGGGCTTGGTCATATAGTCGTCCGCGCCGGTCTCAAGGCCGAAGACCTTGTCCATCTCCTCCTCACGGGCCGTGAGCATGATGATGGGCGTGGCGCGGTTTTCCGCGCGGAGCGTCTTGCAGATGTCAAAGCCGTTCATTTTCGGCAGCATGACATCCAATAAGATCAGATCCGGGTCCTCCGTCTGCGCAAGCTGCAGGCCCGTCTGGCCGTCAAGCGCCTCAAGCGTTTCATAGCCCTCGCGCTTGAGATTGAATTTCAGGATCTCCACGATCGCGCGTTCATCCTCTACGATCAGGACTGTCTTTGCCATAGTGCATCCTCCTGTTTTTAAACCGGGCGGCGAAGCGCCTTCGGATAGTGATTTTTGAGCTGGCTTCCGTCGCCCTTTGCCCAGCCGAGCGAAAGCCCGTCCGCCTGCACGAGCGTCCAGCCGCGCTTGTCGGACGGCAGCACGTCGCCGGACAGATACCGGGCAAGCAGCGGGTCGGATTCTTCAAGCGAGACGCTGCTTGCCAGCGTTTCCAGCCACAGCGCCCACGCGTGCGCGGGCGCAAAGCGGTTTTTCAGGACTGCGCCAAGCTCCAGCCCCGCGCGCAGCACCCGCAGCCCCTTTACCTCCGGCAGCGCCTGCGGGACGAGATAGCACACGTCCCCAAACCGCAGCAGCTTCCCCTCCGGCAGCGCGGCGCCGGTCTGGCTGCGGAACGCCGCAAGCTCCGGCGGGCATTTGGCCGCAGGCTCCGGCGGAAGCACTGCGGGCGCTTCGTCTCCCGTCCTGCGGAGCACGGCGGCATAGTGCCCCTCGCCCAAAAGCTTATGCGGCCAGAGGCGGAACGTTTTTTCCAATCCCGGCGCGGGATTCGCTACCCAATCGGGTCTGCCGGGAGAAAAGAACGGCACGTCCGGCTTTTCTACAGA
>OLPI01002389.1_pt1 | contig 14810 bp, 15 predicted proteins | sample 1672361 | NCBI WGS metagenome assembly OLPI01 (sample SAMEA3136675, study PRJEB25190) | human gut metagenome
TAAATGTTATAGTAGGAAGCAGTGAAGATAATCAGCCATTCAATATTGATATAGTAATGAGTGCTAAAGAAAAGATTGGTGATACTATTTTACTAGATTTTTACGCTAAGAGAGTTAATAAAACTAAAAAAGTTATTACTTACTTCAATGATTTATTTGATGAGGAAAATTTAGAAGAATATGTTGATGTTTTAATTTCGTATTTAGAACAGTTTAGACCAAGATTTAGAGAAAATCTTTTAAATAATAAGAAAATAGAACTTTATGCAAACAACTAGTATTATTGCTAGTTGCTTTTTAGTGGAAAATGTGGTAGGATATTAAGAACAAAAAGGGGTTTTGTTATGAAATTTAGAAGTAAAGAAGAATTAGATAGTTTTTTAAGTACTTTGAAATTTATAGGTGAAGGTTGTCAAGGACTATGTTTTTTAGATAAAAAAACAAATCAAGTTTATAAAATATATAGTGAATATTATTATGATTTAGAAGATGCTGGATATACCGATAGTGATATTATGGAATTTGGACAGATTAGTAACAGCACTTTTATATGGCCAAATGGAGTAATATGGGTTGATGATATAGTAGTTGGGTATACTCATAGTTATGTTAATGCTAAGAATTTTTGTGAATTTAAAGATCCTTTTAAAGTTAATTTAGATAATTTAAGTTATGCTGTATATAAAGCTAATGAAGATATTAAATTGTTAACGGATAATGGTGTTAAAATATATGATTTAATGTATAACTTAATGTATGATGGAAAAAGAATTAAAGTTATTGATACAGCAGATTTTTGGAAGGGTGTACCAACGTACTTAGAAAATGTTGAATATTTTAATAATGAGATTAAGATGTTTTTAGTTGATTGTTACTTTAATAATATTGTTTTAAATGATGAAAGATTATATAAACTTTATAAGGGTAATACTTCGGCATTGACATTTTTAAGAGAGTTTAGATTATACTTAGAAAAAATTAAAAAACAAGAAATTAAGTATTTAGGGCAAGCTAGAGATTTAGCAAATGTTGATTTTAGTGAACACCAATATGAACGAGAAATAATTAAAGGGGTACGAAAAACAATTAATGGGGGAAATGGTTATGGAATTTAGAAATAGAGAAGAACTAAATGATTTTTTGAATACTTTGAAATATGTTGGTGAAGGAATTCAAGGACAGAGTCTTTTAGATAAAAAGACAAATCAAGTATATAAAATATTTAGTGAAGAGGAGCTAGAAGGGGCTGATTACGGATATACATATAATGATGTTATGGGGCTTAGTCATATTAAAAATGACACTTTTATATGGCCAAATGATGTTATTATGATAGATGATTTAGTAGCGGGGTATACTCATAGTTATTTTGAAGGGGAGAATTTTTGTGATTTTAACGATCCTTTTGGAGTGAACTTAGATAATCTTAGTTATGCTGTTGCACGAGCTAATGAGGATATTAAATTGTTATCGAGAAGAAAAGTAGAAATAAATGATTTATTATATAACTTGATGTTTGATGGAAAAAGAATTAAGGTTATTGATACATTTGAGTTTCGTAAGGGAGATATAACATATTTAGAAAATGTTGAAGATTTAAATAATGAGATTAAGATGTTTTTAGTTGATGGTTATTTCGAAAATATTGTTTTAGATAATAAAAGACTTTATAAAACTTATTATGATAATAGTATTTCAGCGTTAACTTTTTTAAAATTATTTAGAAAATACTTAGAGAAAATTAAAAACCAAGAGATTAAGTATTTAAGTGATGCTAGAGATTTAGCAAATACTGATTTTGGTGAAGGGCGTTATAGAAGAAATTATTCAAAAAATAGATTTCTTCTAAGATAAATTGTAAAATACCATAAGTTATGGTATATTTATTTTGGTGTTAAAATGAAAAATGGAATAGTAATAGTTAATTATAATGATTATAAAACAACAAAAAGATTGATTGATAATATTAGAGATTATAAAGTTTTTGATAAGATAGTTATTGTCGATAATAAGAGTAGTGATAATTCTTTAAAAGAGTTAAAAAAGTTAGAAAATAAACGGATTGTAGTAATTGATAGTGGAAAGAATAAAGGATATAGCTATGCTTTAAATGTTGGGTGTAAGTATTTAATTGATAAATATAAGGAATGTAAGATTATCGTTTCTAATAGTGATATTATTATTCAAAGTGAGAATGATATTAAAGATTTATTTGAATTAGAAAAAAAATTAAGAGAATATGAGGAAAAACTTGGTAGTATCACATCTGATGAACTAGATTCTGTTTTAAAAGTATATGGAAAGTTACAAGATCATTTTTCAAATATGGGTGGTTATGAAATAGATGAAAAAGTTGGTAAAATTTGTAATGGATTTAAAATTTCTGAGGAAATGCTTACTAGAAGTTTTAATACTTTATCAGGAGGAGAAAAAACAATAGTTAATTTGGCTTCATTAATAATTAGTAATCCAGAAATTTTACTACTTGATGAGCCTACAAATCACTTGGATATTGATACTTTAGAGTGGTTTGAACAGTTCTTATCAAATTACAAGGGAACTATAATTATTAGTTCGCATGATAGGTATTTTTTGGATAAAGTAGCAACAAAAACAATTCTAATAGACAAAGGGAAAGCTGATGTATATCATGGAAATTATTCATACTATTTAGAAGAAAGTGAGAGACGTGCATTAGCAGAATTTGATGAATATAAAACACAACAAAAACAAATTGAGGCAATGAAAGCTGCTGTAAAAAAATTAAAAGAATGGGGAGAACGTGGTGATAATCCTAGGTTTTTTAGAAGAGCTGCTTGTATTGAGAGAAAATTAGAAAAAATGGAAATGCTAGATAGACCAGAATCAAAAAAACAATTACCATTAGATTTCGAAATTAATGGTCGCTCTGGTAAAGATGTATTAGTCGCTAAAGATTTGGGAATTATAGCTGGTGATAAAATACTATTGGATGGAGCAGACTTATATTTAAAATATGGTGAAAAAGTATGTTTGATGGGAAAAAATGGAACAGGAAAATCTACATTTGTAAAAGCAGTTTTAGGTAATGAAGATAGCATTTGTCAAGGTGAAATAAAATTGGGCAGTAATGTTAGCATAGGTTATATTCCACAAGAAATAAGATTTGAAGATGAAAATGCGACTGTATTGGAAACATCGAGAAAGTTTTATGAAGGAACAGAAACGTATTTAAGAGCATCTCTTGCAAAGTTCTTGTTCTATGGTCAAAATGTTTTTAAAAGAGTAGGTACGTTATCAGGAGGAGAAAAAGTTCGTTTAAAATTATTTGAATTAATTCAGAAGAAGGCTAACTTATTAATTTTAGATGAGCCTACAAACCATATAGACATTGATACTAAAGAAATATTAGAAGAAGCATTAAGTGAATATCGTGGTACTCTATTCTTTATTTCACATGATAGATACTTTATAAACAAGTTAGCTGAGCGTGTGATAAATATTGAGGATCAAAAATTTACTGAATACTTGGGAAATTATGATTATTATAAGGAGCAAAAAGTAAAAAAGTTGGAGCTTCCTACTAGCAATAATCACGGTAGAAAAGGTAGGTAGTTGTTTAGATGAATTTCAAATATAAACTTACAAAAAAAGTAGAAAATTTTATAAAAAATGCAAATCTAAGTGAAATCAGTATTGGATGTTCTGATTCACAAGTAGTAAGAATTGAAAAAAATGGCAAAATATATTTTTTAAAAATAGCTAAAAAAGGATTACTTACACAAGAATTTAATGCTTTAAATTGGTTGAATGGCAAATTGTCAGTTCCAGAAATTGTATTATTTGATAATGAAACAGAAAATGAATTTTTAATAACAAAGGCTATTCCAGGAGAAATGGTATGTTCAGAAAAATACCTAAATAATCCAATGTTAGCTTTGGAAATAATTAAACAAGCTTTTGATAATATATATTCTGTAGATATTTCTGATTGTCCTTTCAATGTTTCAAATAAGTACAAATTATCACTAATAAAAAATAATGTAGAAAAAGGTCTAATCAAAAATGAAGATTTAAAGAGTGAAACGTTAGAAAGATTCGGAAATGTGGAAGGCTTGTTAAATTATCTTATCAATAATCAATTTGAAGAGGAGTTGTGTTTTTCTCACGGAGATACAAGTTTGCCAAATATCTTTTCTTCTAATGACAAATTTTCTGGCTTTATTGATGTTGGAGAATGTGGTATTGCTGATAAGTGGTTTGATCTTGCAATTTGTGAAAAATCAATCAGAAGAAATTTTGGAGAAAAATATATTTCGGAATTTTATAAAAAATTAAATATAGTTCCAGACAGAAATAAAATTGATTATTATTTACTTATGATGGAATTATATTTATAAAACTGTTAAAGTTTTAATGAAAATTTTAAGGTTAGTAAATTGTCTTGAATATATTGATAAATTGATTTTAAATCAATATTACAGAGTTTATAGAAAATTTACAATACCTATAAAATTAAATGATTCTAATAAGTTAGGAGGATGTTTATGATCAGCAACAATTCTAATTTTGGATATGATAAGTATCATAGAAAAAAACCAATTAAAGAATTTGACTTAAATCAAACTATGTATTCTTTAGTAACAAGTGAGAGTAAGGATGATTTAGTCTTAAAAGCAACAGGTTTTATGGGAAATGATATGAGTTACAATGACTTAATAATATCAGCAGACAAATTAGCTCAAGCTTTCCATAATATTGGAATAAAGGATGGGGAGAACGTGGCAATATTGACCATAAGCATGCCTATAGTTCAACAGTCATTGTTATCTCTCTCCAAAATTGGAGCTACCATGTCTTGGATAGACTTAAGATCTAAACCAAAAGATGTAATAAGATATATTAATAGTAGTAATTGTAAAACAATAATAGTGTTTGAAGATATGCTTCCATTAATAGAGTCAATAATAGATGAAACTGATGTAAAAAAAGTTGTGGTAAGCTCACCAAAAGATTATTTATCACCTATTGTAAAAGTTCTTGCTACGTTAAAAGATAAAAAAGATGGTAAAAAAATAGTATTACCAGATGATTCAAGATTTGTTAGATTCAATGATTTTATTAAAAATGTTGATACTAATAATTTAATTACACCAGTATCATTTGAGAAGGATAGACCATCTTTAATTGTACAATCTAGTGGTAGCACAGGAAAGCCAAAGCAAATAGTTCACACTGAATATAATTTTAATTCTGCAGTTCAAAAGATGGCTTATACAGATTTACCTTTTTATAAAGGAAACACAATGCACATTTCAATTCCTCCTTTTATTATATATGGATTAGGAAATTCTATATATGCTAGTATGGCTTTTACTATGAAAGCAGAAATGAGTCCTTTTGTAGATGAAAATACAGTATATAATGATTTAGGAAAGTTTGATATATCTTTAGCAGCACCATTGCATTATAGATATATGTATAAACAATTAATAGAATTAAATAAAAGTATAACCGAATTAGAAAATGATAACTCTTTAGAGGCAAGAAAAGAATTGAAACAAAAGATGAAAGAGTTAAAACGGGTATTAACAGGAATTGATAGAGCCAAAGTTTTTGTATCTGGTGGCGATAAAATCGGTGCAGATGAACTAATAGAAATGCAGCAAACTTTTAACAAAGTCATAGTTAATGGTTATGGTAACAATGAATGTTTAGGTGCTACAATAGTTAGTCCTATGTATGCTAATAAACCTGGCAGTATTGGAGTACCTATGGAAGGAATAGAAGTTAAAGTAGTTAATCCAGAAACTGAGGAAATATTACCACAAGGAGAAATCGGAGAATTATATATATCTTCTGATAATCTTTTTGTTGAATATTTAAATAATCCTGCTGAAACAAATAAAATAAAAGTAATAGATGAACTTGCAAAACAATGGGTGAAATCAGGTGACTTGTGTTATATAGATCAAGATGGATATATTATTCCTAGAGGAAGAAACAGAAGACTTATAAGAAAAGAAGCATTTAAGATTAGCCCTGATACAATAGAAGATGTTATTAGTTCTATGCCATTTGTACAAGATTGCGTTGTAGTTGGTGTAGATGATGAAAAATCTTTGTCAGTGCCAATGGCATTTATAGTTTTGAAAGATGAAACTTTGTCATTTGATGATGCCAAAGATCGAATAAAAGAAAAGTGTGTTGAAGATTTACCCGATTATGAAGTTCCAACTTATTTTGAACAAATAGAAAAAATTCCTTATACCCCAAATGATAAACAGGATTTTAGAGCATTAGAAGAACTTGGAAACGCAATAGTAAGGAATAAGTCGTCAAAAAAATTAGTAAAGAAAAAATAGTTTTAATGACACTCATTTTACAAAAAAAATTAAAAAAATTAAAAAACAACGATATTGTTGTTTTTTTTATGATATAATGTATTCAATGAGGACGATCGTGAATATTCTAGGAGGCTGATTATATGAGTGCTAGTGGTACTATATACCTTACAATATCTGCACTGATTTACACTATAATTATAACAATTTTATTTCAAAGAAAAAAGAAAATAAAGTTTCTTATAAAGGAAGGGACTATGAAGATGGCTCACCTGATTTTCTCTATACTTACTTTGCTTATGATAACAAAGTTATAACTTCGTAAGCAATGGCTCTAATATAAAATTGCCAACTATACTTTATATGGGCAATTTCACTATAAATTATAATGACTAGTTCATTATAATTTATAGTCTAAAAATGCTAGGTCATTTTTAGGAGAGCCTCGCAGAGCACACGATAAGTTTGGAAAGCTTGTCTAGTGTGTTAGACAAATAAATTTGTTTCGAGCAAGAAAGGACTTCGGAGCAATGAGTTATGCTATAGTAAGAAATGAGAAATTAACGAGGACTCAAGCTAATCGGAATATGTGTTCATAATGATAGAAAAGCAAAAAATCATTCGAATAAGGAAATAGATATTAGTAAATTGCATTTGAATTATTACTTTAAGAAAAATGAATTAAGTTACATAAAGGAATTTGATAAACTAAGGAAAAAATACGATTTACAAGGTCAAATTAGAAGTAACAGCATTATAATGTGTGAAATGATATTTACATCAGATAAAGAATTCTTTGATACAATTGGAATGGAAGAGACTAAAAGATATTTTGAAGAAAGCTACAAGTTTATATGCAATTACAAAAATCTTGGAGAGAAAAATATAATTTCAGCAGTAGTTCATTTTGATGAAACCACTCCACACATGCATTTGATTTACATTCCAGTAATTCATGCAAAAGATAAAGACGGACATGAAATTGATAAAGTATGTTGTAGAGACTTTTGGAAAGGTAGAGACAGTTATAGAAATTTGCAAAATGCTTTTCACGAATATATAACAAGCAAAGGCTTTGACTTGCAAAGAGGATTACCAGTAGAAGAAACAAAAAGAAAAAACGAAACGATTCAAAATTACAAACAAATAACTAATTTTGAAAATGCTAAAAAGGTATTAGAAAATATAACTTTAGAATTACCACAAACACCAAATATTAAAGAGTTTAAAAGAGCAATATTTAACCGTGATGAAAAAATAGAAAATGCAATAATAAAGCCCAAAGATGAACTAATCCAAAAGCTTTATCAAGAAAACAAGGCATTGCATAAAGAATTATCAAAACAAGTAAATACAGTTGATTTTGCCGAAGATTTCAAAGAAGACTATATAAAAATGACAGAAAAGAACGTAAATTTAAGATTTTCAAATAGTTTACTTAAAGAAGAATTGGAAAATAAAGAAAAGGAACTAGAACTAAAATTTGAAAGTAAAGCTTATAATATGGAACATGAATATAAAAAAGAAATTCATAAATTAAAGCAAGAAAATAAACAATTAAATAAGATGATAGATAAATTTAAAGTAACCTTAAAAAGATTTATCAAATGGCTTTGCCATAAATTTTCATATCCGTCTGAAGATGAGCTTGTACGTGATTTCGAGAAAGAAACATATACTAACTTTAATTTTGAAAACGAGCTCGATATAAACCAATTTAAGAAGAAAGATGATGATTTTGATATTGAATATTAGTATTAAATTTAAAAACTTTAAAGGGAGCTGTATGCTCCCCTTGTAAGAAATTCTATTTAGATTTCTTAAAAATACTTTTAAAGAAATCTAGAATTTTTTTATACCACGTTTGATTTTTTATTTCAACTAAAGCTAATTCTTCTTTTGAATCCTTTAATTCATCTGTATAATCTCTCTTATTAAATATATTATTAGGATTATATTTTTCATATTTTTCAATTTCTATTTTTTCTTGATTTTGCTGTAATAAGTTCCTTAATACTTCTTTTTGCTTATCAGTAGCAAAACAATCTCTAAATAGTGAAACCAATATGGCATTTGCATTTTGTGAAATATTTTGTTCAGCTAAATTAACATTTGGATCAATTTTAAAATTATAATCTTTATCTTTGTTTTCTTCAAAAAAATCTATTTTCTCTTTTGGTATTTTTTTATATTCTTCTTCAGAAAAATGATTGATAATCTCTAATACTTCTGTATATGCTTTTGAATATGTATTATTCATCTTTTGTTACTCCCTCTCTATATTTCTTTCATTAGATAGAGTATTTTGTGCTCTATCCATTTGTGCTACTTGTTCTGTAGCAATACCATTACTTATTGCATTTTTCACAACATCTTTTATAGAAATACATTTACTACGTTTAGTTTCTTGTTTTTTTATATCTTCATCAATTTCTTTTTTGTAAACCTGGCAAAAATCATCTAGTGTCATAAATTCTATACTATATTCTGAATTTTTAAATCTATTCATTTCATCAGAATGATTTTCTTTATAATATTCTATATCACTAATTAATCCATCAGGCATTTTAGAATAGTCATCTTGAGTTAAATTCATCATTAAATATTGAGCAAAATCAAATTTTGAATATGATAATTCTCCTGTTTGTTCATTTCTCAACATACATACTTTTAATTTATCAGGTTCAATACTTTCTTTTGTCCCAGCATCAAAAGGATTTATATGTCCTTTATTTCCACCTGTATTTTCTATATCAGTGCCATCAAAAATAAAATACATACCTTCACCTAAAAAATCTTCAAAACTTTCTGATTCTATAACTCTCTTTTCCAAATCGGGATCAGTTTTATCTTTGTCTCTTTTTCCCGTTTTTATATCTGTATATACTCTATAAAAATTTGCCATCAATGCAGCAACTGCATATCTCCCATCAGAAAAAGAAACTTTATCAGATGAATCTTTTACAGCTTTTGAATTATCTTCAATTCTTGGCGTAAGTCCCTTTTCTCTTATACTAAAAGCTCTATTTAAATATGTAAAATGAAAACATTCTTTTGAACTCATATTATCCTCCTTGTAACTTCCTCTGTCTTGTACAATATATTTTCTTTCTTCTTGACTTCTTCCTTCATATCCTTGATTTAATATTTCTGCAAAATCACTATTTGAAATTTCACCTGCTGGAAATTGAATATCTGAACTTTCATCTCCACCTCTTACTAAATATTTCTTACCATCAATTTCATATATACATGCAAAACCACATTCACTTTCATTTTCTCTTACAAGATTTATTATTTTTGGCTTCGTTCTTATAAAATTTTTACCAGCAAGAAAAACAAAATCTTTTGCTTCTTCAAATCCAAACTCTGTTTCTGTATCTCTAAAATATTGATTCAATTTTTCAAAAATAAGATCAAAACGCTGTCCGTCATTTAAATCAATCATATTCTCTCCGAATATTCTATCTAAATATTCATGAGATAAGTCTGTTTGCATTAAGCTTCTCGGTCCACGCTCCTTATATTCTTCAATAGGGGAAATTCCTGGCATATTTTCAGCTATTTCTGCTTCTCCTATTTTAATTCTCATCAAAGCTGATTCCATCAAATAATCTTGTACATATTTTTGCTCTCCAATTTTAAATATTGCACAATAATGCTTTGCCTCATCTTGACTTAATTCTTGTGTTTCTCCCTTTTTTTCTATTCCAATTGCTCTAGCTTCAATTCCTACTTCGTTTAATATTTCAGCATAAATTTCTGCCATCCCTTTACATATTTGTGCTTTTTTTGATTTATCCGTATCTGCTCTTAACATATTGCTTTTTCTAGTACTAGACAACTCTGTTTCACCTTTTCCATTTTCAAGTTTAGCACTATAATTATTATCATAATACATAACCTTACCGAGCTCAATATGAACAAATTGTGCTATATCATAATCCGTTATTTCTGGATTAGTTCTCATCGATTTTGCTCTATCAATTATATTTTTTATTAAATCTTCCATAAATTCAATTCCTTATATATTTTTATAGCATAATAATGTAATTCAAAATTCATCATAACTTCGCCACAACTTTGCCATAACTTTGCCATTATTCTTTCAATTTAAATTTCTTATTTGGCGACTTCTCGCTAGTTCCAATTGGTTCAATAGTATTGTTATCAATCAATTTTTTTAGAATTCTTCTAACAGTTCTATCAGCAATACCAGTTTCTTCTATTATTTCTTTTGCACTAATTAAAACATTTCTTTTAATGCACTCAATCACTTTTAATTCATTTTCAGTAAGTAATAATTGAGATTTATCTTGCATTTCTTTTGAATTCATCATTTCATCAATTGTATCATTTATCATTTTTAGCATAAATTCTATAAATTCAGTAGAATTTCCAGCATTATTACAATTATATATTGCTTTATAATACTCATTTTGATTTTTCTTTATCATACTTTCTATTGGCATATATTTAAAAAATTCTTCCCAATTTGCAAGTAATGCGGTTTGCCATAATCTTGCCATTCTTCCATTTCCATCTCCAAAAGGATGTATAAACACAAATTCATAATGAAAAACAGAAGAAAGTATTAATGGATTTACTGTTTCTTTTGCTTCGTTCATCCAGTTAAATAATTGATCCATAAGATTCGGAACCATTTTTTCTGATGGTGCTATAAAAATTGTTATATTTCCATCTTTAACTTGTTCTCCATGATTTCTAAATCTACCTGCATCTTCTTCAATTAAATAGGTCATAATTCCATGTAATTTTTTTAAATCTTCTATAGAATATGGATTCACCTTATCTAACTCATCATAAGCTTTATAAGCGTTCTTTACTTCTTGAATATCTTTTTGCTCTCCAATTACCATTTTGCCATTAATTACATCTTCAACTTGAAATAATGATAATTGATTATTTTCGATTGCTAATGAAGAATGTATAGACCTTATTCTTGTTTTTCTTCTTAATTCAGGATATCTATTTAAACTTTCAAAATAGTTTGCTTCTCCTATTTTTTTCATAATATCTGATACATAATTTAACATTTTATCAGTTATTGTATATGGTGGATAATTTTCCATTTAGCACCTCCTCATAAATATATTTTTAGTTAATCAAGTTTTATATTTAATATAGAACTTCCAACTTTTTCCACTAGTTTTGTAAACTCTTTTGCATCTTTTTCATTAATAACTAATCTTTCCCCAACTTTATAATTTGTATCATTTGTTTTTGTTATATATTCTTCATCTACTATCCCATTATTATGTGAAAATAAATGTCTTTTTTGATAATATATTTTGAATGTAGTAAATTCATCTGGAGTTAACCAATTTTCAAAAGATTGATTAACTGCTTCTCGCCATAATTTATCACTGTCGTATATTCTCTGAAATACATTTTTCTTTAGTTCTTTTTTATTAGGTAATTCATTATAAATCGATTCACTTAAACATTGTATAGACTCTACCAAATCATTTGGAACACTTTCTAACAATGCTCTTATAATTCTTTCAGCATCATCTTTATTTTCAATAGCATTTCTTATATTTTCAATATTATTAAGCTTTGAATATGTTGTATTTATAAATTCGTTGAATGTTTGAGAAGCTGAATTTGTTCCACATGCAGGACAATAAAATGCTGAACCAACAACAGCATACCTAGTTCCACAGTGTTCGCATACAATTTTTTGTTCAATAATGTCTTTACAGCTTATTGGCAAAAATGTTTCATATCTTTTAAAACCTGAAACTTTCATATTTAATTTTATAAAACCTTTACTTTGTCTTCTGTTAAATTGTGTTGCATCTTGATTTAAAGCTCTACCAATTCTTGCATTAATATTGTTTATTGCTTGTCTTTTTCCTTCTTCAACTTGCTCTGTTGTAAACCATTTATCAGAAGTTTCTGATTTTCCACATTTAGGACAATATATAGCTTCATCTTTACAAATATTTTTCCAATCTTCATTATGTATTTTAAATTGAAATAAGCATTCTTCATTAGGACATTCTTTATCGATATATCCATCTTCATCTACTTCAATTGGAAATTTATATTGAATTGGTTGTCTACCTAAATTTTCTAGTTCTCTTAATATATTCTCAAACATATCCCCTCCAATAATTATTAATTTTCTTCCTCTTGAGCCCTTTTTCTAAAGCTATATACATTAGCTTTATTCTTACATTGTGGTGTATCATATTCTGCCTTTGAGTTTTTAGGTATAAAAGCTTTATGGCAGAATTTACAAATCTTAAGCATTATAGTATCTTGTGATAAATTTACTAAAAAATTCAAATCTATTGCCTGTTTTAAATAACCATATACTAAACCTATTTCATTATTGTGTAAACTATCTATATTAGTATAAAGATTATTTATTGCTATAAGCGGAGAATAATTCATTAAGTGACGTTCCTCTACAAAGTGAACTAGATGTTCATATAGAATTTTGGCATATTGTAAAATCATATCAACAGGTTCTCCATAGTTTTTAGAAAAAATCAAGAATTCATTTAGTTCTGGTGTTAGGTATTTTTCCATTATTCTAGGAGAAATATCTTTTCTGCATTTTTCAATAAGTTCTTTAATTTGATTATTATTTAGTTTTGGCATAAAGAAATTTAAGTATTCTTCCAATTTCATATTCGTTATATGATCTTCATAATCAATCAAATTATAATCTCTTAAAGCAACATTATCATCTAACACATAATATCTATTAACTGGAAAATCAGCCATAAATCCAAATAGTCCATAATTTCGTACATAATCTAAAACTTCTATATCCTCAACTTCCTCTTTATAATATACTTTTTTTCCAATATTTAAAATATCTATTAAATATCTATCAATCCAATCAGAAAATGTTGAAGCATGACTTTTAGCTTCTTTTTCTGGTAAAACATATCTTTTTCCATTTATTTCTTCGATTACGTATCTGTCAAAAGCAAGGCAGAAACGTTGATTTTCTATATAAAAATTAGCTTTCATTTTCCACTCCTAAAAATTATTTAAAAACTTTATTGTAATCGCTTGACAAATTATAAAGCTTACGTTATAATTTGATAAAGTTGAGTAATTACTTGTTGATATGTATAGCTTACAATAATTACTTTAAAAAGTCAATAGAATTTCCAAAAATTCTTTAAATTGCACATTGAAAATTGAATATTTCAGTTGTTAGATACAACATAATGAGACACTTGCATAGCCTTAACTCATCGTATAGGGTGCAACTCGGACATAGTCGGAGTGGTGAAAGTCCAGTGGTGTAATGTAAATTACCATCTAATAATTCCCAGATGATGAGGGGTAAGGAAAATATCATCATAAAACTAAAATACGAAAGGAGATAAAACTTATGGAAAACGAAATTAAATTTTATACAACAGCAGATGTAAGAAGAATATTAGGAATAGGAAATAAAACTTGTTTAGACTTATTCCATCATTCTGATTTTCCTTGTATTAAAGTTGGAAAATCATTTAAAGTTGCTGTAAGTTCATTTAATGAATACGTAAGTACACGTAGAGTTTTAAGCGAAGTAAATGAGTAAGATTACAAATGATAAAAAAAGAAGATTTAAATATGCGACATTTAAACCTTCAAACTACTATTTTAAATCGAATATAAGAAAACTCTTGCTATAGTATTGATATTATTATACACAAAAAATCAAAATATATCAAGAGTTTTCCTTAAGTTTAACAAGAAAGGAAAATAAAAAATGAATAAAGTAAAAGGAATTACAGTAGGAACTTATTTAACAAAAACAATTAAAAATCCAAAAGATAAAGGTTTATCTAGCAAAGAGATTTGCAATCATTGTAAAATGAAAGATAACTGTAAATATAGACAAATAACAAAATTTGAAAATGGAAAAGTTATTGATAACAATGTAGAATGTGACTCTTTCTATTTTTCTATAACACCTAAAGCAATAGTAACAACAGGTAGAGATACAATTACAGGAAAAAGAACTACAAAAACATTTGTAGGAAAGAACGAAAAAGAGGCATTTAATAAAGCATTATCATTTCAAATTGAAATGGAAGAAAATCAAGAATTTAAAATAATTACAAAAAGTAATAAAACAATAATTGATCTTGTAAAAAATAAAATTGAAGAAGATTATAAACTAGGCAAGATAATTAAAGCAACACACAAAAGAAAGTCTGATACAATAAAGAAATTATCAAAAGAAAATTTTACTAATAAGCCTATTTCAAAAGTTACAAGAGATGAAGTAGTTAAATATTTAGAAAGCTTGAAAAACTATTCTAAAAGTACAATAAAACAAAATTATGAACTATTATGTATGGCTTTTGGACAAGCGAAATATGAAAATATTATAACAGATAACTTTATGGAAGGCTATAATAGAGTTGAAAAGCCTAAAAGCGAATATAAAAGTCATCATAGAATTTCACTATCAGTTGATGAACAAAAGAAACTGATAGTGAAATT
>OLPI01002401.1_pt1 | contig 14747 bp, 12 predicted proteins | sample 1672361 | NCBI WGS metagenome assembly OLPI01 (sample SAMEA3136675, study PRJEB25190) | human gut metagenome
TAGATTACGCAAAGGATTGGAAAGAAACAGCAGATAAACTCTGGGCTGCACATCCCAACAGCCCGGTAGCCACGTTTGGCAAGGAAAAATGTGGTTTCACCGTTTTGTATTGCGGCAGTAAGCTTGCTGTACATTTCTTCCGTTAAAGCAGGAACTCCGACTTCAGCTCGAAAACCATTTTCCAGTTTTTGAAGCTGCCAGTCTTCAGAATCAGTGAGGATTTCCACTGAGATTGGGGCTCTCTCCTTTGGGGGAAAGAGCATTAGGGGATCACCCCACTGGTCAGAACCATTTTGGACAAACCCAATGCTTTGCCAGAAATGTTTTCGGCGAACGTTGTCGCTATAGTTCAGCTCTGCATAAAATGCCCCATTTTTTTCAGCCCATTTCAGAAGTGCTCTGGCACATTCTTTTCCCATACCATTTCCACGGAATTCAGGGTAAACGCAAAAGTCCATAATAAAACATTTTCCATCTTCGCTTGTGTAAATCACAGGCATTGCAAAACCTACATTTTGTTCATTCTGATAAAAAAGCAGGTAGTAGCAACGATCTTGTGGCCTTTTGTGAATTATCTCCATATGTTGTCGATATTCGACCCCGAGGAAATGATTTTGCTCTCCGTCTACAGAATCAGGAAAAATATCACGTTTGTAGTAATTGTAAAGTTGCTCCCAGAAAGCAGCGATTTCGATTTCTGTGATTGCTTCACGGACAGTAATTCGATTTTCCATTTTATTTCCTCCAGAATTTATTCGGAGGGTTAGGCTTAGGAAGTGTGAACCCTCCACACACGATTCATTTTCATAAAAAAGTCCCCCTTTCGTAAGCGTATTTTGTATTCATACACTGATTGCAGTGTTGATACCAATTATTTCTTTATAAAAGAAGTATAGGCGATAGCTTGTATTTTGGCAATCAGGAATTTATATTAATGATTCTATAAAAGAACAATCCTAACAAAAATTGCTTTTCCAACCAACTGGGATGATGATATAATAAAACTGACAAAAGGAACTATTTTGGAATTTTAAATAATATTATAACTATGGTACAGTAATTCCATCAAAGGAGTGACGCTGAATGATTGATATATATACAGAAAAAAAAGAGTCAAAAGATTGGATCATTCAAAATGATTTATATTTTAATTTGAATACCGGAAATGAAGAAATGACCCAAAATGAGAAAGAACTTATTCAGCAAGTGGATGATGCCAAACTAACTTCAGATAAGCACATCGAAACAAAGTATGGATTGGGTACCATTCGTAATTTATCTTCTGGATGTAAGACGTTGCTCAATATTGTAAAACATCCAGATAAAGTGGTCTGTGTAGAAGAATGCGGGCCGAATGTCCTTAAAATCATTTTTGCAATGGACAACATAAAAATTTATATGTCCAGACCATCACTGGCTGATATTCCGGATAGTGCAAAGTTCAGATTCAATGATTCGGATGTAGTAACTGGCAGTAAAGGGTATAATGCTTGGTGGAGCAGGGAGTATGAAAGGAGAGAAACTGATGATTTATAAAAATATTACGTTTAAAGCGGCTCCTTTTTCCTATGATTTAGTATTTGATGACAGAATTACTCTTGTTGGTGGAGATAGTGGAACCGGCAAAACAGTTCTCTATGAAATGCTGGAAGATTTAAGGTTTACTGATGAGTATAAAAGAATTAAATTATTTAATTATAAATCGGATAATCTTTTGGAGACGCTTAAACAGTGCCGTGGTAATTTTATTGTAATTGACAATGCAGATATTTTGCTTAATGATGAAATCCGAAGATTTATCAATTTTGAATTTTCAAATCAATATATGCTGTTTTCAAGAAATTGTGATGGTCTTAATGTATCAGATAAGAGTTTCAAGATTTTGAAGGTTGAGGGAAATCGGATAACGCTGGAAGAGGAACTGTGATATGAAATACTTATGGACTGAGGATACCGGCGCAGGACTTCATTTCTGGAAATTGGTTAATCAACTTTTCTTTGAAAATGCTCTTGTAGTTGAAAGCAAGGAAAGTAATCAGGGCATTCTGAATGCAGTATCAGATTTAAGACCAGAAGAGGAAGATAAGTATTATATTGCATTTGATTATGTAGTTGATAATCAGGATATCCGTAATAAATATCGTTTGTTGAAATCCATAGCAGAAAAATCAAATGGAAGAATAATAATTCTGGATATGATCTGTTTTGAATATTTGATTCTCGCATTTGATTATCTGGTTCCATGGACTGGTTCTGGAAAGAAGGATAAAATCAGGATTCGTGAAGCTGTTTTGTCGGCAATTGAGGATCATAGAATCAATTTGAGCAAGATTGATGATGAAAAGACGCTGCAGTATCTGGCTGGCTTTAAGAGATATTCTACAGAGCGGGTAATGAAATCACTGGTAGGTGAGTTTACGCAAAATGAGAAGTGGTCTGTTAAAGGGGCACTCATGGGGGAATGCTGGTATAAAAATTGCTGTATATCAGAACATCCGAATAATCTTCGTTGCGGTAAACCTGAGACTGAGGATGGTAATGAGAAAATGAGAATGTTGATTTGTTCAGAAGAAATTCAAAAATTATTGAACGAATTAATTAGGTGAAATGGAAAGGGGGAGAAGCGAATGTTCACAGCATTTAATTCAGAAAGCCTATGGATTGGTACAGACTTGAAAAGATTTAATGAGATCCGAGATGTTTTGGATAGAGAAAACATTAAGTATAAGTACAAAGTAAAAGACCAGCTGGGAGAATGGACAGGCAGCGGAACGCTCAGGGGACGTGTGGGAAGTGCAGGAAATCCAGCGGAGCAGGCCAAGCAGTATGAAATCCTTGTGGATAAGAAAAATCTGGAGCAGGCACGTTTTGTGCTTCAGAAATAATATTATACTTTTTATAAGACACCAAAACCTTAGAGAATGTTCAAAAAGGATTTGGTGTCTTTTTTATGCAGCAAAAATAGAAATAAATTTTACATAATTTTCAGGGTATGCAACGGACGCAAAAATTTTACGTGATATATAGTGAAAAAGGAATGAAGTAACTACAAAAGAGAAAACTGGAAAATATTGTTTACAGCTTATAGCTGAAAAAATTATGGAGATGAGGTAGGATGAATATGATGAAACGAAAACTGTTATTGATTGGAGTATCAGTAAGCATGCTGATTGGTGCAGTTTCAGTAGCTGCCAGTTCTGGAGTTGAATTGCATGAATTTTTCAATGCAAAGGGAGAACGGGTAATGTATCCATATCCATTAGGTACATTTAAGGAAAATCACGATTTGAGTATTGAGGGACCGCAGGATCAAGTATCAATAGGGCAGATTATTGAAACTGAAGACGGTAAAGAACGAGTAATTGCCGTAGATGGACAAGGCAGCTATGTGACAGAGGTATTGGATCAGGAAGGAAAATAAAAAATTCTCTTTTTGCGACCAATTGTAATAAAATACGTGATATAAAGTGAAAAAGAAAGGAGGGCACAGGATGGATGATTCACAGATCATTAACTTGTATTTTGCCAGAGATGAAAATGCAATTATAGAGACAAAAAACAAATATCAGAATATGTGTTATAGGATTGCACAGAATATTTTGTATAACAGGGAAGACTCCGAGGAGTGTGTAAATGATACATGGCTTTTTACATGGAATAACATTCCGCCCAGGAGACCATCTGTTTTTTCTTCCTTTGTTTCTAAAATAACAAGAAATACAGCGATAGACCGCTATCGCAAAAGAAATGCGCAGAAACGAGTGGATTCCCATATGGAGGATATTGCAGGAGAGGTGGAAAAGATTGGAAATGCAATTTCTTCTGACATTGAGGACTACCTGAAAAAGAAGGAACTTGTAAAGTTGTTTGACTTCTTTTTAGGGAAGCTTTCCGAACGTGACCGGGATATCTTTATAAGGCGTTATTGGTATATGGATCCTATAAAAAAGATAGCGGACCGACATGCCTGTGGGGAAAGCAAGATCAAGTCAATTTTGGCTCGCAGTAGGAAAAAACTTTATGGTTTGTTAAAGGAGGCTGGCTATGAAGGAGAGTAAAGGGTGGGAATTTTTAACTGCGTTTGAGGAGATCGATGAGAAATACATCTATCAGGCGGCTAAACCATGGAAAGAAAATAAAATCGTAATAGTCCAGCATTACATAAGGGGGGTGGCCGCCTGCATCCTATTAGTGGCAGTCATTGGCGTTGGTCTTATTCATCAGAAAAAGGTGGAAGCAGCCTGGTATAAAATGACCTCCCTTATTGGGCGGATTTTAGGAATTGAGAAGGGCACAGATGAATATGTGAAAGCAATCCAAAAGACAATTGAAAAAAATGGGATTGCGGTTTCTTTGGAGGAGGTTGCTGCGGATGAAAAAAGTCTCTGGGTTGCATATTCTCTGACAGACGAAAATGACGAAAATGATATTTCCATGAACAGTGTCCAGGCAGCCGTTGATGGGGAGGCATTAGCGTTAGAAAGGCAATATGCGCTTAATAACAGCACAGGATCAGAAAAAACAGCTTCTAAATACTTTGTAGCGAAGTTTAATCGAAGTAAAGCTGATCGTTCCCAGAAATTTGAAATTGAAATAGGAACGTTTCAAAATGAAAATGGGCAGGTTGAAGAGAAGGATGCGTATGAATTTTCATTTACAGCAGATCCAGAAGTTTTGGAAGCGGATACAAAGGAGATTGACATTCAAACCTCCATACCAATTGAGAAAAATCAGACGTTTTTGCTTTCAGAAATGAAATATAATATCTTCGGGTGTACTATTTCAGGATCATTTTCTGATATGGCAGAAGATGATGAATTCTGGATTCGAGGGAAAGACGACTTAGGAAATGAATATGTTTTTGATCTCACTTCCTATGAAAAACCGAATTTGATCTTTGAATTAGAAAATCTTGAAATTCCAAATCATGCAAAACAATTAACTTTGCAGCTTTATCATTTTTCAGGAACTGCAGGAGAAATCGTTTCCTACGAACAGAAGGAATCGGAAGATGCATATATAGAAGAAATCGGAACCGTATATGGCGAAAACCAGGCACCGGAAGATCTGGCGGTTCCGGTAGGTGAGAGTATTACGGTTGATTTACAAAAGTAAATTGGGCACATTTTTGCGGACGAATCACAAGAAACCTCTGTATTGACCGCCTGCGGAAAAAGCGGAAGCATTGAGAAATCAGTGGTTCCGTTTTTTCCGCAGGGGCGATTTTATACCAAAAATCATTTTGTAATTTACATGCCACTTTGCGGTAGATTTCACTTGAATTCGGGTATTGTAGGCTGGTATGAGAAAATTGTAAATACATGGACAGTTTTGGTTTATGTTATAATATCTCAAACTTTGATTCTAAAGTTCACTTCAAGGTACATTCTGTGCCATTTGCATACTCAAGGGGAAGAGGAAGCGTAAAGGGAAAAGAAAAATATAATGCCGTGGCAGAAGTACGCGGCGGTTAAACACGGAGGAAGATATGTGCGGTATCTGTGGATTTACCGGTCACAGGAATGACCAGAAGGCTGTGATCGAGAGAATGATGAAATCCATTGAACATAGAGGGCCAGACAGTGAAGGCTCTTTTTGTGGTGGCGAGATTACCCTTGGGTTTAGAAGGCTCAGTATTATTGACCTGGAGGATGGACAGCAGCCAATGGAAAGTGCAGATGGGAATCTGCAGATTGTTTTTAACGGAGAGATTTATGATTATAAAGAACTGCGGGCCGAATTAGAGGCAGCTGGCATTTCTTTTCGCACCCATTCAGATACGGAAGTGCTGGTGAATACCATTCAGAAGTACGGGGAAAAGGCCTTGGACAAGCTGCGGGGAATGTTCGGATTTGCTGTGTGGAATGAGAAGGAGCAGACTTTGATGCTGGCAAGGGACTTCTTTGGAATCAAGCCGGTGTATTATGCGCAGATCGACGGGCATTTCGTATTTGCATCTGAGATCAAGAGCATTCTGGCGTTTCCAGGGTATAAGAGAGAAGTGAACAGACTGGCGTTGGAGCAGTATCTGTCCTTTCAATATTCAGCACTGGAAGAGACCTTTTTTAAAGGAATTTATAAGCTGATGCCGGGGCATGTGCTTATTTATAGAGATGGAAAATATGAAATAAAATCGTATTTTAAAGCCAGACTTACACTCGGTCAATGGGAAGAAAGTCAAGAGAATTCAAATGTTGGGACTCGCAGGGATGAAAATGTCAATGAGTTAAAAGAAAACAATCCAGACATGCAGCCGCTTCAGGCCAGGCTTGAAACCATCCTGGACGATTCCGTAAAGCACCACATGTTAAGCGATGTGGAGGTTGGCGCATTTCTGTCCGGCGGTGTGGATTCTGGCTATTTGGCAGCAGCTTCCGGAGCAGACCAGGCCTTTACTGTAGGCTTTGACGAAGGCAATCGCTACAATGAGGTGGAAAAAGCTGCCCAGGTTGCGAAAGCAGCAGGCCTTAGGCACCATGTAAAAATCATTTCCAAAGAAGAATTCTGGAATTCCCTTCCAGACGTCATGTACCATATGGATGAACCTTCAGGAGATGCATCCGCAGTTGCCCTTTATTTTCTGGCACAGGAAGCTGCGAAGCATGTGAAAGTAGTGCTTTCCGGCGAGGGCGCGGATGAGCTTTTCGGTGGATATAACATTTACCGGGAGCCGGAAGCTCTGAAAATGGTTGGCTGGATCCCATTTGGAATCAGAAGGGCTGTGGGCCGGCTGGCAGCGAAACTGCCAGATGTGAAAGGCAGGGACTTCCTGATACGCGCAGGAAAGAAAGTAGAAGAACGATTTATCGGAAATGCATATATTTATGGTGAAAAAGAGAAAAATCAGATTTTAAAAGGAGGCGTGACAGGGCAGACAACCCAGGAATTCCTGAAGCCGTTTTATAAAGAAATTGAAAATGACCGTTTCCTTGAAAAGACAGACAGAACTAAGCACACACATAAAGTGTGCCGTATAGAAAAGAAAAGTGGAAGGGATGGATTGGGGAAATCTCACCTTCAGGATATGGAGAAAATGCAGTCTGTAGACCTCAATTACTGGCTTCCCGGCGATATCCTCCAGAAAGCGGACAAGATGAGTATGGCTCATTCCCTGGAAGTGCGGGTGCCGTTTCTGGACAAGGATGTATGGACGCTTGCAGCTGGGCTGCCTAAGGAAGCTAAGATTGCTGATGGTACAACGAAGGATATTTTCCGAAAGGCGGTCTCGAAGTATATCCCTCAGGATACTGACGGAAGGAAGAAGCTGGGATTTCCAATCCCCATCCGTGTGTGGCTGCGCCAGGACGACTGGTATCAGATGGTGAAAGAATTGTTCACATCAAAAGAAGCTGAAGAATTTTTCCATACAGAAAAATTGCTCCAGCTTCTGAGAGAACATAAAGAAGGGAAAAAGGACAACAGCCGCAAGATCTGGACAGTTCTTGCTTTCCTGATCTGGCATCATACATTTTTTTACAAGGAAAGTTCTGAACGTCAGCTGCAAAGTAACTGACTTTCCTATATGGTGATGTCGCCAGAGGTCCCCTGTCCGTTTAGAAATCCTTCCGCTCTGCTTTTCTGGACTTTTTCACAGAATACATTTTCTCATCTGCCAGATTGATATAATCATTCAAGGGCAGATCCGGATCATCGGCAATTACCCATCCGATGCTTGCCTCAATGGGGAAGCCCATACGGCTATTGGCAGAAAACACTTCCAGAGAATCCAGAAGGGTATGAGCCAGCTCCTGTATTTTCTGTTTATTATAATCAGGAATCACGCATACGAATTCATCTCCTCCATAGCGTATGGAAACGGACTCTGCCGGACAGTGCTGCCGCAGGACGGAAGCAATGCTGCTGATAGCAAGATTTCCCATATCATGCCCAAAGGTGTCATTGATATATTTCAGGTGATCTGCATCCACAAACATGATTCCAACTGGCTGATTTTTCTGCATGCACTGATGGAAAAGAGGCATGGCAAGCTTCTCGTAAGCCATCCGGTTGTAGAGTCCGGTGAGAGAATCATGGATGTAAAGCTGAGAAAGCTGTTTATTCATTTTACGCAGGGTAAGTCTTGCATACAGGGCTTCCATGGAAGTCTGGAGTGCATTTAAGGTTTCGAACAGGAACTGATGCTCCAGAAGATAATCACAATTGGTGATGATCAGAAATCCAATCTCCCGTTCACGAAAATGCAGAGGACAGAACTGGTAAATATTTTGTCCTTTGGTAGCTTCTGTCTGTGGAAGTGAAAGAATTTCTTTCAGATTAAGCTGAAGCCGGTTCGTACCATCCAGGGGCGGGTAAACCAGTGCCATCTCCTCCGGGTATCCTTCTGTCTGATAAGTATCCTCCGGAAGCTCAGGCAGTGCATCTATATTTTCGCTCATAAAGATATCCGGGTTCAAAAACAGATAAATATTTCCGCAACCATGCTTTGTCAGCCAGTTCTGCATACGTCCTGCAAGCTCTGTGTATCCTGTACAGTCCAGGAGAACACGGTTCAGATCCATCATCCAGTTTTGCATATCGCTCTGGCGTGCTTCTGCAACGATGCGATTGATTACATACTCTCCACGGTCAGGTGGATTCTGGGAAACACAGCCGCAGCTTTCCTGAAAAACGTAGGTGAAAGGTGCGTATATATAAGTTTCCTCTGCATTTCCATTCCAGATTTTTTCCAGCATTAAAAGGGCATTTTCCATGATATCGGCTTTGGAGAAGCCTACTGTGGTAATTCTGGGCTCATAATAGGAAGCCTTGTCTTCGTTGTCAAAACCGGTTACCAGAAAATCCCCGGGAATAGAATATCCGGCTTCCTTGGCGGCCAGACAGACGCCTACAGCTGTATTGTCGTTGACACATACAAAGGCATCTGGAAGCAGGTTTTTCTTTTTAAATGTAGAAAATGCCTGGATTCCGGTTTCAATTTCATAATTATGATGGATCACGCGCTGCTCATCGAAAGGAATTCCATGGCGAAGAAGGGCATCCCTGTAAGCTTTGAAGCGGAGCTGATTTTCCCTGTTAAATTCTGGTCCGCCGATGAAGTTTAAGGTACGGCATCCGTGCTCTGTGATCAGGTGCTCAACAATCCGGGTAATGGCTTCGTAATTGTCAATTCCGGAATGGTACAGCCCTGGAATCTGCTCAAGAAGGGAAATTGCTGGGATGTCGCTGAGCTTCGTACGTTCAATTATCTCTGCAATCAGGTCTGGCTGGGACACGGTGGCAAGATCCAGAAGGATGCCGTCAAATTCTGAAAAATCCGGAAGCCGTGCAATGTTATATTCTCCTGCATTATGCTTCTCATCCATACTGAAATTCCCAAAGCTCTGAAAAATATATAAATCCATATCTGACTGGTGGGCAGCCATGTAATTTCGATATCCCTGAATCCAGGTATAGGTTACATAACGTCCCCAGCCATCTGTAATAAGTGCTATTTTTTTCATGCAAAAATCTCCCGAATAACAGATTTCACAATGTTGTGAAAAACTATAAACATTGTGAATATTATATCGAATTTTTTATGGAAACGCCACATTTTCTGTGAAAAAATATATGAAAAAATTTAGAAGAAAAATTTGGTAAAGGTGATTTTTAACAAAATAATTTTCGAAAAAGCGAAAACACAGATGCTGAGAATTATTCTCAATTACCCTCCTTTTCATAACCAGATAAAAGAGGTATGATAAACACAAGTTAGCACGAACTAACAAAAACAGAATAATGAACGCTTGTAATTGTTTTTTATGAAAAATGTTCATGAACGATAATGGTTTACAGGGAGGAAAAGAGATGTTTCTTGAAATTAAAGGCTTGAAGAAAGGCTTCGGCTCTGGAGACAGCTGGACGGAGGTACTGCGTGGAATTGATTTTTCTGTGGAAAAAGGGGAGTTCTGCGTGCTTCTTGGACCGTCTGGTTCTGGAAAATCCACACTTTTGAATATTATCGGTGGAATTGATGAGCCGGATGAGGGCTATTTGGATGATGATTATTTCGACCGGGATATGGAAGAACGGATCCTAAGGGAAGCAGAGCTGGACATGGAAAACATACACCAGCCAGAGCGTCAGGATCAGAACCGGTGGGAAGAGCCGGAACGCCTGCCGGAGAAAGAGCCGGAGGAGACAGCCAGTCGAAAGCGCAGCCGCGCCCGTGGAAATCAGAGCGCGGGTACAGGGCGGGAGGCAGCCCATGCGGCGCCGCAGCGGGGACAGGATTCCGGAAAGACGGCATCCTGGACGGAAGCTACCCCGGAAAAGGCAGCTCTGAAAGCTGAGCATAGAAAAAACGGTAAAAAGGCGGCGTGGATCGCTGCCTGTACGGCGGGCATTCTGCTCGTGGCAGCCGGAGGCGTCTATGTGGGAATGTCCCAGAAATATAAGACCCGGTTCTTTCCGAATACGCAGATCAACGGTGTTGACGCGTCCGGAAAGACAGCAGCAGAGGTGCAGGAACTGATTTCGGAAGGTGTGAATGGTTACACACTGACGATCGATGAGAGAAATAATCAGACAGAAACCATCGCCGGAACCGATATCAAGCTGCATGCGGAGTTTGACGGCAGCCTGGAAAAGATGGTAGCGGCGCAGAACCCGTTCGCATGGCTGTGGCATATGAAACAGGAAGAATATACGATCGGAACGATGGTGGCGTATGACGATGCGGCGCTGGAAAGCCAGATCCGGAATTTATCGTGTTTAGACCCGGAGAAAGCGGTAGAACCGGTCAATGCAAAGATTTCTGAGTATGTGTCCGGACAGGGATATTCGATTGAGCCCGAACAGGAAGGAACGGCAGTCGAGGCGGAGAAGCTGACACAGGCGGTAACGGGTGCGATCGAGAATCTGCAGGATCATTTATCGCTGGAGGAAGCAGATGTCTATAAGAAGCCGACGGTATTGAAAGACGATGCATCTCTGGCAGAACAGCTGGATAAGATGAATAAATACGCGAAAATGAGCGTGACATACCAGTTTGGCGATTCGACGGAGACCTTAAATGGAGATCAGATTCATGCGTGGCTGATTGCCAATGCAGACGGAAGTGTTTCGGTAGATTCCTCCAAGGTGTCGGAGTACGTGTCTGAGATGGCGAAAGCACACAATACTTCAAACAAAGCGAAAACATTGAAAACATCGTATGGTTCCACGATTCAGGTAAGCGGCGGAACGTATGGCTGGAAGATCAACCAGGCGGCAGAGACGGAAGCGCTGGCAGCGATAATTGCCTCCGGCGAGAGTACGACGCGTGAGCCGGAGTATTCCCAGAAGGCGGCGAGCCATGGGGCAAATGACTACGGCGATACTTACGTGGAGATCAACCTGACCGGACAGCACCTTTTCTTCTATAAAGAAGGAAAGCTGGTGGTAGAGTCGGATTTCGTATCTGGAAACCTGGCGAAAGGCTGGGGAACCCCGGCAGGCTCGTATCCGCTGGCATATAAGCAGAAAAATGCGGTCCTGAAGGGTGAGAATTACCGGACGCCGGTTAATTACTGGATGCCGTTCAATAATGGTATCGGTATGCATGATGCGAAGTGGAGAAGCAGTTTTGGCGGTACGATTTACAAGACGGGCGGTTCCCACGGCTGTATCAACCTGCCGCCGAGTGTTGCAAAGACGATCTTTGACAATATTTCGGCAGGAACTCCGGTGATCTGTTACAATCTGCCTGGTACAGAGAAGAGTACGACGAGCGGTACGGCAAAACCGGCGGAGACGAAGCCGGCAGAGACGCAGGCGCCAGCAGAAACAGCAGCTCCGCCAGAGACGCAGGCGCCAGCACCGGCAGAAACACAGGCACCGGGTCCGGCACCGACCACAGCGCCGACGCAGGCGGAGACGAAAGCGCCGGAGACTGCGGCACCGACCCAGGCAGGACCGGGAGGTCCTTCGGGGGATAATGGTGGAAATATTGCAGTGGGACCAGGAGCATAGGAAGAAACGGGAATAAAATCGAGAAAAAACCTGCATAAAATGATTTACACCGAAAACATATTGTGTTATACTAAATACGTATGAGTCCGCCGGTGCTCAGTTTTTTGACGACTCCGACATAAACTTAGCATACGGTAAGAATAATTATTTTAAGGAGGAAATCACAATGATTTCAAAAGAAAAAAAACAGGCAATCATGAAAGAATATGCAAGATGCGAGGGTGACACAGGTTCACCGGAAGTACAGGTAGCAGTTCTTACAGCAAGAATCCAGGAACTGACAGAGCATTTACAGACACATCACAAAGATCATCACTCCAGACGTGGTCTTCTGAAGATGGTTGGTCAGAGACGTGGCTTACTTGATTACCTGAAGAAGACAGATATCGAGAGATACAGAGCTATCGTTGAGAAGTTAGGTTTAAGAAGATAATTATTATCTATCATGGGGCTGTCGGTAAAGGTATTATGCGGCAGCCCTGTTTGCGTTGCACGAACTATCAGGAGCATCTGGAAATTCCAGAATTGTTACTGTCCGAGACCACTGAAAAGTTAATCAGAGCGAGGCATTGGTTGATTATTCAGTAGTTTCGGAAGGCTCCTGAGAAATTTATAATTTATAAAAGGAGATTGAAAATGGCAAAAGAATACAAAAGTTTTTCCATGGAACTTGCCGGCAGAACACTTCGTGTAGAAGTAGGACATGTTGCTGCTCAGGCAAATGGCGCTGCCCTTATGTATTATGGTGACACATGTGTGTTATCAACAGCAACAGCTTCAGAGAAACCGAGAGATGGTATTGATTTCTTCCCGTTAAGTGTTGAATTTGAAGAGAAGATGTACTCGGTAGGCAAGATTCCGGGCGGTTTCAACAAGCGTGAAGGTAAGGCAAGCGAGAATGCGGTCCTTACAGCGAGAGTTATCGACAGACCGATGCGTCCGCTTTTCCCTAAGGATTATAGAAATGATGTGACACTGAACAATCTTGTTTTGTGTGTAGATCAGACATGCAGCCCTGAGCTGACAGCAATGCTTGGTTCTGCCATTGCAACATGTATTTCTGATATTCCATTTGATGGCCCGTGTGCCATGACACAGGTTGGTATGATCAATGGTGAGTTTATTATTAACCCATCCAATGAGCAGAAATCCGTATCCGATCTTGCACTGACAGTCGCTTCTACTCGTGAGAAAGTAATTATGATTGAGGCAGGTGCCAATGAAGTACCTGAAGACAAGATGATCGAGGCTATTTATGCAGCTCATGATGTTAACCAGGAGATCATTAAATTCATCGATCAGATTGTTGCAGAATGCGGCAAAGAGAAGAAGGATTATGAGCATTATGCTATTCCTGAAGAATTAAATGCAGCTATGAAGGAACTCTTTCCGCCAGAAGCAATGGAAGAAGCTGTATTTGCAGATGAGAAGCAGACAAGAGATGCCAACATCCGTGTTATTAAAGACAAGCTTGCAGAAGCATTTGCAGATAAGGAAGAGTGGCTGCCTCTGATTGACGATGCTGTTTATCAGTATCAGAAGAAGACAGTACGTAAGATGATTCTCAAGGATCACAAGCGTCCTGACGGTCGTGCTATTGATCAGATTCGTCCGCTTGCAGCAGAAATCGACCTGTTTGCAAGAACGCACGGTTCTGCAATGTTCACAAGAGGTCAGACACAGATTTGTACCATCACAACACTGGCACCATTATCAGATGCCCAGAAGGTAGATGGTCTGAATGAATTTGTGACAAGCAAACGTTATATGCATCATTATAACTTCCCATCATACTCAGTGGGTGAGACAAAGCCTTCAAGAGGTCCGGGCCGTCGTGAGATCGGTCATGGTGCATTGGCTGAGAGAGCATTAGTGCCTGTTCTTCCTTCAGAAGAAGAGTTCCCATATGCTATTCGTACAGTATCTGAGACATTTGAGTCCAATGGTTCCACATCACAGGCTTCCATCTGTGCATCCACCATGTCTCTGATGGCTGCCGGTGTTCCGATTAAGAAACCTGTTGCAGGTATCTCCTGTGGTCTTGTAACTGGCGATACAGATGATGATTATCTTGTACTTACAGATATTCAGGGCCTTGAAGATTTCTTCGGTGATATGGACTTCAAAGTAGCCGGTACACACGATGGCATCACAGCAATCCAGATGGATATCAAGATTCATGGTCTGACACGTCCGATTGTTGAAGAAGCGATCAGAAGAACAAAGCAGGCAAGAGAGTACATTCTTACTGAGATTATCGAACCTTGCATCTCTGAACCGCGTAAGGAAGTCGGCGAATTTGCTCCGAAGATCCAGCAGATTAAGATCGATCCTTCCAAGATCGGTGATGTTGTAGGTCAGAAGGGTAAAGTCATCAACCAGATCATCGACGAAACAGGTGTGAAGATCGATATAACAGATGATGGTGCTGTATCTATCTGCGGCGTAGACAAAGTCGGCATTCAGAAAGCCATCGATATGATCACAATGATCGTATCTGATTTCGAAGAAGGCCGTATCTACACAGGTAAGGTTGTCAGCATCAAGGAATTCGGTGCATTCCTTGAATTTGCACCTGGCAAAGAGGGTATGGTTCATATCTCCAAGCTTGACAAAAAGCGCGTAAATCACGTAGAAGATGTACTGACACTTGGTGATGTCATCAAAGTTAAATGCATGGGTAAAGACAAGATGGGACGTATCAGCTTCAGTAAGAAAGATGCAGAATAATCAGCAGATACAGATGTTTATAAAAGCATATAAATGATCAATAAATAGAGGATATCATTTTGCGG
>OLPI01002402.1_pt1 | contig 14744 bp, 8 predicted proteins | sample 1672361 | NCBI WGS metagenome assembly OLPI01 (sample SAMEA3136675, study PRJEB25190) | human gut metagenome
TTGTGCTCTCCCGGGCCTCCAGTGAGGTGCACGCCAAGTTTCTCCGGCGCAACGGGGCGGATGATGTGGTGTACCCGGAGAAGCAGATGGCCCAGTGGGCCGCGGTACGGTACAGTGCCGACCATGTGTTTGACTATGTGGAGATGACCCGGGACCACTCTATTTTTGAGACCCAGGTGCCTGCGGCCTGGATTGGAAAGACCATTGTGGAGCTGGCGGTGCGGCAGAAATACCGCATCAATGTTCTGGCCACCCGGACAGGGGACCAGCTGGAGTTCCTACCAGGGCCCATGCACCGCTTCCGCAGGGAGGAGACCATGTTCATCCTGGGGGCCAACCGGGATGTGCAGAAATTCCTGAATCTTTGACTGGACAGCAGAACGCCCTGGGCTCGAAACCGTGAGGAATCGTGTGCCCAGGGCGTTTTCTATCGTCTTTTGTTTTGGACCGGTCAGCGGGTGTCCAGGGGAAAGAGCAGCTTGAGAAAGAGCTTTTCCGCCGGTCCGCCTCGGGTGAAGTCAAACCGCCGCTCCCGCCCCGTTCCGTCCAGGAGGCAGAAGCTGTTGGTATCCCGGTTGACCTGAAAGGACAGCTGGTCCAGCACCATGTCCAGGGCCAGTTCCCACTCCAGAAGCCAGCGGGTCTGGTCGGTGTAATAGATCTCCCACAGCCAGGCAAACTCCAGGGGCTGCTGGCCATCGGCCAGGAAGGACTCCCAGAGAAGGGCCTTGTGCTCCGCGGTCAGTGCGGTGAGGAGCTGTTGGGGACGGGCGTTTTCCCAGGCAAAGTAGGAGAAGAGGCTTCCCTGGGTGGGCTGAAGCAGGCCGCATTTGTGGACAAAGGCCTCATGCTGTCGGGAGACCACCCCCCAAGGTCCTCCGCTGGCCGCCAGCGCCCGGGCCATCACGGTGAGATGGTCGGCGGCGTCCCGGTCGCCCAGGTCCAGACGGACCCCCAGCCCTTGCAGGCGCCGGATGGGGCGGCCGGAGAGGGAACGGGTCAAAACCCGCCCTTTCTTGGGGGAGCTGCCGGGACGGACGGTCATTTCCGCGGTTTCCCGGTGTTCGGTGGTGCCGTAAAAGGTCAGGGAGCAGGTCTCGCTGATATGGCAGGCCAAGCCGCCTACGCTGTTCAAAATATCCTGGTCACTGTACACCACGTCCCGGTACAGCAGGGTGAGGGCGGTGCCCTCGGGCAGGCGCAGCACGGCGGGGAACTCGTCAAAGAGCTCGTCCAGCGTGACCATCAGCTCCAGAAAGGCTGCGGTGGCGGGATAGGTTTTGGGCAGTGGGGTTAAAGGAATCTGCCACTCTTTGATGACTTGAAAGGGATATCTCATGGGGATCTTGCTCCTTCCCTGGGCTGGGCGCGGACGGCCCTGTGTCAAGGATTCCGTGCCTATTGTACCCCGAAAAAAATTAGGATGCGGTTTAGAATCCTGCCTGGGCGTTAAACTCTCATTAAGAAGGGACGGTGACGGAGGGCCCTTTATAAAACCTTAACAGGGGGCGGAAAATACAAATCTCACCCATATCTCTTTGGGGGTATAATGGGGAGTAAGAAAAGGAATCCCCTGTTCAAATCCCTTTCCCCGTCGTATGATGGAAAGGGAAAGCACACCAGAGGCGGGGATTTCGAAACCGCAAGGGAGAGAAGGGGCGCGTATGGAATCGGTGCTGCTGGCAGTGGCTTTGCTGGGGTTCGGCATAGGGGGCTATTTCGTGGTGGGGCGCGTCGCGCATTTCTTTGCCATGGGGACCTCCGGCCGGTCCGCCGGGAGAGGGGCAAGATCGAAGGAGCGGGAGGACATGCCTTGGCTGTCCCGCCAGTGGCCCACCCCCCCGGAGCAGGAGAAGCCCCGGGAGAAGGGTGGGAAGTCATCCCGGCTGGCGGGGTGAGAGCGGGCTGCCAGTGCAGCCTGGAGACAAGAAGGAGGGAGTTCTGTGAAGGAAGAAGACAGACGGCCGGATTCGGAGCAACTGCTGCGCAGCATCCAGAATGCGGACGGCCCCCCTGGGGGAAGACTGAAAATCTTTTTTGGCTATGCCGCCGGCGTGGGGAAGACCTACGCCATGCTGGAGGCCGCCCACCGTGCCAAGGAGGCGGGGGTTGACGTGGTGGCCGGCTATATTGAGCCCCACACCCGGCCTGAGACCATGGCGCTGCTGGAGGGGCTGGAGGTCCTGCCCACCAAAACCGTGACGTACAAGGGCATCTCCCTGAAGGAGTTTGACTTGGACGGCGCCCTGGCCCGCCACCCCCAGCTGCTGCTGGTGGATGAGCTGGCCCACACCAACGCCGCCGGCAGCCGCCACACCAAGCGGTATCAGGACATCCAGGAGCTGCTGCGGGCGGGGATCAATGTGTACACCACGGTGAACGTCCAGCATCTGGAGAGCCTCAACGACGTGGTGGCCTCCATCACGGGCATTTCCGTGTCCGAGCGGGTGCCCGACAATGTGTTTGACTCGGCCTACCAGGTGGAGGTGGTGGACCTGGAGCCGGCGGACCTGCTGGAACGCCTCCGGGAGGGGAAAATCTATCGGGGGCCCCAGGCGGCCCAGGCCCTGGATCATTTTTTCAGCCTGAAAAATCTGGCCTCCCTCCGGGAGATTGCCCTCCGGCGCACTGCGGACCAGTTGGAGAGCTCCCCCCGGTTTCAGGGGGAGGTGAAGCCCAAGGCGGGGGAGCATATTTTGATCTGCCTGTCCGGCGCGCCCTCCAACGCCAAGGTCATCCGCACCGCGGCCCGGATGGCCAAGGCCTTTCACGGGGCGTTTACAGCACTGTTTGTGGAGACGTCGGACTTTGCCTCCCAATCGGAGCAGGACAGGAAACGCCTGCGGGATCATGTCCACCTGGCCGAGGAGCTGGGCGCCCGCATTGCCACGGCCTATGGGGATGACCCGGCGGTACAGATCGCGGAGTATGCCCGGATCAGCGGCATCTCCAAGGTGGTTCTGGGCCGGAGCCCCCGGAAGCGGGGCTTCACCTCCCCCAAAAACCTGGTGGACCGGCTCAATGAGCTGGCGCCCGACCTGGACCTCTATATCATCCCGGACCAGACGGCCCGGCAGAGCAAGCGGCTGCGGCGGCTGCGGCAGTCCCAGGAAAAGTTCTCCCCCAAGGACCTGGCCAAGATGTTGGGAATTTTGCTGCTGTGTACCCTGGGCGGTGCCCTGTTCAGCCATTGGGGGTTTGCCAACTCCAATGTCATCATGCTCTATATTTTGGGGGTTTTGGGCATCGCCATGGTCACCACAGGCCGGAGTTACAGTGTGGCGGCCTCGGTGCTGTCGGTGCTGATCTTTAATTTCTTTTTTACCCACCCCTATTTTACCTTTATGAGCGACCCCAGCTATATCGCCACCTTCGGCGTGATGTTCGTGGTGGCCTTTCTGGGCAGCTCTTTGACCACCCGAATGAAGCGGCAGGCCAGGCTCAACGCGGAAAAGGCCTACCGCACCGCCATCCTCCTGGAGACCAGCCAAAAGCTCCAGAAGGCGGAGGGGAGCCAGGCCATCCTGGCCCTGACCGCCCACCAGCTGAACAAACTTTTGGACCGGGACCTGGTGATCTACCAGCGGGAGGAGAACGGGGAGCTGAGCCCCACCCTCTTTCCCGTCTCTCCAGGGACGGACTTGTCGGAATTTTTGACGGAGTCCGAGCGGGGCGTGGCGGAATGGGTGTTTAAGAACAACAAGCACGCCGGCGCCACCACCAACACCCTGCCCAGCGCCAAGTGCCTGTATATGTCCATCCGGGGCACCGGCGGCGCCCTGGCTGTGGCGGCCATCGTCACCAAGAACCGGGAGAAGCCCGAGGCCTTTGAGAAGAATTTCATGGTGGCGATTCTGGATGAGTGCGGCCTGGCCCTGGAGAAGGAGATGACGGTCCGGGAGAAGCAGGCGGTGGAGGAACGGGCCCACCAGGAGACCCTCCGGGCCAACCTTCTCCGGGCCATCTCCCACGATCTGCGCACCCCCCTGACCAGCATCTCCGGCAATGCCAATATTCTGATGGAGGGCCGGGGGCAGCTGTGCCAGGAAAAGCTCCAGGCCCTGTATACCGCCATTTATGACGATTCCATGTGGCTTATTGACCTGGTGGAAAACCTGCTGTCCATCACCCGCATTGAGGATGACAAGCTGGGCCTGAAAACCCAGCCGGAGCTGCTGGAGGAGATTTTCCAGGAGGCCCTGCAGCATCTGGACCGAAACGCCAGTCAGCATCAGATCTCCGTGGAGCTGGAGGACGACCTGCTCATGGCCAACGTGGATGCCCGCCTCCTGGTGCAGGTGGTCATCAACATTGTCAACAACGCCATTAAGTACACCCCCGAGGGCTCCCATATCACCCTGTCCGCCCATCGGGAGGGGGACCAGGTGGAGGTGGAGATTGCCGACGACGGACCGGGGATTGACCAGGACGCCAAGGATCGGATCTTTGACATGTTCTATACCGCGGATAAGAAACGGGGGGTCAGCCGGCGGGGGTTGGGGCTGGGGCTGTCGCTGTGCAAGTCCATCATCAATGCCCACGGCGGAACCATCCAGGCCGTGGACAACCATCCCCAGGGGACCATTTTCCGCTTCACCCTGGGCGCAGTGGAGGAGACAAACCATGAATAAACCGCAGATTACCATCAAGGATATTGCCCGGGCGCTGAATGTCTCTCCTTCCACCGTGTCAAGAGCGCTGAAAGACAATCCGGACATCAGCAAGGAAACTCGTGACCTTGTACATGCCTATGCGCGCGAACATAACTACAAGCCCAATGTACTGGCTGTAAACCTCCGCGCAAGCCGCAGCAATACCATCGGCGTCATTGTTCCCCAGCTGGTACACCACTTCTTTTCCTGCGTATTGAGCGGAATTGAGAAAGCGGCGGCAAATGCCGGATATAATATCATAGTGGCGCAGAGCAGCGAATCGTACGAGCAGGAAGTGAAGATTGTGCATTCTTTCCTTGCCGCCCGTGTCTGCGGAGTCATCGCTTCACTTGCCAAGGACACTTCCCAATACGACCATTACCAGGAGCTACTGAACAACGATATTCCCATCGTCTTTTACGATCGTATCTGCACGGGGCTGAAAACCGAGCGAGTGGTGGTGGACGATTATGCCGGCTCCTTTGCCGCCGTGGAATACATGATACAGACCGGATGCAAGCGTATCCTTTTCTATGGTGCGGCTCCCCACCTGGAGATTACCAAAAATCGCCGGAACGGCTACCTGGATGCCATGAAGAAGTATAAAATTCCGGTGGACGACAGCATGATTCTGTTGTGCGACACCCGTGAACGCGCCATCTCCATCACTCCCGACCTGCTGGAAAGCGAAGACCGCCCTGACGGTTTCTTTGCCATCAACGACGAGACAGCTTCGGGCATACTGTATGCCTGCAAACTGGTCGGCGTAAAAGTTCCCGACGAAGTATCCATCTGCGGATTCACCGACGGAGCCATTGCGCAAAGCACCGACCCGAAGCTGACTACCGTGGAGCAGCATGGCGAGGAAGTAGGTAAAAGCGCTTTCAGCATTCTGACCGGAAAGCTGGAGGGAGAAGAGAAAAGCAACAACAAGATAGTACGTACCAATCTGGTGATAAGAGGAACTACGAAATAATAAAACATATTAAACCATCATGAAAGTAAAACCCGATTTAAGTTTCTGGAAGCTGTGGAACATCAGCTTTGGTTTTTTCGGCGTACAGATTGCATATGCTTTGCAGAGTGCAAACATCAGCCGTATCTTTTCCACTTTGGGTGCAGACCCGCATAATTTGAGTTATTTCTGGATATTACCGCCGTTGGCAGGTATCATTGTACAACCCATTGTGGGAGCCGCCAGTGACAAGACCTGGACACGCTTCGGACGGCGCATCCCTTATCTGTTTATAGGTTCGTTGGTGGCCGTACTCGTCATGTGCCTGCTACCCAATGCCGGAAGCTTCGGCATGGCAGTAAGTACAGCCATGATTTTCGGACTGGTATCGCTGATGTTCCTCGACACCTCCATCAATATGGCCATGCAACCCTTCAAAATGATGGTGGGTGACATGGTGAATGAGAAACAAAAAGGGCTCGCCTACTCCATCCAGAGTTTTCTCTGCAATGCAGGCAGCCTGGTGGGATATCTCTTCCCGTTCATCTTTGCATGGATTGGCATCAGCAATACAGCTCCCCAAGGAGTAATCCCCGACTCGGTGATTTACTCATTCTACATCGGAGCAGCCATCCTTATCTTCTGCGTCATCTACACTTCGATCAAAGTAAAAGAGATGCCGCCTGCCGAATATGCAGAGTATCACGGCATCACCGAAGAAGAGGAACATGAAAAGACCAACATGCTGAAGCTGCTCATCAAGGCTCCGAAAGCATTCTGGACTATCGGACTGGTACAGTTCTTCTGCTGGTTTGCCTTTATGTTCATGTGGACCTATACCAACGGCAGTATCGCTGCCAATGCTTTTGACGCCCCTACAGTGGAGCACCTGGTAGATGGTGTGACCAAAATAGTACTCGACACCAAGAGCCTGCAATATCAGAATGCCGCCGACTGGGTAGGCGTACTGTTTGCCGTGCAAGCCATCGGCTCTGTGCTTTGGGCCATCTGCATACCGATGTTCAAGGACCGCCGCCGCGTCTACTCACTCAGCCTTGTTCTGGGAGGTATAGGTTTCATTTCCACCTATTTTATGCATAATCCGTATATGTTGTTCATTTCCTTCCTGCTGATAGGTTGTGCATGGGCTGCCATGCTGGCACTGCCGTTCACCATCTTGACCAATGCACTGAGCGGAGGACATATGGGTACCTACTTAGGTCTTTTCAATGGTACCATCTGTATTCCACAGATTATTGCGGCAGCTTTGGGCGGCAGTATTCTGTCCTTGTTTACTCCGAAAGGAGTACTGCCCCCCGAAATCAATATGCTTGTATTGGCAGGAGTGATGCTGATAATAGGTGCTTTCTGTGTATATTTAATTAAAGAGACTAAGGGAGAGAAATAGAACCAAGCTCCTACTTCTGCACACAGATGACACAGATAAGGCAGATGAACATGGATTATTAGACAAACTTATCCATGTTCATCTGCCTTATCTGTGTCATCTGTGTGCTATATTATCTTTTTTAATCCCCTCCCTTCCCCTTTCACTATTTTTGTCCTCACTCTTCTCTTTTATTTCCGCATATTGCGTATCTTTACGGCGATAACTACAGAAAACACGTCGCCATGAAAAAATACCTCAAGACCGATGAATGGAACATCATCGAAGACCAATTCCACCCCGACCGTCAACGGATGTCGGAAAGTATATTCAGTCTCGGAAACGGACGTTTCGGGCAACGGGGGTATTTTGAGGAGCCTTACAGCAGTGACAGTTACCGTGGTTCATTTGTGGCCGGCATCACTTTCCTGGACAAAACCCGCGTAGGATGGTGGAAGAACGGATTTCCCCCATATTACACCCGTATACCCAGGGCTGCTGACTGGAGCCGCATCAACCTGCGCCTCATCGATGAGGAACTCGATTTGGCAGGCTGGGATGTCGACAGCTTCAACCGCCGCCTGGATATGAAGGAAGGTATCTCCTACCGGGACATGGAAGTGACGTCTCCTCGCGGAAACCAGCTCCACATCCATGTAGAGCATATCACAAATATGGCAAGACCCAACCTCTGTCTCATCAAGTACAGCGTGTCTTCCATCAACTATACCGGCAGAATCTCACTCGTGCCCATCCTTGACGGGAATATAGTAGACGATGCCGACCTGCCAAACCTGAAAATATGGAACATACTGCGTTCCGGTTCTACCAGCAGCTGTGCCTATCTCTGGACACAGACCCGCCGGGAAGATGCACAAGTGTGCTACGCCATGACTTACCAATTCTTCAAAAACAACAAGGAAACCACTGCCAACCCCATACGGATAGAAAAGGAAAAGCAGACCGGTTTCAGCGTAGGTGCCGACGTAAAACCCGGAGACAACGTGACACTCATCAAATACACCGCCATTGCTTCTTCTCTCTACCACGAACGGAGTGAATTGGTGGAACACTCCGTGGCCGAGGCACGCGAAGCCAAGAGCATAGGCTGGAATACGCTGGTAGAAGAGCATCGAAGGGCCTGGCAGGAAATCTGGGACGAAACGGATGTCGTCATCGAAGGGGACCCGGAAGCGCAACAAGGTATCCGGTACAACATATTCCAGCTGTATCAGACTTACCGGGGAGATGATCCGCGCCTAAACATCGGCCCCAAAGGATTCACCGGAGAAAAATATGGCGGAAATACTTATTGGAACACGGAACTGTGTTGTGTACCGTTTTTTCTGCTCTCCACTCCCAAAGAGATTGCAAAGAACTTGCTGGCATATCGGTACAACCAGCTTCCCAAAGCCATCGAAAACGCCCGTAAACTGGGTTTCAAGGACGGTGCAGCGTTGTTTCCGCAGGTAACCAACAATGGAGAGGAATGCCACAGTGAATGGGAAATAACCTTCGAGGAAATCCACCGTAACAATATCATTGTCTATGCCATCGTTCAGCATGCAGCGCTGACGGGCAATATGGACTATATCGCTAAATATGGCCTGGAAGTAATGATTGCCGTCAGCCGTTTCTGGAGACAACGGGTATCCTTCTCCCAACCCAAACAGAAATATGTCATACTGGGGGTTACCGGCCCGGATGAATACGAAAACAATGTGGACAACAACTGGTACACTAACTATTCCTGTATACAGTGCCTCAAGATGACCCTCCGTTTTCTGGAAATGGTGGCACAGCAATATCCGGATGAATATGCCCACATACGCCGCATCACCAATCTCGACCAAGTGAAGGAAAGTGCCCGGTGGAGAGACATCATCGAACACATGTATCTGCCGGAAGACAAGGAACGGGGTATTTTTATCCAAAATGACGGCTATATGGATAAAGTACTGGAAAGTACAGATAACATTCCTGCCGAAGAACGCCCCATCAACCAACATTGGTCATGGGACCGCATTCTGCGCTCTTGCTACATCAAGCAGAGCGACGTGTTGCTCGGACTTTACCTCTATTATTTCTATTTTGACACGGAAACCGTCCGCCGCAATTTCGAGTTCTATGAGCCGATGACCGTACACGAATCCTCCCTTTCTCCCCACATCCATTCCATCCTGGCTGCACGCATCGGCAAAGTGGAAAAAGCTTACCAGCTTTTCCTGCATGCCACACGGCTTGACCTGGACGACTACAACAACGAAGCAGACCAAGGTCTGCACATAACCAGTATGCCCGGCAGCTGGCTGGCCATTGTACGCGGATTTGCAGGTATGCAGGTGCTGAAGGAGACGTTGTGTTTCTCCCCTGTCATACCGCAAAAATGGGACAGCTATTCATTCAAGGTGAATTATCTGAAAAACACACTTCACATACGGGTAGGAAAAGAAATCGAAATCTCGCTTACAGCAGGCAGCAAAGTGGACATACAAGTCTACGGACACCCATATACGCTGGAACGGGGGACGGAATTGAAAATTAATATGCCAATGTGCCAATGACCTGCGGCGTGATAGCGCAGCATAAACATTGCGCAGCCAATTAGCACATTGGCACATTAAATCATCATTTATCCTATAACCGGGAGAACATTTGGTTGTTTTCCCGGTTTTATGTTTTTATATATACCTGAACGAATAACTATATACTTGTTTACCAATGAAAAAAATGTTTCTTTTCGCCCTGGTCATGGCGTTGCTCATCACGTCGTGCGGGCAAAAACAAAAGGGTAGCAATACCCTTATCCGACCGGTGAAGACTGCGCAAGTCAGTTCACAGTCGGTTATCCGCAAAGACTTCTCCGGAATAGTGGAAGCCGTGGAATATGTGAGACTTGCCTTCCGCGTCAGCGGACAAATCATCAACCTCCCGGTTGTAGAGGGACAGCGGGTAAAAAAGGGGCAACTGATTGCCGCCATCGACCCACGCGACATCTCCCTGCAATATGCAGCCGACAAGGCTGCCTACGAAACAGCTGCCGCACAAGTGGAACGTAACAAACGGCTGCTTGGCCGCCAGGCTATCTCCGTGCAGGAATACGAAATCAGCGTAGCCAACTATCAGAAAGCAAAATCCACTTACGAGTTGTCCGGCAACAATATGCGGGATACGCGGCTGACAGCCCCTTTCGAGGGTTCCATCGAAAAACGGCTGGTAGAGAACTATCAGCGTGTCAATGCAGGAGAAGGGGTTGTACAGCTGGTAAATACACAGAAGCTACGAATCAAGTTCACCGTACCGGATGATTATCTCTATCTGCTCCGTGCCAAGGACGTAAAGTTCAAGGTGGTGTTCGACAGCTACCCCACAGAGGCTTTCGATGCCAGACTGGAAGAGTATCTTGACATCTCCACAGCAGGGACGGGTATTCCGGTGACAATAACAATTGACGACCCGCACTTTGACCGTACACGTTATGACGTAAAACCGGGATTCACATGCAAAATAAAGCTGGCATCGGATGTCGCTCCCTTTCTGGAAGAAAAGCTGATGAATGTACCGTTAAGCGCCGTATTTGGCGACAGTGAAAACCGGAAAACGTATGTATGGGTGGTGGAAGGTAATAAAGTCAGTCGCCGCGAAGTGACCGTTTATTCTCCAACGGGAGAGGCAAACCTGCTTATTTCTAAAGGGTTGGAACCGGGAGAAACCGTTGTGACGGCCGGAGTATACCAGCTGACAGAAGGAGAAGCAATAAAGGTACTAATGTGATTAATCACATTGGCACATTACATTCCCCATTTATCTAAAAAATATTCATTATGAATCTAGCCCAATATTCATTAGACAACACGAAGATAGTCTACTTCTTTCTGGCTGTGCTGCTTATCGGCGGTATACTGTCATTCGGCAGGTTGGGAAAGAAGGAAGACGCACCTTTCGTCATCAAGTCGGCAGTCATCATGACACGCTACCCGGGAGCGGAGCCGGCAGAAGTGGAACGGCTCGTCACCGAACCCATCTCCCGAGAAATACAGTCGATGAGCGGCGTCTACAAGATAAAGTCAGAGTCTATGTACGGACTCTCCAAGATAACCTTCGAACTGCAACCGTCACTCTCTGCCGCATCCATTCCGCAGAAGTGGGACGAACTGCGGCGTAAAGTGCTCAATATACAGCCCCAACTGCCCGCAGGCTCTTCTGTACCGACCGTCTCGGATGATTTTGGAGACGTTTTCGGCATCTATTACGGCCTGGTGGGTGACGACGGTTTCTCTTATGAAGAAATGAGAAACTGGGCGGAACGAATCAAGACACAAGTCATCACGGCAGACGGTGTGATGAAGGTAGCCCTTTTCGGTACACAGACAGAGGTCATCCATATATTCATCTCCGTAAACAAGCTGGCAGGAATGGGTATCGACCCCAAGCAGCTGGCCAGCCTGCTACAATCGCAGAACCAGATTATCAATACGGGTGAAATCAGCGCCGGAGAACAACAGTTACGCATTGTGGCCAACGGTACCTACACGACTGTCGATGATATCCGCAACCAGGTTATCACTACCTCCGGCGGACAAGTCAAGCTGGGTGACATCGCCATCATTGAAAAGGGATACATGGAACCTCCCGGCAATATCATGCACGTCAACGGAAAGCGCGCCATCGGTATCGGCATCTCCACCGACCCGACAAAGGATGTGGTAAAAACCGGTGAACTGGTAGACCGGAGGCTTGCCGAACTCATGCCCCTCATCCCCGTGGGGCTGGAACTGGAAAGTCTGTATCCCGAAAACGTGATTGCCAAAGAAGCCAACAACGGGTTCATCATCAATCTGATAGAATCCATCCTGATTGTGATTGTAATCATCATGCTGGTGATGGGCATGCGTGCAGGAGTACTGATTGGCTCTTCCCTTATATTCTCTATCGGAGGCACACTGCTCATTATGTCGTTTCTTGGCGTAGGTCTGAACCGGACCTCCCTCGCCGGATTCATCATAGCCATGGGAATGCTGGTGGACAATGCCATCGTGGTGACAGATAATGCCCAAATTGCCATTGCCCGCGGCATCGACCGCCGGAAAGCGCTGATAGACGGTGCCACCGGTCCCCAATGGGGATTGCTGGGAGCAACGTTCATTGCCATCTGTTCATTTCTGCCACTGTATCTAGCTCCCTCTTCCGTAGCCGAAATCGTGAAACCGCTATTCGTAGTGCTGGCCATTTCCCTGGGATTAAGTTGGGTGCTGGCGTTGACACAAACCACTACATTCGGCAACTTCATACTGAAAGCAAAGGCTAAAGATGGTGGTAAAGACCCATACGACAAGCCTTTCTACCATAAATTCGCCTCCATCCTCGGCACACTGATACGCAAGAAGGCGTTGACCCTTGGAAGCATTACAGCACTGTTCATCCTCTCCCTCATCGTCATGGGGCTGATGCCCCAGAACTTCTTCCCTTCTCTGGACAAGCCCTACTTTCGGGCAGATGTATTCTATCCAGACGGGTACAGCATCCGCGAAGTAGAAACCGAAATGAAAAAGGTGGAAGCGCATCTGATGCAGCAGCCGGAAGTGAAACGGGTATCCGTCACATTCGGCAGCACACCGTTGCGTTACTATCTGGCCTCCACTTCCGTCGGCCCCAAACCTAACTTCGCCAATATCCTGGTGGAAGTAACGGACAGCAAATATACCAAGAAGCAGGAAGAGAACCTTGATGCCTACATGAAGGCCAACTATCCCAATGCCATCACCCGTACCATGTTGTTCAAGCTCTCTCCTGCTGTAGATGCCGCCATTGAAATCGGGTTCATCGGCAATAACACGGATACGCTGGTCATGTTGACCAACAAGGCTCTGGACATCATGCACCGTGACGGCGAACTTATCAACGTGCGCAACTCCTGGGGCAATAAGATACCGGTATGGCATCCCGTTTACAGTCAGGAGCGTGCACAACCGTTGGGTATCTCCCGTCAAAGCATGGCACAGAGTATCCAGATCGGTACGAACGGCATGACACTTGGGGAATACAGGGAAGGAGACCAGGTACTTCCCGTTCTGTTGAAGGATAAAACTATCGACTCTTTCCGCATCAACGACTTGCGTACACTCCCCGTATTCGGCACTGCACGCGAAACAACCACTCTGGAACAAGTCGTCAGCCGGTTCGACTTCCAGTACAAGTTCTCCAATGTGAAAGACTACAACCGGCAGATGGTGATGATGGCGCAGGCCGACCCACGCCGCGGTGTGAATGCCATTGCCGCCTTCAACCGTATATGGAAGCAAGTGCAAGAAGAGATTGATGTGCCCGAAGGTTACACCATGAAATACTTCGGAGAGCAGGAAAGCCAGGCAGAAAGCAATGCCGCACTGGCAGCTAACCTGCCGCTGACATTCTTCCTTATGTTCGTCACCTTGCTGTTTCTGTTCCGCAGCTACCGGAAGCCGATTGTTATCCTGCTGATGCTGCCGCTTATCTTTATAGGTATTGTACTGGGACTGGTGGTATTGGGGAAATCATTCGACTTCTTCTCCATCCTCGGCTTGCTGGGGCTGATTGGAATGAATATCAAGAATGCCATCGTGCTGGTGGACCAGATTGATACGGAAACCGCTGCCGGAAAAGCACCGCGTGAAGCCGTTATCAGTGCAACGACCACCCGTATTGTCCCGGTGGCCATGGCATCGGGTACCACTATCCTGGGAATGTTGCCGTTATTGTTCGACGCCATGTTCGGCGGCATGGCGGCAACCATCATGGGTGGTTTGCTGGTAGCCTCGGCATTGACACTATTCGTGCTGCCGGTGGCTTATTGCGCCATTCATAAAATCAAGTGAGAGAACATTCAACAATTTACAGTTTACCAATTGAATGATGAAAACAAATATACTTATTCTATCATTACTGTGCTCAGGACTGAATGCCGGGGCACAACAAGCATATCTGAGCCGCGAAGAATACCGCGACAAGGTAGAAGCATACAGCCAGATTCTGAAACAACAGCATCTGAAAACATTCGCCAGTACCGAGGCACGCAAGATTGCCTCCACCGGTTTCCTGCCCCAGATTGACATCACTGCCGAGGGTACCGCCAATCTCAATCATCTGGACCAATGGAACAGTCCGAAAGGAGACTACCACCCTTATACCTATCAGGCACTTGCCACCTTGACGCAGCCGCTTTATACCGGAGGTTCCCTAATAGCCCAAAAGAAAGTGGCGCAAGCCGAAGAGGCACTGGACCAACTTACCACAGAGCTGACCCTCGACCAGATACACTATCAAAGTGACGCCGTCTATTGGAATGCCTCTGCCGCCCGTGCCGGTCTGAAAGCCGCGGCTACCTTTCAGGATATTGTACAACAGCAGTACGACATCATCCAAGACCGCTTTGATGACGGTGCCATCAGCCGCACAGACTTGCTGATGATTTCCACCCGACGTAAGGAAGCCGAATTGCAGTACATCAAGGCACGCCAAAACCATACCCTTGCCCTGCAAAAACTGAATATCCTTATGGGCTCGGAACCGGACGCTCCCATAGACAGCATAGCCGAAATAGATATACCGACTGCCTCCATCATACCTCTGGGCCTGGATGATGTGCTGCTTCGCCGGGCAGAATATGCCAGTACCTCCGTGAACATCGCCCGCAGTGAAGCGCAACGGCATGCCGCCCTCAGCCGCTACAACCCACAAGTCAACATGTTCCTCGCTACCGGTTGGGATACGG
>OLPI01002409.1_pt1 | contig 14703 bp, 8 predicted proteins | sample 1672361 | NCBI WGS metagenome assembly OLPI01 (sample SAMEA3136675, study PRJEB25190) | human gut metagenome
CCAGAGCATCCGATTGTCTCAACTAAAGCTTCTTCGATTACACCATTTTTTACATTTAATGAAAGCTTGCAGGCACCCTGCTGAGGAGCACACCAGCCAACACCGTGTGTAAAACCTGAAATATCTTCAATTTTTTTAGAATGAACCCATTTGCCTTCTTCCGGAATTGGAGCTGGTTCATGTTTTGCGCCCTTTGCTACAGGACACATGTTTTCAACTTCCTTAGTGTAAATCATTTTAAGACTCCTTTCACTTAATAGAACTGTATGTATCAGACTTTGTTATACATTTAACATACCTTACCTATTTTCGCACATTTTGTTGAAATCTACAAGTCCTAATCGAAAAAAATTATCTTTATTCCGTGTATTTGTTTTTATACACTAATCAAAATAATTCAATTCTGAAAAAACTTCCGACCCCAGTCTGCCGGCGTTGCTGATATTTTCCCCATCCACATGAATATATCCTTTTGTTCCGTCTTTGGCACGAACATAGATCCATTCCTTTGCATCGGAACTGATAAAGAATACATCCTGACCGGATGAAACCGTCACCTGGTCTGATGTCTGATCCATAGCCTCCCACAGTGGGAGATCCACATATAATCTGTGCGGTGTGAAATACTGATACCTGTGCATTCCGGTATCCATATACTCTAATTTCCCCGCATCACTGTCATACCACCAGTAGCCATTTAAGTATGCTGTCTCAAGAATATCTGTACGAATTGTTCCATAGATTCCGCTTTGTCCGGTAAAGCCGTTGATACCGCCATTTTTTTCTTTAAAAGGAAAACCAGTAACTTCTCCGGCAAATTCGAGTGTGTTTCCATCATACCGGTAAAAATATGTCACATAATCACCACTCGGCCCATCATCTAAGACAGCAATCTCTAACGAATCATCATAAGCATTAATATCAGTGACATAAAAGCAATCTGTTTCCGGTGTCACCATCGCCGCATATTCGCACAGTTCATATGAAGTTCCATTCACGGTAAGGATACAGGAATACCCTGCATAATCGCCACTCTCTTTCACATCATAACGTATTTCTTCTTCCCTGCCGTCTCCATCAATATCTTCCATAACTTTCTGTCCTGTTTTATACTCTTTCGGATATGGATGTTCGTCTGCATATGTTTTTTCTGCTTCCTGTATCACTTTCAGATTATCTTTCTCTGTCTGGCTTAACACAGACTCGTCAAATGCATCTGTCTCCGCCGTTTTTTCATACCAGGAACATGCATTAAAATAACTCTGCAGATATTCATTGGTAAAACCCCGTCCATGTCTTGCATAGATTTCATTGCGTGCTAACCATAAATCATTGTCCGACATATTGATAAGACTGTCTGCCGAAATTGTCTGTGTCATACTGACCGGAATGATATACTGGTCAGCATCTTTGTGCAGGTTCTGTGTATCAATGACCGCATTCTGTACTACCGTATCTGACTGCTGCATCATCCCTTGATATTCATTTAAAGTATCCTCATTTTCCACATCGCAGCTCACATCCGTAGGCCTCACAACCTCATATAACACTCCATCATCGGTATATCCTAAAATACTTACACCGGCAGCATCCGGATACCATTCCGTGTCTTTGGTAATTCCAAAAAGAAACCCCGTCCCACTTTCTTTCTCATAGGATTTTTTCTGAAAAACAGAAAAACCGGTATCATCTTCTAAAATTACATACTTATCTTCCCAGCTCTCCGGGAACTGCAGCGTGATCTCTTTCCAGATATATTTTTCTTCGGCTGCTTCCATTTTTTCAGACGCACTGCTGTCTATTTCGGATTCTGTTTCATCTGTATCTGAAATTCCTGCTGTTTTCTGCTCATTGCTGTTTATTTTATTTTGTGCCATATCTGGCTCACCACACCCTGCTGTAAAAAGCAAAAGTGCGGCTGTAAACAACCACACTTTATTTTTCATATAATTATGCACTCCTTTCTGTCAGTGCAAAAACTTTTTTATATCATCTGCCGTACTGTGAATTTTCTCTACCGCATTCTGAACCTGTTTTGCAACATCAAGGTTTTCTTCACTGAGTGTATGTACCTGTTCTGCACTCGCCGTAACTTCCTCAGTCGCTGCCGAAAGCTGCGAGCAGTTTACCACAATCTTATTGTTGGAATCTGAAAGTCCGCTTACCTTTTTATTGACCTCTTCAATATGGGCAACCAGCTCACCTATATTTTTATTAAGCAGATTAAATGTTTCTGACGCAGCAAGAATCTTTTCTTTCTGATCTTCCGTTGCCTGTACAGAACCTTCTACTGATACAACCACATCATTTGCATTTGCATTCAGTTCGTTTGTAATTCTCGTGATCTCTTCCGTCGAATTTTTTGTCTGTTCCGCAAGCTGTCTGATCTGCTCTGCTACAACCGCAAAACCTCTTCCGGCTTCTCCGGCACGTGCACTCTCAATAGATGCATTTAACGCCAGCAGGTTTGTCTGGCTTGAAATATTTAAGATCATACCTGCAATCTCTTCTACTTCTTTTGTCTTATCCTGAAGTTTGGTCATTGCCTCAGTAACATCATGATTTGTATTTGTGATCTGCTCTGCCTGATCTTTCAACTCATCCATCACACGCATATTTTCCTGAATGCTGTCATTTGAATTCATTGCGATATCCACCATCTGTTTTGATCGCTCACTTGTTTCCTCGATCGCATCCTGGATCGTTGCAGTCATGGTATTCTGTTCTTCGATGCTGTTTGCATTCATTCCGGAAGCCGTTGTAATCTCCTGCATACTGCCAGTTACAGAATTGGTCGTCTCGACCAGTTTTCCGATCAGGCTGCTGCTCTTAACTGATTCTTCCTGAACAGTTTTGGAAATCTCAAGCACTCCCTGTAAAATTTCATTCTGCTTTTTGTGTTCCTCATCTATGGATCCAAGTGCATCTGCGTTAAACAATAATGTGATCTTTCCAATTCTTGAAACCATAAATAAAACGCCAAGCACGCCGACCACAGAACATATTGTATCCACGTTCAATACAGTAATACCCTTTATTCCCTGAACAATCGTAACGATCACGTAGAGAATACTCACTCCCACACAGGTTCTTTTTAATCCACCTTCATCATAGTACGGAATCTGTAACGCAACTAAAACGATCAGTACATACGTAATAAAATGTGCATCTGTCTGTACTCCGACTAACAGATACTCTAATCCCATCTCAAGCGTAGCAATCACTTTTAATTTTGCTGTTGCATGATCTTTATGATAAATAATCGTGTTCAAAACTGATGCGCCTATTATTAATACAGTATTCCCATATACTATTGCATTTACCAGATTCTGATTTGCCATGCGGAGCCACAGATACAGTAAAAACAATATTCCAAGAAATATGGTTGCACCTATATAGAACCGGTTCATCTTTTTGATCCGTTCCGCTTTATCATTATAAATATATTTCTTTTCTTCTTCCATATATTTTATCTCCCTGTACTTAAAATATAATCAATATTTTCTGCCATAACTTATCCGACCTGTCCGGATCTTAAGTTTAAGAATATCATGCTTCTTTTTTCTGTACAACCTCGCCCGGTTTCTTAAAAATTGAGTTTGCCGGGATCACTCCCCTGACACTTGAAAGCGGATATACATTTGTATGTCTGCCGATCACCGTTCCAGGATTTAATACAGAGTTACATCCAACTTCCACATAATCCCCAAGCATGGCACCGAATTTTTTCAATCCAGTCTCGATCTTCTCATCACCGTCTTTTACCACAACCAGTGTCTTGTCGGATTTCACATTTGACGTGATCGAACCTGCACCCATATGCGATTTATAGCCAAGAATGGAATCGCCAACATAATTATAATGCGGCACCTGAACGGAATTGAAAATAATATCATTTTTCAGTTCTGTGGAATTGCCGACAACAGAACCCTTTCCTACGATCGCACTGCCGCGGACAAATGCGCAGTGACGGATTTCTGCATCCTCATCAATGATCAGCGGACCGTTTAAACATGCTGTCGGTGCCACTTTTGCACTCTTTGCAACCCAGATATCCTCGCCTCTTTTTTCAAACTTTTCCGGATCTAATGTTGGTCCAAGTTTTTTTATGAACTCACTGATCCCTTTTAAAGCCTCCCATGGATATGTAAACTGTTCTAAATATTCTTTTGCGATTGTTTCATCTAAATCATATAAATTGCTGATTTTTGCGTTTTCCATCTTTTCCTCCATCCCAGAATGTCTCTGTCACATGGATATGAATCCAGTGTGATCCTGGCATTTCTGTTTGTATACTGGTTCTATTGTAAAACGTTTTCACAGATCTGTCAAAATAATATTCGAACACTGCAAAAAAATCTCCGGACAGACAAGAATTTCTGTCTGCCGGAGATTTCTTATGGCATAAATTCATCTAAAAAATTACTTCCAGCGATCCATTCTGCTTCTTCCTGTTCCTGAAATGCTGCAGCCTCATCCGCCATAGTGGCATAGAAATCATCCGCACCATCCGGTGTCTGTTCTGCCTGCTGTGGCTGCTGTTTTTCAGTCTCATTTTCCTGCACAGCCATCTGCACTTCTGATTGTTTCTCTGACTCCTGTTTTTGCAGAGACAGGCTTCCCGGATTGTCAAAATCAAAACTGATCCGCTCATCCTCATATTTTAGGCAGGAATCAAACACATTCCCTGCTTTCGAGTTAAATCCAGTCACTTTTTCCTTTGTCTTTCCGGTTTCCAACAGTTCTTTTATGATTGCTTCCGAAAGCGGCACTTTCGCAACCGTATGCCCTACCTTAAAACCGCAGTCACACTCATAGTACCATTGGCTTTTCTTTAAGAGTTCCCCACACCTCGGACATTTTACCGTTGTTTCCACCGGCTTTGGTTTCTCCGGGAAATCAAATGTGATCTGACCTTCTTTCGTCAGTTTTAACGGAGCGTCAAATTTCATTCCGGTCTTTGCGATAAATCCTTCGATCACACCGGTCTTTCCATTGGTTAAAAGTTCTTTGACCTGTGCTTCTTTTAATTTTACTCCTGCGATCTGTCCAACCGAAAAACGACAGCTTTCCGGATCATCTTTTTTATAATTTGCGCAGCCATAGCCGAACGGCGTTTTCACCATATCACCGCCGCAGACCGGGCATTTCACATCTTTTAATTTTGGCGCTTCCACATCCGAAAAATCGTATTTCAGTCCGGTGACCCTGCCGGATTCATCTTTATTTAAAGCAATTCTTGCATCGAACTTTTTCCCGGTTTTCGACTTAAATCCGCGGATCGTCGCCGTCCGCCCCTCTGTCAGAAGCTGTTTTACCTGTGCCTCATTTAACGTTTTTTCTCCCATCTTTCCAATGGAAAAACGGCAGCTTTCCGGATCATCTTTTTTATAATTTGCACAGCCATACCCGAACGGTGTCTGCACAATGTCACCGCCGCAGAGCGGACAGGAAACATCTTTTATCTTTTTTGCCTCCACATGATCAAAGTCAAACTTTAAATATTTCCGACCGGTTTCATCGGTTTCTAATGCCACGCAGGCATCAAATTTTTTGCCCGTCTTTGACTTAAAACCGCGGATCGTCTCCGTTCTTCCGTCGGTTAAAAGTGATTTCACCTGTGACTCTGTCAGATCACGTCCGGCAAGTGTGCCGATGGCAAACCTGCAGCTCTGTGGATTTTGCTGGTCATAGTTCATACAGCCATAGCCAAACGATGTCTTCTGTATCTGTCCGCCGCACATCGGACAGACCACATCCTCTAATATTTCCGCCTCATTCTTTGAGAAATCAAATTCGACTGTTTTTCTGCCGTCCTCACCTGTCTTTAAGCACAATGCTGCCGAAAATTTCTTTTTATTTTTTGCGGTAAATCCTTTTAAAACCTCTGTTTCTCCTTTTTGCAGCAGATCCGTCAGGTCATCCACACCGAGGGATTTTCCTGCGATTTTTCCGATGGAGAAGTAACAGCTTTCCGGATCATTTCGATGTTTCACACAACTGTAGCCAAAGGACGTGATTTCCATGTCTGAACCGCAGACCGGACATTTGACACCCTCTAAAATTTCAGGCTCATTTTTTGAGAAGTCAAAATTGACAGATGCTTTTCCTTCCTCATCCTTTTCAAGTACCAGTGCAGCAGAAAAGCGTTTTCTGGACTTTGAGATAAAACCGGAGAGCACTTCCGTATGTCCTTTCGTCAGAAGTTCGACCACTTCCTCTTCCGCTAAATCTCTGCCCGCAATGGTTCCGATGGAAAATTTACAGCCGCTTCCGTCCTTTTTATAATTGCTGCATCCATAGCCGAACGGTGTCGTCTCCATCTCCCCGCCACAGACCGGGCAGACTGCCTCTATTTTTTTCTTTGCGGCAAGCCCTCTTCCGCCTTTTCCGACAAACGGATGAATCCTCGCCGCAAGATTGCCGGTCAGGTCATGTTCGATCATGGAAACCGTTTCTTTGCGGATAAAATCTTCCAGTTTACTGCGATAATCTTCCATGATGACTGTTCCACGCGTGATACCGTCGAGTCCCTTTTCCCAGGAAGCCGTCATCTTCGGATTTAAGAGTGCCGGCACGGTCATGCTCACCACCTCAAACACCATCTCTCCGATCGCTTCCGGGCTTAGCACCTGCGTCTTTTGGTTCAGATTCAGATACCCGATACGCACCAGTTTGCGGATGATCTCAGCTCTCGTCGCAGAAGTTCCGATTCCGGAGCCTTTGATCTGTTCCCTTAATTCTTCCTCCTCAATAAGCTGTCCGGCATTTTCCATCGCAAGCACCATCGAACCGGAGGTATAGCGTTTCGGCGGTGCGGTCTTTCCCTCTTTGATCTCATAACCGTCCACCTTCAGGGGATCACCGGTCTTTAACTGCCCTGCCAGTTTTAAGAGTCCCGCACTTTCTTCTTCCTTATTTTCATCATTTCCCGGTCTTCCCATGATTTCAAGAAATCCCGGATTTTTTAACACCTTTGCAGATGCAAAAAGCTGTTCTGCCCCCACCTGTACCACCAGTTTGATCGTTTCATACTCAGCCGCCGGATAAAAGATACTTAAGAAGCGGCGCACGACCAGGTCATACACTCTTCTCTGTAAATCGCTTAACGAACCAAGTTCTGTGAGCTGTCCGGTCGGAATAATCGCATAGTGATCGGTGATCTTTGAATCGTCAGTATACTGTGTACGTGCAATATTCCGGTAAGTACCCTCTTTTAAAATACGCTCCGTATAAGTTTTCGTCGGCTCATAGGTTTTTAAACGATTTAAGTTCTTCCCGATCTCCTTTGCAACTGCCGTCGAGAGCACTCTCGCATCCGTTCTCGGATAAGTCGTCAGTTTTTTCTCATATAAGTCCTGTGCCACCTGTAACGTCTCATCCGGGCTGATCTTATATCGTTTCGAACACTCTGCCTGTAACTCTGCAAGGTTAAATAATAACGGTGCTTTCTTTCTGGATGTGCCGCGCTCTAAGGATTTTACGACCGCCTGTTTTCCGTCAAGTTCACCGATCAGATTTTCCGCGCTTTCGCGCTTTTTAAAACCATTTTCCTTATACAAAAGGGGCGATTCAAAATATTTAGAACCATTTACCGCCTTCCACTCTGCGGTTACTGTCTCCTCCGTTTCCGCGCCTTCCGGCAGGAATCCTCCCACCACACGGTAAAACGGCGTCTCCGCAAAGTTGCGGATCTCCCGCTCACGGATCACGACCATTCCAAGTACACAGGTCATGACTCGTCCCACCGCGATCGCCGTATAACTTTTAGTCGCCGCAGCATCATTCAATAGTTTCCCGTACTTTACCGACATCGCCCTGGAGAAATTGATTCCCATTGCATAATCTTCAATTGTGCGCATAATACCGGATTTTGCCAGATTATCATACTCTGCCATTGGCTTTGCCTCACGGATTCCGCGCAGAATCTCCTCTTCCGTCTGCGAGTCAATCCAGACACGGAGTTCTTTCATCCCCGGTCTGACCCCGCCAAAGCGTCTGATATTTTCCTCAATCGTCTGTCCTTCTTTTCCGGCATCGCCTGCCCAGTAGACAGTTTCTATGTCCTCTCTGAAAAGCATCCGATGCACCGTATCATACTGTTTGCTGACATCTGGTATTACATTGTATTTATATTCTTCCGGCAGAAACGGTAAATCTTCCAACCTCCATCTTTTGTATTTTTCATCGTATTCTTCCGGATAGACCATCTCCACCAAATGGCCGACACACCATGTAATGACATATTTGTCATTTTCAATATATCCGTCATTTCGTCCGCTCACGCCGAGAATCCTTGCAAATTCCTGCGCTACACTTGGTTTCTCCGTTATTATCAAAGACTTTGCCACTAAAGTATTTCTCCGTTTCTGTTTTATAATTCACTCATATCGATCAGAACAAAACGCTTATCCTGTTCTGCCATTTCAACAACTGCCTGTTCAAATGTGCTCGCAGAAAACAGGAAATAATAATTCGCACTGATCTTTGCTTTTTTCATATTTGCAAACAATTCTTCACACATCTCCATTGTGACCTGCGGTTTTTCCCAGTTGCACAAACCGACCAGATTTTCCCGCACTTCATTCTGGGCAATGATATCAATATTTCCTGTCTTGCCGATCCATGTTCCCATTTTTTTAATATGAAGCGGCAATTTTCCTGTAAGATTTAAAAGCCACAGATATTCCATGCAGACACCCACAAAGTAACGGTTTAAGTAGGTATTTAATCCCGGTTCGATGTAAGTATCATAAAACTCTTCCGCAGACATCATGTAGAGAGCTGACAAATGCGGATAAATAAAGCGGAACCAGAAATTGACATAGTTATCCCGGATCCGGTAAACTCCCTTTTTGGCATTCTCCCATCCGCCGGTCTCAAACGATACTGCCTTTTCGATAATGTCGGAAGCGGCAAGATTTTTCATATAGACGCTGATCTTTGCACGCGAAAATCCTGTCTTTAAGTACAGGTCGTTTAATTTGTCACACCCGCCCGCAATACAAGCTAAGATTGTATCATACACGGACAATTCCCGCAGGCTTGCACCGATAATATTTTCTGCCTTATTATACATATAGCCGTTTCTTGATAAAATCTGCCTGCAGATGTTGGTCTTTAAATCTACCTTCGGGTTCCAGTGATTGATATAACCGGTAACCCCGCCGATCACGCCGTAAACCCGGATACATTCGCTGACCGGATAATCCGGAAGTACACGCACAACTTCCAGAAAATTCAGATTGGAAAGCTTGATCGTCTGATCGATCTTTTTCACTGCATCTGTGCCGATACAATTTTCCATTTCCTTCTCAACCCACGATACAACAGAGCTGCACAGCAGGATCATGACCGGCCCCGGATACAATTTTTTTGCCTTTAATTTTAAAACAGCATTGATAAAATCCGTATCTTTTTTGGCAATATAAGAGAACTCATCGATCACTAAGATAAGCTTTTCCGGTCCGCCGCTTTTGATCCGGTTAAAATATTCCTCATAATCATATTTTTGCAGCCTGACCTGCAGTTTTTCCTCTAACGCTTCCGCCATCATCTGTTTTTGAGACTCCGGTGACGCATACCGTGCACGATAATAAAAGGCTTTTTTGTTCTGCAGGAAAGTCTTCAATAACAATTCTTTTTCCAGATCCGGCCTGCCATATAAAACGCATAACTGATTGCCGGACTTTGCATACAGTGTTTCTAATTCCTTTAAAACAGCCGTTTTTACAACCATGTTTCCGCCCTCCCGTTTGTATTTCACATAGGAGAAATTATATCATTTTTTAACTTTTTAGGCAATATAAAACGCCACCGGACGTCCTGATCCGATGGCGCTTTTTGTTATTTCCTATTTTTATTATTTCTTTGTGATATATCCCTGTGCTTTCAACAATTCTGCGCAAAGTACTGCACCGCCTGCTGCACCGCGGACTGTATTGTGGGAAAGTCCGACAAACTTCCAGTCGTATACGGTATCCTCTCTTAATCTACCGACAGAGATACCCATTCCGTTTTCATAGTTAACATCTAAGGAAACCTGTGGTCTGTTGTCTTCCTCTAAGTACTGGATGAACTGCTTTGGTGCACTTGGAAGTCCTAACTCCTGCGGAACACCGCTGAAGTTCTTCAAAGCCTCGATCAGCTGCTCTTTTGTCGGGTTTTTCTTAAATTTAACAAATACTGCTGCTGTATGTCCGTTTAATACCGGAACACGGATACACTGGCAGGTGATCACCGGTGATTCTGCAGGAACGATTACTTTTTTCTCTGCATCCACATGACCCCAGATACGAAGCGGCTCTTTCTCAGATTTTTCTTCCTCTCCACCGATATAAGGAATGATGTTTCCTACCATCTCAGGCCAGTCTTTAAATGTCTTACCAGCTCCGGAAATTGCCTGATAGGTTGTGGCAACTACTTCATACGGTTCAAACTCTTTCCATGCAGTAAGTACCGGTGCATAGCTCTGGATGGAGCAGTTTGGTTTTACGGCAACGAAACCGCGTTTGGTGCCAAGACGCTCTTTCTGGTATTTGATAACTTCCATATGTTCCGGGTTTACTTCCGGCACTACCATAGGAACATCCGGTGTCCAGCGGTGTGCACTGTTATTGGAAACAACAGGTGTCTCTGTCTTTGCGTAATCTTCCTCGATCTTTTTGATCTCTTCTTTGGTCATATCTACTGCGGAGAATACGAAATCGACTTCTGCTGCTACTTTCTCTACCTCATTGACATTCATGACAACGATGTTTTTCACTGCCTCCGGCATTGGAGTATCCATTTTCCAACGGTCACCAACCGCCTGCTCATAGGTCTTTCCGGCACTTCTAGGACTTGCTGCAATGGTTGTCACCTCAAACCATGGGTGATTCTCTAAAAGAGAGATAAATCTCTGTCCTACCATACCTGTTCCGCCAAGAATACCAACTTTTAACTTTTCGCTCATTTTGCTCTAATCTCCTCGTCCCTTATTCTCTGTTTGTCCGTCTGTCGCAAACATGTGTCTTTCATAGTAAATATATTATGCTATTTCCCGGAAAAAAGCAATGCTTATTTTGTCAAAGTTTCCTGTATTTTTGGCGAAAACTTGTGCATTTGTCACAATATCACGTCAGTGTGTAAAAGTATTACATCCATTCCTTACTCAGATATTCACGCTCTTTTTCAATGACTTTCTCCATTGCCTCTTTGCTCGGAGCACCTACTGTCAGACGTTTATTGACGCATGTTTCCATAGAGATCGCATCATAAATATCCTCCTCGAATACCGGACTGATCGCTTTTAATTCCTCTAAACTCATATCATCGATCGGGATCTTTTTATCGAGGCAGTAAAGCACGATACGTCCGACGATTCCATGTGCATCACGGAATGGAACACCGTGGTTTACCAGGTAATCAGCCGCATCTGTGGCATTCGTAAATCCATGATTTGCGGACTGGCGCATTCTGTCTTTGTTAAAGCGCATGGTGGCAAGCATGCCGTTGAACAAAGCGACACAGCCTTTTACCGTATCCATTGCATCAAAAGAAAGCTCTTTGTCCTCCTGCATATCTTTATTGTATGCAAGCGGGATTCCCTTCATGGTTGTGAGCAGTGACATCAGTGCACCGTAGACACGTCCGGTCTTACCGCGCACTAACTCTGCGATATCCGGGTTTTTCTTCTGCGGCATGATACTGCTGCCGGTACTGTATGCATCATCGATCTCCACAAACTGATATTCATTGGAATTCCAGATGATAACCTCCTCCGAAAAACGGGAAAGATGCATCATGATCGTTGCACATGCTGACAAAAATTCGATCAGGTAGTCACGGTCTGAAACACCGTCCATACTATTTAAAGTCGGTCCGTAAAAGCCGAGCAGTTCTGCAGTATATTCACGGTCTAACGGGTAAGTCGTTCCGGCAAGCGCACCAGAGCCAAGCGGGCAGTAATTCATGCGCTCGTAAATGTCATGCAGACGCAGACGGTCGCGTTTAAACATTTCAAAATAAGCCCCCATATGATGTGCCAGCGTAATCGGCTGTGCTTTCTGCAAATGGGTAAATCCCGGCATGATCGTCTCTGTATTTTCTTCCATAATGTGTAAGATCGTAGTCAGAAGTTCTTTTAATAATCCGTCCACTGCAAGTACTTCATCTCTGGTATAAAGACGCATATCAAGTGCCACCTGGTCATTACGGCTGCGTCCGGTATGTAGTTTTTTACCGGTATCTCCCAGACGGTCAATCAGATTTGCCTCCACAAAACTGTGAATATCCTCATATTCCGATGTGATCTGTAATTTTCCACTCTCCACATCCTCTTTAATCTCCTGCAGTGTTGTGATGATATCGTTCATCTCCTGCTCTGTCAAAATGCCCTGTTTTCCAAGCATTTTGACGTGAGCGATACTGCCTTCGATATCCTGTTTATAAAATTTCTGATCAAATGTGATAGACGCATTGAAATTATATACAAGCTGATCTGTCGCCTTGGTGAAACGTCCTCCCCATAACTGTGCCATATCTAAATCCTCACTTTCCTTACATAAATTATCTTCCATTCTACATGAAGTGTCTTTTCGCCGCAAGTCCCTGTTGTATTTTTATACAGGAATTTATGCATTCCCAGCTGCCGCTTTTGCCGCGATCTGTGCATCCCGCTCCCGCTTTGAGAAAACACAGCCACAGTAATACTGGCGGTACATGCCATACTCCTCCGATAGTTCCACGGAACGCTTATAGCCATTCTTCTTTTTAAAATCAGAATTCAAATATGCGATCCCGTATTCTTCCGACAGACGGTCTCCGATCTCATTTAATTTTTCCGCATTTTTGAGCGGGCTGATAGATAATGTCGTCGTAAAATAATCCATGTGAAGTTCCTTTGCAAGCTCTGCCGATTCCCTAAGGCGCAGCTCATAACAGCGGAAGCAGCGTTCCCCGCCCTCTTTGCAAAGCTCATATCCCCTTGCAACATCCAAAAATTCGTTATAATCATAATCACAATCAAGAAACGATACGGGATATTTTGTTTTCATTTCACCGATAAGGCGCAATTGCTCGCTCTTGCGTTTTTCATACTCCTCTTTAGGTGAAATATTAGGGTTATAATATAGTACGGTTATTTTGAAAAACTGCGATAAATATTCAATAGTATAGCTTGAACATGGAGCGCAGCAACTATGTAGCAAAAGAGAGGGCGATAAGTCCTCTCTCATATTTTGCTCTATCAATTTGTCTAATTCTTTTTGGTAATTTATCTTATTCATCAGCTTAAATAATTTTTCGGGTTTACGCGTGAACCGTTAAGTCTAACTTCAAAATGGCAATGCGGACCTGTGGAATTACCGGTTGAACCGCTTTTTGCAATTGTTTCACCTTTCTTAACGGTATCGCCCGGGGAAACAAGGATTGAAGAATTGTGAGCATAAAGAGTAACCACACTTCTGCCCTGCGAATCAGTACCGTGATAAATCATTATGTAATATCCATAACTGTAATTAAGCCTTTTAACAGTGATAACCACACCCTTTTGTGCTGCCACAACTTTTGAGCCGGTTGCACAAGGGAAATCAATACCGCCGTGATATTTGCCCGAAGAATAATTAGGAAAACCTGCGGAAATACCGTGTTTACCCGGCACAGGATATTTCATATTAAGCACAGCGTCACTCTTTGAATAAACATCGCTTTTGCTTTGTTCAATTGCTTCCACCTTTTGTGAAGTTTTGCCTGCAACTGCGGTAGTGATTTCATCAGGCGGCTTAACGCCTGAAATAACAGCTTGAATTTCACTTTCAACCTGCTCTATTAACGCACTGTCCTCATTTCTGAATTCGGTATATTGCTTATTTTGAGCAGTAAGTTCTGCCAAAAGCCTGTCACTTTCAGCTCTGTCGGTTGCAAGTGAAGCCTTTTTACTTGCAATTGAATTACTGTTTTGCTCAATAGTTTTTTGCTTTGCGTTAAGTTCCTTTTTTTGCGAATCAAGTTCCGCTTTCTTTTTATCGAATTCAGATTTTTTATCTGCCAAGCCATTCTTTTTAGTTGTAACTTCCTGCATTTTGGAATTTACTTCTTTAAGAAGTCTTGAATCACTTTTTGAAACGGTTTTAATCATTTCATATCTGGTTAAAAAGCTCGAAATATCCTTGCAAGTCAAAAGGGCGGTAAAAACATTGTAGCTTCCGCTCATATACATAGCTTTAAGCCTGAAGCAGTATGCGCTATATACAGCCTGGAATTCGCTGTAAAGTTTATCATACTCTGCCTGCGCTTTATCAACTTCCGCCTGCAAAGCATCAACTTTTTTTTGATTTGCTTCAATCTTCTTTTCAAGCTTCTTTTTTTCATCTTGAATTTTTTGATTTTTATCTTCAAGAATGGTTAACTGCTCGTTTATGTAGCCGATTTTTTGGTCAAGAGTATCAATATACTCTTCCGTTACTTTTGAGCTTTTTTCCAATTCTTTAAGCTTTTTATCGGCTTTTTTTAAATTTTCTTCAAGTTCCTTTTGCTGCTCTTTAAGCTTTTGCTCCGCTTCCTTTGCGCTCAAAGTGGTGCTTTGCGAATTACTTGCACCTTCTGCCTGCGAAGCGGTGGTGGCAGGAGCATTTTGAGTTTGAGCAGCCGTAGTTGTTTCAGCCGCGAAAGCAGTTGTTCCAAAGCAGTTACCAAGCACAAAAGTGCTTGCAAGAACTAATG
>OLPI01002411.1_pt1 | contig 14700 bp, 10 predicted proteins | sample 1672361 | NCBI WGS metagenome assembly OLPI01 (sample SAMEA3136675, study PRJEB25190) | human gut metagenome
TCGTTCTCAGTAACGTTGCCAAAATTCATTCCAAATTGCCTGCGGCAATGGAATTATTCCATATATTCCAGCTTGCTTACAGATACTTCATACGCAACTCTCTTCTCTGTTTCATTTTCCCCGATCCGTTTCATATATTCTCTGCTTTGGATACGTCCCCAGATCAGAACATGACCGCCAACTTCAAACGCAGATGCATAGCGGGCATTTCTGCCCCAGCAGATGCATGGTATGTAATCTGATTTTCCATACGGACGATTTACTGCCAGCAGCACATCCGCAATTTCTCTTCCAAGAGGAGTTTTACGGTACACCGGAGGCTTACAGATATATCCGTCCAGAAAAATCTGATTTACCGGAACTGTTTCATCCTCTTCTTCCACAAACTTCAGTTCTCTGCTGAATACTGAAAGCACGAGACGGTTGTGCTTCTCCTCATGGCGGTTATATGAGCGGAACTGTCCATGGATTTCCACATATTCTCCGATATAATCCTGCGTTACATCCACCAGCCGTTCAGAAACCATCACCGGAATCCTGTCTTCCGAATCACTGAGCCTTTTGACCAGCAGCTCAGTCATATAGAAGCCTTCTCCAAAGACCTGATGACTGAATGTAAAGCCTGCTGCAATTTTGCCCATCATAGATACCTGATTGTTTTCAATAATTTTATCTGCCATAATGTGGTTCTCCTTCCCTGTAGAGCACCTGTGTCAGAATCCCTGCCTGCAGTGCAGACCGTAAATCGTCTCTGCTTTTTCAGCGATCCCGCATATGCTCCTCTGTACCTTGTATTGTTCTTTATAAGGTTATGTACAGGCATTCTCATTTAGAACCAGAATCTGCAAAAATAAAAAAAATTATTTTAACACCTTGTAATCTGGCGAAAATGTGGTAAACTGAAAATTCGGGTAACTTATTGAAAAAAACACATAATAATAGGAACAAATTCATCTGCAAGATTATATCGTGCTTGAAAAATGCTTTTGCAGCAAAATAATCCTGCTGATAACACATGAATATTAACAATTCCGGTAACTGTTCAGCCAGTGTGCCGAACAGTTACCCATTCAAAGCCTAAAGAGGAAAGGAAAATCATTTTATGAGAACAAAACGTGAAGATGTCCGTAACGTAGCCATTATCGCACACGTTGACCATGGTAAAACTACTCTGGTTGACCAGCTTCTGAAACAGAGCGGTGTATTCCGTGAGAATCAGGAAGTTCAGGAACGTGTCATGGACTCCAATGATATCGAACGTGAACGTGGTATCACTATTTTATCCAAGAACACAGCTGTTCATTACAAAAATACAAAAATCAACATCATTGACACACCAGGACATGCTGATTTCGGCGGCGAGGTAGAACGTGTACTTAAGATGGTAGACGGTGTTATTCTTCTCGTTGATGCTTTCGAAGGTGCTATGCCTCAGACAAAATTCGTTCTTAAGAAAGCACTGGAACTTGACCTTCATGTAATCGTATGTATCAACAAGATCGACCGTCCGGAAGCCCGTCCGGATGAAGTTGTAGATGAGGTTCTGGAACTTCTTATGGATCTTGGTGCTTCTGATGAACAGCTTGACTGTCCGTTCCTGTATGCTTCTGCCAAAGCAGGACATGCTGTGATCGACTTAAACGACACTCCTAAGGATATGGCTCCGTTATTTGAAGCAATCCTGAAATATATCCCGGCTCCGGAAGGAGATCCGGAGGCAGATACTCAGGTTCTGATCAGCACGATTGATTACAATGAATACGTTGGACGTATCGGTGTTGGTAAAGTTGAAAACGGTACAATCGCTGTTAACCAGGAACTGACTCTGTTAAACCATCATGATCTGGACAAACGTAAGAAAGTTAAAATCAGCAAGCTCTATGAGTTTGACGGTCTGAATAAGGTTGAAGTAAAGGAAGCTACTATTGGTTCCATCGTTGCTATTTCCGGTATCGCAGACATCCATATCGGTGATACTCTCTGCGGCGGAGAAAACCCGGAGGCAATTCCTTTCCAGAAGATTTCCGAGCCTACTATTGCCATGAACTTCATCGTAAATGACAGTCCGCTGGCCGGTCAGGAAGGTAAATACATTACCTCCCGTCATCTTCGTGACCGTCTCTACCGTGAGCTCAACACAGATGTCAGCCTTCGTGTAGAAGACACTGATACAACTGAGGCATTTAAAGTTTCCGGACGTGGAGAACTTCATCTGTCTGTCCTGATCGAGAACATGAGACGTGAAGGTTATGAATTCGCAGTAAGTAAACCGGAGGTTCTGTACAAAACAGACGAGCGCGGAAAGAAACTTGAACCTATGGAAATCGCTTATGTAGATGTTCCGGAAGAATTTTCCGGTACTGTAATCCAGAAGCTGAGCGAACGTAAAGGTGAACTGCAGGGTATGAGTACTGCCAGTGACGGTACTGTCCGTCTGGAATTCCACATTCCTTCCCGTGGACTGATCGGATTCCGCGGTGAGTTCCTTACTTCCACCAAGGGTACCGGCATTATCAATACCATGTTTGACGGATATGCTCCTTACAAGGGAGATTTCCAGTACAGAAAACAGGGATCTCTGATCGCTTTCGAGGCTGGCGAAGCTGTTACTTATGGTCTGTTCGCAGCCCAGGAGCGTGGTACTCTGTTTATCGGACCTGGTGCAAAGGTTTACAGCGGTATGGTTATCGGACAGAATGGTAAAGCCGAAGATATCGAGCTGAACGTATGCAAGACAAAACATCTGACTAACACACGTTCTTCTTCCGCTGATGATGCACTGAAATTAACTCCACCAAGAGTTCTCAGTCTGGAACAGGCCATCGATTTCATCGACCAGGATGAACTCCTTGAGGTTACACCGGAATCTCTCCGTATCCGTAAGAGACTGCTGGATTCCAGAGAACGTAAGAGAGCCGCTTTCAGAAAAGCCTGAAACAAATAGAAATTTAAGAAAAATTAAGCCTCGCAGATTTTGCGGGGCTTAATTTTTCTTAATCATTACTGTTCACTCCGTTCACAGTAACTCTTAATCTCCTGCAAACATATGGAAAAACATAAATCCTTCTACAAATTATATTGTTATATTTTCACGAAATTTCAAGTTAGTATTTGTTAACTTTTTCATATGCTTTGTAATTGACAAACAATTAACAAAGTCATATAATAGCATCATCGAGGTTGTTAATTTATTAACGTTATTTTTTTAACTTTCTCTCAGTTGCCAACAGAACATATATTGTTAAATTTTTCTCATATATTCTGACAATTGATATTTTATTCACATTATTTACGTGATTATGCACAATTTTCACCATAATATTTCGTTATACTCATATTAATGTTACTGTTGACCGAATAATCAGTTTATTTGTATAATAAAAACATAACAGGTCACGGTAAATACTTTTAACGAAAACACAAACAGGAGGATTCCCAAATGGCAAAAAAAGAGAACACTATCCCAACCATCATCGACACCCCTGAAGCCCTTACTGCAAAGATTGTAGCCATGAAAGAGGCACAGAAGATTTTCGCAACATTTACCCAGGAGCAGGTAGATAAGATTTTTAAAGCTGCCGCTACTGCTGCTGACAAAGCACGTATCCCGCTTGCTAAAGATGCTGTTGAAGAAACAGGAATGGGTATTGTAGAAGATAAGGTTATCAAGAACCATTACGCAGCCGAATATGTATACAACGCATATAAGAATACCAGAACCTGCGGTGTGATTGAAGAAGACACTGCTTACGGTATTAAGAAAATAGCTGAGCCGATTGGTCTGATTGCTGCTGTTATTCCTACAACCAACCCAACATCTACTGCAATCTTCAAAACTCTGATTGCACTGAAAACACGTAATGCAATCATCATCAGTCCGCATCCCCGCGCAAAGAAATGTACCATTGAGGCAGCAAAGGTTGTTCTGGAGGCAGCTGTAGAAGCCGGTGCACCGAAGGGAATCATCGGATGGATTGATGTTCCAAGTCTTGATCTGACAAATCAGGTTATGCGTGAAGCAGACATCATCCTTGCCACAGGTGGTCCCGGAATGGTTAAGGCTGCCTATTCTTCCGGAAAACCTGCTTTAGGTGTAGGTCCCGGAAATACTCCTGTTATCATTGATGACAGTGCAGATATCCGTCTGGCAGTTAACTCCATCATCCATTCCAAGACCTTTGACAATGGTATGATCTGTGCTTCCGAACAATCTGTAACTGTTCTTGAGAGCATTTATAAGAAAGTAAAAGAAGAATTCCTTTACAGAGGATGTTACTTCCTGAAACCGGATGAATTAGAGAAAGTAAGAAAAACTATCCTCATCAATGGTACATTGAATGCAAAAATCGTAGGTCAGAAAGCTGCCACTATCGCTGAGATGGCCGGTATTGCAGTTTCTCCTGAGACAAAGATCCTGATCGGCGAAGTTGAATCTGTAGACATCAGCGAAGAATTCGCACATGAGAAGCTTTCACCTGTACTTGCCATGTACAAGGCCAAAACTTTTGACGAAGCGATTGCCAAAGCTGAACAGCTTGTAGCTGACGGCGGTTATGGACATACCTCCGCTCTCTACATTGACACAAGAGAGAAGGAAAAGATGGAAAAACATGCAGCAGCTATGAAGACCTGCCGTATCCTCATCAATACTCCATCTTCTCAGGGCGGCATCGGCGACCTTTACAACTTCAAACTTGTTCCGTCCCTGACTCTGGGCTGCGGTTCCTGGGGTGGCAACTCCGTATCTGAGAACGTAGGTGTAAAACATCTTATCAACATCAAGACCGTTGCTGAAAGGAGAGAAAATATGCTCTGGATTAGAACACCGGAAAAAGTTTATTTCAAAAAAGGCTGCCTGCCGGTTGCTCTGGATGAGCTTGGCACTGTTATGCACAAGAAACGCTGCTTTATCGTAACAGACTCTTTCCTTTATAAGAATGGATATACTAAAAAGATCGAAGATAAATTAGATCAGATGGGAATCGTACATACCTGCTTTTACGATGTAGAGCCAGATCCATCTCTCGCTTCTGCAAGAGCCGGTGCTGCTGCAATGAGAATGTTCGAGCCTGACTGCATTATCGCAATGGGCGGTGGTTCCGCAATGGATGCCGGCAAGATCATGTGGGTTCTCTATGAAAATCCGGACGCCAACTTTGATGATATGGCTATGGACTTTATGGATATCCGTAAGAGAATCTTTACATTCCCGCATATGGGTAAGAAAGCTTACTTTATAGCTGTTCCAACATCTTCCGGTACAGGTTCCGAGGTAACACCTTTTGCTATCATTACTGATAAGACTACAGGTATCAAATGGCCTCTGGCAGATTATGAATTAATGCCTGACATGGCTATTGTTGATACAGATAATATGATGAGCGCACCTAAGGGACTGACCTGTGCTTCCGGTATCGACGTTATGACTCATGCACTTGAAGCCTATGCTTCCATGATGGCATCTGATTATACAGATGGTCTTGCATTAAATGCGATCAAACTGGTATTTAACTATCTGCCACGTGCATACAAAGATGGTTCTGATGTAGAAGCAAGACAGCATATGGCAAATGCTTCCTGCATGGCTGGTATGGCTTTCGCAAATGCTTTCCTTGGCGTAAACCACTCTCTTGCTCATAAGCTGGGAGCTTTCCATCATCTTCCACATGGTATTGCAAATGCTCTGGTTCTGCTTCATGTTCTGCGCTATAATGCAGCCGAAGTTCCGGCTAAGATGGGTACCTTCCCACAGTATCAGTATCCGCACACACTTGCACGTTACGCTGAGATCGGCCATTCTGTAGGTCTGACAGGCAAGAACGACAGCGAAGTATTTGAAAAGCTTCTCCAAAAACTGCAGGAACTGATGGATACTATTGAGATCAAACATACGATCAAAGAATACGGCGTAGACGAGAAGTACTTCCTTGAAACTCTGGACGAAATGACCGAACAGGCATTTAACGACCAGTGTACCGGTGCCAATCCAAGATATCCATTAATGTCTGAACTGAAAGAAATCTATCTGAAAGCTTACTATGGTGAGGGAAATATTCCTGAATCCGGGAAAGCCAAAGAGAAAAAAGAAGAGAAATAAGATTTGCTGAAAATAAACCTTTTCCTTTAAAAATATAGTGTTTAAACCAACAAAATGGGGCTGTCAAAAAAAGACAGCCCCTTATTATATTATTTCTTACTGCGATATGCTTCTGCTTCCCAATGTGTGATAAAGTATGTAATATCATCCGTCATATGAAGCGGACCGCCAAAGCTTTCTGCATATACTGCAAGCTTGATGGCATCTTTTACAAGAAGCTGTGCTTTTGCAGCTTTTCCCTTATCATCTTCCATGATAAAGGCACCGACTCCCTGTACCAGGATCAGTCTTGGCTCTTTGTCATTCTCTGCCATAAATGCATCCAGCGCAGCTTTTGCCTGGTCAATATCCTCTACAAATAACGGATATGGTCCGCAATATACAATGTGATCCGGTGTAAACGGCTTCAGAAGCGGTGCAGCCGCTGCTTTATCTTTTACAAAATGATCAGCTTCTGCTACAGGTACAACTTCTACTGCATGTCCCAGTAACCGGGAAAGCTTCTCTGCTGCCTGTTCTTTTTCAGATGTAACAGCATCACTGACATCAGCAGTTCTCTTTACCTGTTTCTCTAATTTACTGCTCACGCCGTCAAATAATGCTCCAATTTCCTCTACAGTATTTGCTGCAACGAAAATTCCATGATTCTGGAGCAGAAGAACCTGAACATCTTTTCCGTATTCTTCTTTATAAGCATTCATTTTCTCATAGCAGATACGTGCAAGCGTATATCCGGGTTTGCAGATATCGATCCAGAGTACATCTTTTCCAAGGATCTGTTCGCTGAGTTCCTTTGCGCCTTTTCCGCAGGTCAGTCCATTGACAAGTGTAGGATGAACATGCAGTACATAAGTATAGGCAAATAAGTTATGAAGCAGTGCTTCTACACTTGGACGTTTTGTTTTGTCAGCATCTGTTACTGCAGCCATAACATCTGCAAGATACAGCGATTCACGTTTGACATCGTCTTCCGGATAATCTGTTTTCATGATCTCATTCAAACGTGCTCTGCTCATTTCCACAAATTCCTCTGCCTTAATTGTGGCAAGCTGTGTACCGGAGCCTTTTACATACAATGTGGTGTCGTCTTTTACAGAAGTATTACCGCCGCCTGCAAGAACATAGGCAGGGTTGCTTCCATAAGTATTTGACATTTTTACTAAGGTTGAAAGATCCATAGTTAAAATTCCTCCCATATTTATAATAGTTTTGCTGTTCCCCATTCCATTGTACACGATATTCTGCTTTTTTCCAAGTGTTATAATAATCCCGCAAATAACCTCATAAACAGCTGTCCCAATCGCAGATATGCGCTGCGTCCGGTACTGTACTGTTCTGTGACTTCACGGCATTCATCCATTGTTGCTGCAAGATCATTTCGGATATCCAGAACTGCCTGGCAGTCTGCCATAAAGCAGCCGTTTTCAAAATGATGATACAGACTTCTGTAATCCAGATTTATGGTTCCGCAGGTTGCCATACAGTCATCTGCCACACTCATCTTTGCATGACAGAAACCAGGTGTCCATTCATAGATACGCACTCCATGTTTTACCAGTCCATGGTAAAAGGAACGTGTGATATTGTAGATCATCTTTTTATCCGGAATACCAGGTGTGATGATCCTCACATCTACCCCACGCTTGGCAGCCAGACACAGCGCATGGCTCATTTCATCTGTGATGATCAGGTACGGTGTCATAAACCAGCAGTATTTTTCCGCTTTATTCACCATACTGATATACACCTCTTCGCCTACCTGTTCATGGTCCATAGGACTGTCCGCATAAGGCTGGATAAAGCCTGTCTGCTTTGCCTGATAATCTGTCTGAACCAGAAATCCGGTAAAATCACTGTCATTTTTATCCTTATCACTGACAGCATTCCACATCTCCAGGAATGTTACTGTCAGGGAACGGACTGCCTCCCCCTCCAGACGGATACCTGTATCCTTCCACTGTCCATAAGGATGTGTGAAATTAAAATATTCGTTGGCAAGGTTGTAACCGCCGGTAAATCCCACTTTTCCATCGATCACTGTGATCTTGCGGTGATCCCGGTTATTCAGGAACACATTCAGACCCGGAGTAAAAGGGTTGAACACTCTGCAATGGATTCCCACATTTTCCATTTTCTTAATGAAGTCTGTATTGATAAACCCAATGGAACCCATGTCGTCATAAAATACTCTGACTTCTACGCCTGCCTTTACGCGGTCTTCCAGAACTCTCTGGATTTTATGCCAGGCCTGTGCATCCTCAATGGCATGATATTCCATAAAAATGAATTTCTCTGCCTTTGCCAGATCTGCCAGCTGAGCCTCCAGCCCTTTGACTGCCTCATCATAATAAATAACATCTGTATTCTGATAGACCGGATAGGAGGCATTTTTCTGTATATAATCAGAAATATTGCCTGCCTTCGGGATTTTCCTGCCAAGCGTTTCCCTGCACTCACTGTCATTGGGAAGCAACGGCAGAAGTTCCCTGTCGATCTGGTCATAACGCTCCCGCATTTTACGGGTACCGCCATTGAGACCAATCAGTAAGTACAATCCCACTCCCAAGATAGGGAATACAAGGATCAAAATAACCCAGGGCATTTTCATAGATGAAGTCTGGTCTGACGCATACAGCTTAAGAACCAGTACACCTGCAAGAAGCCTTGTCATCAGATTGATAATCTCCGCATATTGATTCAGCTTTGTGATCATAGCAATGATAAAAGCTGCTTCCAGTAAAATACATACTGCGGAAAAGCATAATCGTTTTACACCATTTTTCGTTTTCGCCCTGCCTTCCAGGGTATCCTGTTTCATATTCTTTCTCTCTCCCTCTGTCATTGTACGTTAATATTCACTCTATTCCCAGAACACATATCAGACGGATAAAATCATCCGCTTTTTTACTTGCTTATAACCGCTCCGCAGTTTCAGTCAGGAAAGATTTTCTGCACATTTATTTGTGCCTATATACTCTGCTACTTTATCTGTTACTTTATTGCAGATTACCGTATAAGCTGCTCCCAGAACATTGGCACCTATACGAAGTGCTATTGCTGCCGGCATTCCGAAGATCCCTGCTGCAATAGACAACGCTCCAAATGTATTAAATGCAGTCTGCCACGGATATCCTGCTGAATATCCAACTCCGATTCCTCCGATCATTCCAATGTACGGATACATGGATTTAGGAAGTACCAGATACAGCACAATAAACAGCAGACAGCCCACAACATTAAACATTCCTCTGCTCACAGACCTTGGGATACAGTCCTCTGTAAAAGGCAGACATACGGACATACAGGCGATTCCTGCCCACATTGCTCTGGGAAGTCCCAGAAGATTCATAAACAGCATTGCGCTGGATACGATCAGTGTCAGTTTCACATACCATCTGCTTCTTGCTGACTTAAGATCAAATTCCCGGAACAAATCCAGGAAGGTTCTTCGATAGGCTCTGTTTCTCTGGTTCTTATAGAAGACGATCATACAGATCACCATTCCCACCAACAAGCCGATCACACGGAAGGTGTATTCCTTTCCTGTCACATCATAGCCCAGAAGCAGCAAATAGCCCAGAACAAAGGTAGAATGATTGTACATGATCACATTATGACAGCCCAGTATCATCAGCAGTAAAATACACACAGCATTCACTGCAAACGCGGCTAACGAAGGCACTATATTTGCCAGACGGGGTCCTGCCATAAGAATACCGAAGATCCCTGCAATGGAAAGCAGTCCATGTGTTGTCCTGATCCCGAAATCTGCCTGCCGCAGCACAAGCACTGCCAGCAGAACAGTAACACCAACTACACTGTTGCTGCTTCCTGTAAGCTTGCTGTACATGCTCACCACTGCTACGCAAAAAGCCATAACCAGATACACTTTAAAATTATAGATTAAAATGTGTCGTCTTTTCTCTTTTGGGTCTGTGGTGCTTCTGATCAGCTGCTTGGAGCCGGTCGAACTCAATTGTAATTCCTGATAAAATGTCATATCTCGTTACCTCTCTTTCGCGAAAATCTATAAAAATTTATGAATTACCTTTTTTAGTAACGAGCACTATACCGCAGTTCCCTCTGTTAGTCAAGACTTAATTATTTTTCCAGGTCTCTTCTGATTATTTCTTCAAGTCTCTCCAGATCCTCATTGTCAGGATGAGATAACGCCCTGTCAAAATTCTGGATCAGTTCATCCAGGTTCGGCGCATGATCCGGCTTCTCTTTCATCTTTACGTATCTGTCCCTAACTGACTGGGGCATTTTCCCCTGACACATAAATTCTCCGATTACTGTATTACTCTCATCCACAGATTCTTTAACTTTCCCGAGAACCTGCTGGAAATAGGCTTCACTGCCTCCGAAACCTGCTGTTCCAAACAGAAAGATCTTCTTGTTTTTCAGACTCTTTAACAGTTCAAGTGTTGCAGGATCTGCATTCCCTATATCTGTCCAGAATCCAATGTATAATATGTCGGAAGAGAGAGCCTTCGCTCCTTCTGTTCCAAAATAATCACAGTTTTCCTCAGGCAATACCTCCCTGATCTTCTCCGCAAGTTTTTTTGTATTTCCTGTTTTACTGCTGTACAGAATTGAGTATCTTTGTGTTCCCATGCTGTCTTGCTCCTTTTTGGTTTTATGCACTCTTAGAGTCTTCCTTGTTTCTGCTTTTGTAAGAAGATTTTTTTTAATTCCGAAAATACATTTTTGTCTGCATTATTTATATTGCTTATTCCTTCCAACTGATACATAAGCACATTCGTTCTACCGTAACCGAATTCGGTAAAACATTTTAAAAATCTTCCTCTGATTCATTTACAGTTCTATCCCGGAACATTTTCAGCAGCTCTTCCAGACTTTCTCTCAGCTTCTCATTCTTATTATACTGAATCAGTACCACCGTAACAATGGCAGACAGGATCATGCATCTGCGGATCAGTTTTCGGATGCGGATACATCTCTTTACATCTTTTCGTCCCTTTTCATAGAGTTTCTCTGCCATCCTGTCAGCTCTGGCATCTTTGCAGGCAATATAATCATCAATCACCTGCTTATCCTCCTCACAGATATCCAGATTCTCATACTGACTCCTCAGTTCCTCGAGTTCTGCATTATTCTGTCTGATCACGGTATCTTTGCGGTTGATTCTCTCAGCTGCACTCCGGCTCATTCTCTCTGTTCGTTTACTCATGAAAAAAACCCCTTTCGTTTATTTTTTATTATCTCCTATTTTATACTTTTCTCAGGCTTTTCTCAATAAAATATTGAAAACAAAAAGCACCTGCTTTGACAGATGCTTTTTCTCGCTGAATTTAACCGCCTGACTTTATAAGTACTGACTGAACTCAACCTTCTCTTTATTCGGTCCCTCAATTGTAAAAAACTTTACCCCGTTTTCCCAGAAGGGAAGAAAATGAACAATATCATTGGTCGGAATTCCAATATGCTGTTTTTTTAAATTCATTTTCATTTTCCTCCTGAAAGTCAGTTATAATATCCATCTGATGAAAATCATCCAACATATTTATGTATTGTTGCTCTTACAGCTCCAGGTCCTGCAATCATCTCACGGAACATATCCTCAACCTTCTCTCCCACACCGTCTTTGTAAAGGTCAGTGAAGAACAGACGCTCATTGGAAAGAATTGGTTTTAACTGATCTTTGAGTGTTTCAGGTTTACCTACTACAATATCCTTAAATTGTTCCTGCAGTTCCTCATTCATTGGATCCGGTGCAAGTTCAAATTTATTTCCTTCATCATCTACACCAAGCATATATCTGAGCCATCCTGCAATTCCCAGCGGAATAGCTGTCAGTCTGGAAGCATCTCCGAATTTCTGTACATATGCTTTGATTGTTTCGCCGAAACGGATGCCAACCATCTGAGATACATCTACTGCCAGACGAAGGTTGGTGTCTCCCAGATATTCATTTGGAAAACGATCATTAAAAAGCTCATCCACAAATGCCTGAGGCGAAAGGATTCCAGGGTCAGCAACTACCGGAAGACCTTCATCATAAGCAATCATACGTGCCATTTTCATCATATCTTCATTTGTATTAAGCATATGCGCAAACAGCTCATATCCAAGAACTACTCCCAGCGGACCTGTAGCAGAATGAACCGGATTCAGACATACGGTTACTTTCATACGTTCAGAAAGGTTAACTGTATTTCTGTCTGCCATATATACACCGAAACCTTTTTCCAGAGCCGGACGTCCGTTAGGGAAGCTGTCCTCTATTACCAGATACTGCGGTTTCTCAGCATTGACAAATGGTGCAATGTATGTCTTCTTACCTGTGATCACCGGCTGCATGTTCTCAACACCCAGATTCTCAAGATCTGCTGCAATCTGCTCGCTTGGACGAGGTGTGATCTTATCGATCATTGTCCATGGAAAAGCAACTACTTTCTCATCGCTTACATAGTTTACAAATCCCTCATCAACAAATCCGGCTTTCTTCCACTCTTCTGTCATTGTCAGTACTGACTCACGAAGCTTTGCACCGTTCTGTGAGCAGTTATCCATGGAAACCAGTGCGATGGGATATTTTCCTGCTTTATATCTTTCATAAAGCATTGCAACCAGAACTGCCATGGCACCAACTGCTTTATCCGGACCATTCTTGATATCTGCCTCTACAAACGGGAACCATGTTCCGTCAGCTTTCTGTAATGCATAGCCTTTCTCTGTGATCGTAAAGGAAACCATCTGCAGGGATTTGCTTGTGAAGATTTCTTTCAGGCGTTTCCACTGTGCTACATTAGAAGACTGTGCCTTCACTGCTTCTGCAAAAGCTCCGACTACTTTATACTCACGGGTTCCATCCCCATGCAGGATCACGCTTAATCCCAGATTGTCATATGGATCATAAATCTTATCTACTACATCATAATCAAAGGTTTCCACACAGGTAATGCCACGATCCAAAATTCCTTCTTCCAGAAGGCCATCTGCAATCCCACCGATAAATATGCGGAAAATATTTCCGATACCAAAATGAACCCAGCCTGGTTCTTTCTTTGCCTTCTCCGAAACTGCTGCCACATCATAACCCGGAAGGGTAATCCCTGCATGCTTCCACGCTTCCTGTTCTTTAATTCCATTCATTGATAACTTCATGTTATATCCTCCTTTTTCTTCCTGCAACACTTATTATTTGTAATTACGCTTTTTACTTACACGTATATCTAAACCGTAAGTTGAGTATATATCTTTTCTTTTCAAAAATCCATTGACAGAAATCCTAATTTTTATTTCTAATTTTTGTATGGTTTTACCAGTAATTTTCTGCTTATTGCTTTTTTAACTGTTCTATACTAAAATGCAAGTAAGACTTAACATTATCTGATAAAGTAAAGATTACATGATTACTGTTCACTTCATAGTCTGCAATACAAGCTTTGTTACCAATGGACAGTAACATTACCTATTTGAATATTTATTAGCAGTCACTAACCTTATGTTGTACTAAAGACATAACCAGGAGACCATCATGAGTGAAAAAGGATTAACCACCATTGCTTTAAAGAAAATAAACCGTTCCAAAATTTACCAATACATTTACCGGAGCAAACTGACCTCAAAGCTACAGATCGTTCAAGATCTGCAGATGGGTCTGTCTACTGTCAGCCAGAATTTAAATCTTCTGGAAAATGAAGGGCTGATTGAGAAAAATGGTTACTTTGATTCCACCGGAGGACGAAAGGCCAATGCCATTCAGATTGTTTCGGATTTCAGAATTTCCATTGGTGTTGGAATATTAAAAAATATGTTTCATATCACCGCCATTGATCTGTACGGAAACACGGTCTATACGGATACAATTCCGCTTACCTACTCAAACACAGCTGCGTATTACCAGCAGATCACTGACAAAGTCAAGGACTTTATTGAAAAAAACCAGTATCCGGAAGACAAAATTCTTGGTGTTTCCATTGCTACCCAGGGAATCACCTCCCCGGACAATACCACTGTTATTTACGGAAACATTATGAACAACACCGGTATGCGTCTGAAGGATTTTTCCAGGCATCTGCCCTATCCCTGCCATCTGGAGCATGACTCCAAATCAGCTGCTTTTCTGGAATTATGGAATCATCCGGAGCTTGACAGTGCTGTTGTTTTTTTATTGAATCGAAATCTTGGCGGTGCCATTATCACCAATCACCAGATTCACCAGGGACGTTCTATGCACAGCGGAACAATCGAGCATATATGCGTCAACCCTGACGGACCGCTTTGCTACTGCGGAAACCGGGGCTGTCTGGAAACCTATTGCTCTGCTAACTCTCTGGAACAGGCCAGCGGCATGGCTATAAAGGAATTTTTCCCTCTTTTAAGAGAAAAAAAATCCCCTCAGCTTATACAAATCTGGGAGGATTATCTCAAGCATCTGGCTTTTGCAATGAAAAACCTGAATCTGGTTATTGATGCACCCATCATTATCAGTGGATATCTGGCACCTTATTTTACGGAAGATGACACGGATTATCTGCTGCGGCAGATCAATTCCATGACTCCATTTGAGCTGAAAGAAGAACAGATTCTCGTAGGCACACATGGGCAGTATACACCTGCGATCGGGGCTGCAC
>OLPI01002413.1_pt1 | contig 14690 bp, 8 predicted proteins | sample 1672361 | NCBI WGS metagenome assembly OLPI01 (sample SAMEA3136675, study PRJEB25190) | human gut metagenome
ACAATATCGGAAAAATAACCTAAAAAAATTTGTCTGAAAAAGTGTTGACAATCCACATTACCCCAGCGGTAGTGCTTTTCTTTTGTCTATCACAACCTAAAATTGCTACAGTTTCTAGGACTAGTGAGAAGGCTCTGAAAAAGCAGCATTTTATATCACTTATAAAAATGTGGATTTTTGAAAAATTCAATAAAGAAAAAAATATGGAAAAAACAGAAAAAGTGAATCAATATTTTTGCTAAACAATTTATTTTTATAAAAAATCAGCATGAAAATAATAGAAAAATAGCAGTTTGGGAGAATAAATAGATAGTGAGATAAAATGTACCTATAATTACCATAGCATAAATGCCCTGTTAAAACAGTAAATAAACATCACCAGCAAATAATTCAAAAAATAACCCAAGTAGATACTGACACAAAATCACATAGTAAAAAATTCAGATGATTGCATTAGAAGTTTACTCTGATGCAATTTTCTATTTCAGAGCAGATATATCAAAGAAAATTGCAGCTATTTTTTTGGTGTTCGTCAAATTGCACAACAGACTCATCATGAAAAATGTGCATACACTTATACTTAAGTAGTTTATGACATTTGTTTTTTGTGAATTTTAAGAGTGTAGAATACAGCCAACAGAGCAGATTTTTTCTACACTCACTTTCGCTTACATTTTGCAATTTTGGTGGTATATTGCAAGTGTAAGGTACCTACAGCAACAAGAGAAAAGCAGTATAAATAAAACAAATCTATGGAGGAAAATAATATGGATAGTTTAACAACAAACACCCCAGCACCAACAGTAAGCACAGAAGCAACCCAACCAGTACAACAGGCACAGCCAGACAAGTCAGCACGCTTCAAAGAAAAAGCCGAGAACCAAGCATCAAAGGTGATGGCAGAGATAGAGAAGCTGCAAAAACTCTCAAACAAGAAATACTACACCTATTCAACAGAACAAATCAATGAATTGTTTGGAGCAATTCAGAGCGCACTTGATGAAACCAAAGCAACATTCACAACAACCAATGCAGAAAAGAAGAAGCTGTTTACCTTTTCTGCATAAGCAACAAACAAATACAGTAGTCAGCAAGTAAAAAAGCAAATGGTAGTTTGATGCAATCGGTGTCGGACTGCAAAAAGATGAGGTGCAAAATGATTCAGTAAAATCCGATAGAAAGGATTTTGAATCAGTATGAAAACAGAAAAAGATTATTTAATGGCAAGCGAGAAGTATAATCTCACAATCAAAGAGGCGGTTCAGTACTTCAACATTGGAGAGAAAAATCTTCGTAAACTGGTGGCGAACAATCCGACAGCAGATTACATACTTATGGTAGGAAATAAGATACTTATTAAACGTAAGATATTCGAGCTGTTTATTGATGAGACAGGCTCTATATAAAAGCAAAAAATACCTTGCAAAATATATGTAGTTCCGATACAATCCCCATCCCAATGGTGGGGATTGTACTAGAGTTTGGAGGATAAACCATGAGTGAAAAAAGAAGAGACAATAAGAATCGCATATTACGTATAGGAGAGCAACAGCGTGCCGATGGAAGATATTTATTCAGTACAATAGATCCAATAACCAAAAAGAGAAAGTTTGTATACAGTTGGAAATTGGAAAGGCACGATAAGATGCCAGAAGGAAAAAAGGCAGACTTATCGCTTAGAGAAAAGGAAAAATTGCTAGAGCGTGACTTGGCAAATGGTATTTCGTTATCCGGTGGAGATATGACAGTATTAGAACTGGTAGAGAAATATTTGGAGCAAAAGCGCAATGTCAGACCTACCACAGCCGCTGGATATAAAACAGTGGTTAATGTATTAAAAAGAGACAGCTTTGGAAGTCAGAAGATTAATCATATCAACACGATAGATGCAAAGGCTTGGTTAATAAAATTACAGTCGAAGGATGGAAAGAGCTATAGCAGTATCCATACAATACGTGGAGTAGTAAGACCAGCTTTTCAGATGGCTTATGAGGCAGACCTAATCAGAAAAAATCCTTTTGATTTTGAACTGCATAATTTTCTAATTGATGATTCAGTAAAAAGAGATGCAGTAACATCAAAACAGGAAAAGGAGTTTTTAAGGTTTGTTCAACAGGATGAATATTTCAGTGAGTGCTACGATGGGATGTTTATATTATTTAGAACAGGCTTGAGAATAGGCGAGTTTTGCGGACTTACGTTAAAGGATATAGACTTGGAGAAAAGAACAATCAACGTGAACCATCAATTACAGTATGTTGGCAGTAGGGGAAAGTACATAGAAAAAACAAAAACTGAAGCTGGGACACGAGTATTGCCAATGTCGGATGAAGTTTATGCAGCATTCAAGAGGGTAGTACAGAATAGAAAGAAACCTAAAGTCGAGGAAATGATAGATGGTTATACAGGTTTTCTGTTCTTGGATAAGCGTGGAAAACCAATGATGCCCTATCAATGGGAAAAACGCTTTCAGCATGTGGTTGAGAAGTACAATAGAATTTATCGAGTGCAACTTCCAAAGATAACACCGCATGTGTGCCGCCATACATTTTGTACGAATGCGGCAAAGCGAGGAATATCTGTAGAAACATTGAAATATTTAATGGGACATACAGATATAAGTGTTACCTCAAATGTGTATACACACCTTAAGTTGGAAGATGCACAGAGAGAAATGGAGAGGCTTGAAAGGATAGAAAAAGAAATGAAAAAGTGTGCCAAGTAAGGAAATAAAGGACATGGGGAAAAAGTACTAATGAGTACGAATCGGGTTTATACCTAGATTTGTACTCATTTTACTTACCGAGATATGGTAAAATATGCGATTTTATGCTAGGATAAGACCATTGGGTTAGATGTCGGGAAAATGCGATAAAACCTAGGAAAATCAATGATAAGCAAGGAAAAATGACGATATGCAAGATAAAATAAAAGTACTTTTTATCTGCCACGGCAACATCTGCCGCTCCCCCATGTCCGAGTACCTCCTAAAGGATCTGGTGGAAAAACAAAACCTCACTTCCCACTTCGAGATCGCTTCCGCTGCCACCAGCAGCGAAGAAATCTGGAACGGCACCGGCAATCCGATCTACCCGCCGGCGCAGGCAGAGCTGAGGAAGCATGGGATCGGGAAAACAGCATACACAAATTTTTCAAAAAAACGTGCACGGCAGATAACAAAAGAAGATTACGGGTATTATGACTATCTGCTCTGTGCAGATGCAAACAACATCAAAAACACCATACGCATCACGGGACCGGATGTCGATGGCAAGATAAAACTGCTTTTGGACCTTGCTACGGATCCCAAAAGAAAAGGAAAATCCATTTCAGATCCATGGTATTCCGGCAGGTTTGACGAGACCTACCGGGATGTTGTTTGCGGTTGTGAGGGACTGCTCGCATACTTGAAAGAAACAGGGCAGATCTGATAAAAAAATATTGAGAAAGACAGTGTCGATGATATCTGTCCGTATCTGCCACGAAAGTCAGTCAGACCAAAATCTGACAATGAAAGGGTGGAATCGGTCAGAACAGGAGACACTGTTTTTTTATTGCCCCAAAGTAACAGAAAAATATTTTCGCATATTTTCGCCTAAAATCAATATCCGAATAATTCATAAAAATCAATTTGCAAAATTGGTCAAACAGACGAAAATAGAATTAAAATACGAAAATAACTTGTATAAATCAACGAATAAATATAAGATATAGAAGTACGAAAAAATACGAAAATTTGAAAGAGGGGGGAGAGGGACATGTATAAGACCGGTTAATGATCTTATCCGGCAAACTGGGGGTATGATCGAAAATCGAAAATGGGGGACTTTGAAAAATGAGAAACAAAAAGATTTTACAGAAGGCCGCTAAGAAATCACTTAGCTGGCTTTTAATTTTAGGTATGCTGGTAACGTTACCAGAGACGCCGGGAGCCATATCTGCAGCGGCGGCGGAGCTTGAAACGGGGACAGAAGAAACGGTACATGAAGAATCCGGCGATGCAGATCGTATGGAAGAAACAAAAAATGCTGTGACAGAAAAAACCGGGGAAACAGAGACGAAAGCAGATACCGCGGTACAAGAAGAAACTGGTACAAGTCAGAGTCAGGAAACGAAAGAGCCGGAAACAGAGACCCAAGATGCAGAAGCAGAGAACGAAGATGCAGAAACAGAGGATGCGGAAGCAGCAGTAACAGAAGCAGAGACCCAAGATGCAGAAACAGAGGCACCTGTAACAGAAACAACGGAAGATGAGACTGAATTATCCGAGGAAACAGAAGAAACGGAAACAGAGCAGGAAGTGAAAGCTGTGGAAGGAGCAATGAACCTGACACTGCACATGGATAACAGTTCTGCAAAGTACAAAACGCCTGCACTTCAGTTCTGGGGAGATGATAACACAATCGTATCTGGTGCAACGGAAAAAAACCAGGAGATTACAGGTTGGGAAGACGCAGTAGGACAGCTTCTGACAGCGGACAAAGACGGAAAATTTTACAGTGTAACATTAAACGGTAATTTTACGGGATTCCAGTTTTTAGATTATGCAGATCCGTCAAAGAACACAGCAGGACAGGGATTTGTCAGCACTATGAAATCATATACTGGTGACACTCCGACAGATCTCTATTACATCTGCAAAGACGGTAACTGGGGCTGGTATTTAGATGCAGCAGGCACAGAAGCCTTAAAAGAGCCGGAACTTGTTTACCTTACCATGCATATCAAACCGGAAACAAAATGGTCAAAGCCGGCAATGCAGCACTGGAATGACAAATTGACTATCACTGATACAAAAGGTCAGGAAACGATCACCGGCTGGGACGTAAAAGGAGATCTTTTCACAGCAGAAGAGAATGGATTTTACAAACTCACTGTCAAAGGAACATTCGGAGGCTTTCAGTTTGTAGATGTAGATAATGCGGATGATACAAAAACAGGTGACAATACTTACGACAAACTGTTGGATAAATTTGTAGCAGAAACGCCAACCGATGTATATTATATCCAGAAAGACGGCACCTGGAACTGGTATATGGATAAAGATGGAACAATTACACTTGCTTCCACAAAAGAGGTATCGGACCAGGCAGTCGACAATGCAGATGGAACTACCACATTCACGGCTGTTGCAGAAAACGTAAAAGATAAAGTAAAGGTTGTTTATGGTAAAAAATCAGAGGTGGAGGAAAAAGGAACTTCTGCATTAAAGACGGTTACCATGACAGCAGATAAAAGTGTTGCAAATGCATATACCACGGATGCGATTTTCCTTGGAGATGATGCATTGGACATCGTATATTACATCGAAGTAGATGGTGTAAAAAAAGACATTGAAACATCCGCTGGTGTTACAGTTGGAAAAGATACTTATCTTTCTTATACCAGGGATAAATTTACCGGCAGAATGGTCTGTATACCGGGTACATTTCCTGGAAAAAGCTGGGATGCAGCATCAAATATAATGACATACATGGGAGAGGGGTTATATTCCTATACATTTAAAAATGTTCCGGCGGCAAATTACGAGTACAAGATTGCGTTGGGTGACTGGAGCGAAAACTATGGAGCAGGCGGTGTTATAAGCGGATCTAACATTGCAGTTACCGTGACAGAACCTCAGGATGTTACGATTTATTATTCGGACTTCAGCCATTATTCAAAATGCAGTATTGATTATAAATTTGGGGCAAGCCTGTTATTGCAGGGAACAGGAATTCTGGCAGATACAAGATTTTCTGACAGCAGATTGACCGGAATTTACAGCGCAACTGTGGAAAACATGGAAGCTGGTACTTATTCCGATACGAAGATCGTATCAGAGGATGAGACTGTTGAAATGGATCCATATACGGTAGATACCACAAAGGATGTTACATTCTATTATGATCCGGAATCAGGCATTTATTATTCGAATGCTTCTGACAAAGAAGTTGCAACAAACAAACTTGTATTTGATTCTAAGGATACAGCTTACAAATCAGTATACGGTGCGGTGGCAACCGGAGAGGAAGTTACCTACTCCATCGATACCGGAGATGATGTTACTGCAGTCAAACTGGTTGTAAAAGGTGTGGAAAAGAAAACACTTTCCATGAAAAAAACAGCGGGTGCGGAAGATGGAAAACAGAGATGGTCTGTTACTACAAGCTATGACAGACTTGGAGAATACCAGTATTTCTTTGCAGTATACAATGAAACCGCAGTGGTAATGTATGGCGATGATGACGGATTTTATGGAACCGGTGTGGCAGCCAATTTGTTAAATCTTTTACCATATGATCAGATTGTATATCAGTCAGGTTATGAGACACCGGACTGGATGAAAAATGCAGTGATCTACCAGATCTTCCCGGATCGTTTCTATAATGGCGATGTGACAAACGATACCATCACTTCGGATGCAAGAGGTTCGATGCAGTATGAATATATGAATGACTGGTATATTTTGCCGGAGAATCCGGAGCAGGTCACATTACATCCGGATACCTATCCGACTTACGCATATAAGGGCGATGGAAACTGGAGCAATGAGATCTATGGTGGAGATTTAAAGGGTATTACAAAACGGATCGACTACTTAAAAGCACTTGGTGTTACCGTGATCTACTTAAATCCGGTATTTGAATCTATTTCCAGCCACAGATATGATACAAGCGACTATAAAAATATTGATCCGATCCTTGGAACACTTGGAGATTTTGAGGAACTGGTCAGCGTAGCAGAAGCGAATAATATGCATGTTGTATTGGATGGTGTATTCAATCATGTATCGGATGATTCTGTTTATTTTGACCGTTACTATGAGTATCTGGAAGATGGAACCGATACGATCGGAGCTTATCCTTACTGGGCATATGTATACGATGCCATGAGCGAGAAAAAGATTTCCAAAGAGGAAGCAGAAAAACAGGCAAAAGAATATTTTACGGCAGAGTATGGAATTACAAACTATGACTATACAGAATGGTTTGATGTATTTTCCGATACAACTTTAAAAGATGACAATGACGATGAAGTATGTGATTCCGTAGGACTTCGTGCCGGAAAACCAGTATATGGTTATGATGGATGGTGGGGTTATGACTCCATGCCGATCATCAAGGCAACGAACGGTTCCGAATATCAGACCGGTACCTGGGCAGAAGAAGTAATCGGAAAAAATGAGACAAGTAAGACCGCAGATAACAGTGTAACACAGTACTGGCTGTCAAAAGGAATGGACGGATGGAGACTCGATGTTGCCAATGAAGTATCGGATGAGACCTGGCAGCACTTCCGTAAATCCGTGAAGGCACTTGACAGTGATAACGTGATCATCGGAGAAATCTGGACGGATGCGGTAAAATATCTGATGGGTGACATGTATGATTCCGTTATGAACTATATGTTCCGTGGAGCAGCGATCGCTTATGCAAAGGGCGGGAATTCCGCAGATGCATTAAATACTTTAGAGCGTTTGAGAGAGCGTTATCCGAAAGAAGCATTTTATGCAATGATGAACCTTGTTGACTCTCATGATACAACACGTTTGTTATCTTACTTAGATGGTATTGATGACGATAGAAAACAGAAAGAAATTGCAGAGGCATTCCCGACTTACGAGAATACTTCAGATGCAGCAAAACAGAAACAGTATTTAGTTGCGTTAATGCAGTTTACCTATGCAGGTGCACCGACGATCTACTATGGTGATGAGCTTGGTATGGTAGGTGCAGATGATCCAGATGACCGCCGTGCGATGATCTGGGGCGAAGGAAATGAGAATCTGGTAAAATGGTATGCAAAACTTGCTGCAATAAGAAGCAGTTACAGTGCATTGAGAACAGGCTCCGTAGAGTCGGTATATGGCACAGATAAAGAAATTTTAGGCTATGTCAGAAGTGATGATTCGGATATCCTGCTTGTTTTGATGAACAACAGTGCAGCAGACAAGTCTGTGACAGTAAATGTTGCAGAACTTGGAATTAATGCAGCAGAACTTGCAGATGTGATCACAGGAAACAGCTGCAGTGCAGCAGGCGGCAGTGTGACGGTAACTGTTCCGGCATACAATGGTGTGATCTTAACAGACAAGGGTCATGTAAAACAGGTTTCTGTGGATGAAGAAAACTTAAAACCTGGTTTTGATCCTGCATATAAGATTAAGGCAGAAGAACGTGCAGTCAAAGTAACAGGAGTTTCACTGAAAAAGACAGAGATCACCTTACAGAAAGGTAAAACAGCAAATATTTCTGAAAATGTAGTAGTAGCACCGCAGAATGCAACAAACACAGCAGTAAAATACAAGACTTCTGACAAAACAGTTGCTTCAGTTGACAAAGATGGTAATGTAACTGCAAATGCCAAAGGAACTGCAACAATTACCGTGACAACAAAAGACGGACTGTTTACATCAGAATGTAAAGTAACTGTAGGAGATCAGGTACAGGCAGCGAAGATCAAATTAAACAAGACAAAACTCAGCCTGAAAAAAGGAAAAACATATACCTTAAAGGCAACAGTCACTCCGAAGGATTGTACGGATAAATCCGTGAAATGGAAATCTTCCAAATCCTCTGTTGTAAAAGTAGATGCAAACGGAAAAGTAACTGCAAAGAAAGCAGGAACCGCTACAATTACAGCTGCCACAAAGAATGGTTTAAAGGCAACCTGTAAGATCACGGTTACAGATCCGGCAACCAAAGTATATCTGACACCGGCGATGAGTATCAAAAAGGGAAGTTCCGTAAAACTGACAGCATCTGTATTTCCGAAGACAGCGACAGATAAACTTACATGGTCTACATCAAACAAAAAGGTAGTGACAGTAACAAAGAGCGGTAAGATCAAAGGAGTCAAAACAGGAACAGCTACGATTACAGTTAAAACAACAAGTGGAAAGAAAGCAACCTGTAAAGTGACCGTTGTAAAGAGTAATAAGAAGTCAGCAGGTATTAAACTGAGTGCAAAGAAACTGACATTAAAGCAAAATACAACAAAACAGCTGAAAGCTACTCTTGATAAGAATGCAACGGACAAAGTGACATGGAGCAGTTCTAACAAGAAAGTAGCTACAGTCGATAAAAATGGTGTTGTAACGGCTGTAAAGAAAGGTACTGTAACGATTACCGCAAAGACATCAGGTGGAAAGAAAGCAACCTGTAAAGTGACGGTAAAAGTACCGGCAACCAAGGTAAAATTAAACAAAACCAAGGCGACTGTTGCAAAGGGCAGGACTCTGACCTTAAAAGCGACTATGACACCTTCTTCCTCAACAGATAAACTTACCTGGACGAGTTCCAACAAAAAAGTGGCAACAGTTGATAAGAATGGTAAAGTAAAGGCACTGAAAAAAGGAACAGCCACGATTACTGTAAAAACTGCAAGTGGAAAGAAAGCAGCCTGCAAAATTACTGTAAAATAAAAAAAGTTGTAAAAAAATATTGCAAACAGGAAATCAATGTGGTATAAATGTTACAACGTTAAAACAGTAAAGCGATGAAAGAGACTCTGATCTTTGGGCGTCGACAGGAATACAGCGTCACCGACTGAGAGCGCTGTTTGAAAGAGAAGGTCAAGGGAACACTCTGGAGCAGACTGATTGAACAGGAATTTGCACGAGCGGTTGATCTTAAAAACAGCGGCAGTGGATCGAAAGTAGGTCAGTACGTGGGTGCGCGTTAAGCACAGAGAGCGGAAAGATGATGAGAACGACATCATTTTTCAATGCGGGTGGTACCGCGGGATACTAAGAGATTTCGCCCCGGAAAAGCATATGCTTTTCCGGGGTTTTTTGTATTCATGATAATAGAATGTTCGCGGAGCGTGCATTCTATTATTTGTTGAAAATCTGAAAGACAGAGTTTTGTTTTTCAAAAAGGTTCCCGTCCCGCACCTTATCATATCTAAAGGAGTGTACAGAATATGGAATTCATGACAGGTGTAAACAAAAAGGAAACCTTAGAGATCGGTGATTTACTGACCGGCAGCTATGAGGGAAAAAGTGTAAAAGTAAACGGAGCAGTGCATACCATCCGTGATATGGGTGAAGTTGCATTTATCGTCTTAAGAAAGAGAGAAGGACTGCTCCAGTGTGTTTACGAAGAAGGAAAAACACAGTTTGACTTAAAAGATTTAAAAGAGGCAGCAACGATTGAGGTGGAGGGAACCGTAAAACCGGAGGAACGTGCACCACACGGATTTGAGATCCGTCTGGATAAAATCAAGGTATTGTCCGAACCGGCTGCACCGATGCCGCTTGCGATCTCAAAATGGAAATTAAATACCTCCTTGGAGGCGAATTTAAACAACCGTGCGATCGCCCTTCGAAATGTCAGGGAGCGTGCAAAATTCCGTATTCAGGAAGGTGTGGTACGGGGATTTCGTGATTTCTTATACGGTCAGGGGTTTACAGAGATCCATACACCAAAGATCGGTGCAAAAAGTGCAGAGGGCGGGGCAAACCTGTTCCGGTTGGAATATTTTCACAGACCGGCAGTTTTACAGCAGAGTCCTCAGTTTTACAAACAGATGATGGTCGGCGTATTTGACCGGGTATTTGAGACGGCGCCGGTATTCCGTGCAGAAAAACATAATACCAAACGTCACTTGAACGAGTACACCAGCCTTGATTTTGAGATGGGATATATTGATGGATTTGAAGATATCATGGCGATGGAGACCGGATTTTTGCAGTATATGATCGCACTGCTCAAAAAAGATTATGCAGAGGAACTTCGGTTATTAGGCGTCACACTGCCGAACGTCGACAAAATTCCGACCGTGCGTTTCGATGAAGCAAAAGAAAAAGTGGCAGAAAAATATCACCGCCAGATCAGAAATCCATACGATCTTGAGCCGGAGGAGGAAGCACTCATCGGACAGTATTTCAAAGAAGAGTATGATGCGGATTTCGTATTTGTTACACATTATCCATCCAAGAAACGTCCGTTTTACGCGATGGACGATCCGGCAGATCCGACTTATACCTTAAGTTTTGACCTCTTATATCAGGGACTTGAGATCACGACCGGTGGACAGCGTATCCACGATTACAACAAACTGATGGAAAAAATCGAAAAGCGTGGTATGGAGTCTGAGGGAATGGAACAGTATTTATCCGTATTCAAACATGGCATGCCGCCACATGGTGGACTTGGAATCGGTTTAGAGCGTCTGACCATGAAATTAGTCGGTGAGGAGAACGTCCGTGAGACGACACTGTTCCCGCGTGATTTAAGCAGATTAGAGCCGTAAATCCAAAATATTTTGAATGTAAAATGGAGTTTTGCAAACAGACATCATATGAATGAAAAAGGAGAACAGCCGTGAAACATTTGGGAACAAAAACAATCGAGACAAGACGTCTTGTTTTAAGACGATTTACACTTTCCGATGCAGAACCGATGTACCGCAACTGGGCATCGGATCCGGAAGTGACAAGATATCTGCTGTGGCCTGCACATGAGAGTGAAGAAGAGACGAAAGGCATTTTAAAAGGCTGGATTGCCGCCTATGAGAAACCGGAAAAATATGAATGGTGTATCGAATTAAAAGAGATCGGTGAGGCAATCGGCAGCATCGGTGTGGTGATGGTCAATGAAAAAGTACAGTCCATGGAAGTCGGCTATTGTTTAAGCTGCGATTACTGGCATAAGGGAATCATGTCCGAGGCGCTTTCAGCCGTTGTGGAATACCTGACCAATGAAGTCGGCGCACGCAGGATCCAGGCGAGATGTGATACCAGAAATCCATACTCTGCGAAAGTGATGGAAAAATGTGGATTAAAATATGAAGGAACTGCGATCCAGGCAGAGTGGAACAACTCCGGGGCAGGGGATGTTGCCTGCTATGGTCTGGTTGTTGGACCGGTTGTTGTTGAAGAGCCGGAGGAAACCCTAGAACCGGAGATCGAAGAGGAAGAACCGAAAGTCATTAAAACAGGACGCAAAAATGAGATCTCAGACGAGACGATCGAGTATGTCGGAATCCTTGCAAAATTAGAGCTGAATGAGGAAGAGAAAGAACATGCAAAGAAAGATATGGAAGAAATGCTCAACTATATTGATAAATTAAATGAACTTGACACCACAGGAGTGGAGCCGATGTCACATGTGTTCCCGGTAAACAATGTATTCAGGGAAGATGTAGTGACAAACGGAGACGGCAGCAAAGAGACGCTTTCGAATGCACCGGCACAGAAAGACGGTGGATTTAAAGTGCCAAAGACAATTGGAGATTAATCAGATTGCTCAAAGAACATTTTGTGCAGCAGGCAAAGAAAATGTTCGGATAAAAAGCAGGAGCAGGAATGGAGATTTATATGAATATTATGAGTTTGACTGCCGTGGAACTCGGCAAAAGAATAAAAGCAAAAGAAATCTCAGTAGAGGAAGCTGTTACGGCGGCGCTTGACGCGATTGAGAAAAAAGAAAAACTCGTAAACAGCTTTGTGACAGTAGATAGAGAGGGAGCACTGAAACGCGCAAAGGAAGTACAGAAACAGATTGATGACGGCACACTGACGGGGCCGCTTGCAGGTGTACCGGTTGCCATCAAAGACAATATGTGTACGAAAGATCTGCTTACCACCTGTTCTTCTAAGATTTTATATAACTTTATTCCGACCTACACGGCGGAGGCAGTTTTGAATCTGGAAAAAGCAGGGGCAGTTATTTTAGGAAAGACCAACATGGATGAGTTTGCCATGGGAAGCACGACAGAGACGTCCGCTTACGGTGAGACAAAAAATCCATGGAACACAGAGCATGTGCCGGGCGGTTCTTCGGGTGGTTCCTGTGCAGCGGTTGCGGCAGAGGAATGTGTCTTTGCACTTGGATCAGATACCGGCGGTTCCATCCGTCAGCCGAGTTCCTTCTGCGGCGTGACCGGAATCAAGCCGACCTACGGAACGGTATCACGTTACGGACTGATCGCTTACGGTTCATCCTTAGATCAGATCGGACCGGTCGCAAAAGATGTGACAGACTGTGCCACGATATTAGAGGCGATCGCTTCTTATGATACGAAGGACTCCACTTCCGTGAAAAGGGAGGATTATGATTTTACCAGGGCGCTGGTGGATGATGTCGCCGGAATGAAGATTGGTATCCCACGCGATTATTTCGGGGAAGGCTTAGAACCGGAGGTAAAAACAGCAGTTTTGCAGGCTGCAGAGGAATTAAAGAAAAAGGGCGCCATCGTGGAAGAGTTTGATTTAAGCCTGGTAGAATATGCGATCCCTGCATATTATGTTATCGCCTGTGCAGAGGCAAGTTCCAACCTGGCAAGATTTGACGGTGTCAAATATGGTTACCGCACCAAAGAATACGAGGGACTTCACAACATGTACAAAAAATCCCGTTCTGAAGGATTCGGGCCGGAGGTAAAACGCCGTATCATGCTTGGCTCTTTCGTGCTGAGCAGCGGTTATTACGATGCATATTATGTAAAGGCCCTCAAGGCAAAGGCTCTCATCAAACAGGCGTATGACAAGGCGTTTGAGAAGTATGATATCATTCTCGGACCTGTTGCACCTACAACAGCACTGAAGATGGGAGAGTCACTCTCAGATCCTATCAAGATGTATCTGGGAGATGTGTACACAGTCCCTGTAAATCTTGCAGGACTTCCGGGAATATCACTTCCATGTGGAACTGATAAGGATGGAATGCCTATAGGTGTGCAGATGGTTGGAGATGCATTTAACGAGAAGACCATAATCAGAGCTGCATATGCATTTGAGCAGACTAGAGAGTACAAGAGACCTGCACAGGTTTCAGAAAGGGGGCTGTAAGAGATGGCAAAGACATATGAGACAGTCATCGGACTTGAGGTCCATGTAGAGCTTGCGACCAAGACAAAGATATTCTGCGGCTGTAGCACAGCATTTGGAGGAGCTCCTAATACACATACATGTCCTGTATGTACAGGAATGCCGGGCTCACTTCCGGTACTTAACAAAGAGGTTGTGAATAAAGCGATTGCGGTTGGTCTTGCAACAAACTGCACTATCACACAGAATTGCAAGTTTGACCGTAAGAACTATTTCTATCCGGACAACCCACAGAACTACCAGATATCACAGCTCTACTATCCAATATGCAGGGATGGTAAGGTTGAGATAGAGGTTGACGGAGTTAAGAAATATGTGAGGATCCATGAGATACATATGGAGGAGGATGCAGGTAAGCTTGTCCATGATCCATATACAGACAGCTCACTTGTGGATTTCAACCGTTCAGGTGTGCCTCTTATAGAGATAGTATCTGAGCCTGACATGAGATCTGCGGAGGATGTAATAGCATATCTTGAAAAGCTCAGGGAGACGATACAGTATCTCGGAGCTTCAGACTGTAAGCTGAATGAGGGATCCATGCGTGCTGATGTCAATCTTTCGATCAGAGAGGTTGGCTCAGAGGAGTTTGGCACACGTACAGAGACCAAGAACCTGAACTCATTCAAGGCCATTGCCAGAGCCATAGAGAATGAGAGAGAGAGACAGATCGATCTCATCGAGTCTGGTGAAAATGTTGTCCAGGAGACAAGAAGATGGGATGATACTAAGGAGTATTCATATCCTATGAGATCCAAGGAGGATGCACAGGATTACAGATATTTCCCTGATCCTGACCTTGTACCTATCCACATCAGCGATGAGTGGCTCCAGCAGGTAAGGGATGCACAGCCAGAGTTCAGAGACGAGAAGA
>OLPI01002416.1_pt1 | contig 14665 bp, 12 predicted proteins | sample 1672361 | NCBI WGS metagenome assembly OLPI01 (sample SAMEA3136675, study PRJEB25190) | human gut metagenome
GTGATATGGCCTGATTTTTGTTCCGCCCTTATAGTGGGGCGGCTTGCGCCGCTTGGTTCGCATAATACTCGGTTTCGGTCCGTTCCGGTGTCCTGTAGCCCAAGGACTGGTGCAGACGCTTCGAGTCCCCGCCACGAGACCCACCGGAACGTCGCCAATTCCAGGTCCCTCAAATCCTGGAAGGGCTTGCGCCGCCAGACGAGCTCGGTCTTGTACGCGCCGTCGGCGCTCTCGGCCATGGCGTTGTCGTACGAGTCGCCGACCGTGCCGGCCGAGGGAAGCATGCCGAATTCCCCGACCCCGGTGGTGTACACGAGGCTGATGTACCGCGCGCCATGGTCGGAATGGTGCACGAGACCGTCCGTGCCGCCATGCGAGGCGGCCCATGATATCGCCTGTTCCAGCGCCTGCAGCGGCAGCTCCCTGGTGTCCATGGTGGTGGCGCACGCCCATCCGACGATCCTGCGGGCGAACACGTCGGCGGCGAACGCCGTGCAGCCGAACGAGCCGTTGGCCATGCGCACGTAGGTGATGTCGGCCACGTGCGGCCGGTTCGGCGCCTCCGCCTCGAACCCGCGTTCCACGAGGTCGGGCCTGCCGCCCGTGCCCTTCGCCGGTTTGGTGGTGACGGGCGTCCTGCCGCGGCGCACGCCGCGGATTCCCAATTCCCGCATGACGTTCATCACCTGGTCGCGGCCGATCCCGGCCGGATCCCAGCCCCGCGCCGACGACTGGGCGTGCGTCTTGCGGTACCCGTACACGGCCATGAAGAAATCGGCATGGATCTCGAGGATGTCGCGGGCCAGCGCCTCGTGCCTGGCGGCCATGCGGCTGACGGGCCTGGATCTGGACATGCGGTAGCCGCGCGGCGTGACGAGCCCGCAGTCCAGCGAAGCGGCCAGCACCCTGCGGATCGGCCCGACCCTGAAACGGTCCTTGAATTCGTCGATGTAAGCGACCATCAACGCCGTGTCGGGTCGAGCCGCGCCGCGAAAAAAGCCGACGCCGTCGTCAATATCTCGTTCGCCCGCCTCAATCGCGCGACCTCGGCCCGCAGACTCTTCAACTCCGCCATCGCGTCTTCGGCCGACTGCTCGGTCTCCGCCGCGACCGTGGCGTCCGTCTTGTTGCGCCAACGGCGCAGCGTCTCCGGCGCGACCCCCAGATCCCTGGCGACCTGTTCGATCGCCTTGGTCTCCGACGAATACGAGCCGCGCGACTCGGTCAACAGCCTGACGGCCTTCGCCTTGAACTCCGGCGTGTATCTCGTTCCTTTTGCCATGGTTCCATCATCTCCCATCGAGTTAGGGGAAATGCGGAACAAAAATCAGTTCATATCACTGTATTCGACAGCAAGAGGAGAGTGCCGTATTAGGTTCCAGCTGTTGGGCCTAGATTTTCGAAATATGTGCTGGTCGTTGATATGCCGTTGCCAGGCATTCTGTTTTCTGATTTGTGATTTTACATGATGACTAATAATCATTCGGAATATGTGAATTTTGTCTCTTTTTCGTTATTCCTTCGGGGGACATCAATCCAAAGTGCGCAATTTTTGGGCGTTATCGCAGAATCTTGTTGAGTGTTTTGGGGGGAGCCGATAATATTATGAATATTATGAAGAATGATCCATTAATCAGCGTGATTGTTCCTGTCTATAAAGTGGAGAAGGAACTTGATCGATGTGTCGAATCGGTTATACGTCAAACGTATACGCATTTTGAGTTGATTCTTGTTGATGATGGTTCTCCGGATTCCTGCCCGGAGAAGTGCGATTCCTGGGCGGCAAGTGATACGAGAATCAAGGTTCTGCATACGAGCAATCAGGGATTATCCGCCGCGAGGAATACTGGCATTGCCAATGCAAGTGGTGAGTTGATCGCCTTCGTTGATAGCGATGATTATGTAGACGCATGTTTTTTGGAGAAGCTCTTTGACGCAATGATGAGCAATGACGCGGATATTGCATGTTGTGGAATTAAAGAGGAGGATGGTCTGACCGGTGAGAACAAGGATGTGACTCTCTTCGCTTCGAACTTCTGCCTGTCTTCGCAGAAGATGCTTCGTGACGCTTCCTTCTATGAGTGGCAGTATGTCGTCGCGTGGAACAAGCTGTATCGAAAAGAGATGTGGAGCAGCATCTCCTATCCTGTTGGCCGGTACCACGAGGATGAGTTCGTCTATCATCGGCTTTTAATGTGTGCAGGAAAAATTGCTTTTATCTGCGATCCGCTGTACCACTATGTGCAAAGAGGGGGAAGTATTATGATGACCCCTTCCTTCAGCCGCGTGTCCGATATCGTCCATGCGATGGATGAAAGAATGAGCATGCTAAAAGGCATGAAAGGATGTGAAGGGGTTCTTATATCCGCTTATGGGAGAATGACGGGTGAATATTCAACATATATTGGAAGTGATCGCAGGATTAAAAGCGCTTCGGTAAAAGAGTTGAGTTCCTTATGCCGTGATGCTGCATGGCTAATTTCAATTCATCGAATTTCTTTAAAAAAGAAGATTAATATTTTAGGCTTTAGACTTTCTCCTTATCTTTATGCAAGAGTTAGAACGTATATTAAAAGTTTTCTAAGGAGAACGAAGAATCTTACGCAATGATATATGACGAGGAGTGAAAAGGTTGTGCCTTTTAGGATGGCATATTGATCCGGTATCTTAATGATTCCAAATGAGTTGAGCGTACTGGTTGTTGACTCGGTATGCTTCGTTCAAGATGTTTGAAACATTGGATGATTGTTGTTTCATGGATACGCTTGACTTAGAGTACGCGACTTTTGGGGCACTGCCAGTAGGGTATTAGGGAATACAGGAATTTTTGATCGACGAAATACGATGGGAAAATGGGCGGAAAACGATTAGCGATTAACATGATTGCCAACATAGTGGCTTTCGTCGTACAATTCGGAATCAATTTTGTATTGACCCCGTACATTGTTCGTACCTTGGGTAGCGAAGCATATGGTTTTGTGCAGCTGTCAAATAACGTAATCAGTTGGATCAGTATTCTTACGGTTGCGCTGAATTCCATGGCGGGACGTTTCATCTGTATCGAAATTAACCGTCAGAATACGGAGAAAGCGAAGGAATACTTCAATTCCGTATTGATAGCAAATACGGTACTTGCCATTATATTAATGGTCCCCAGCATACTGCTTGTTGTTTTCGCTAACAGGGTGATGAATGTTCCTGTTCATCTGCTTTCGGATGTCCGGATCATGTTTGCCTTTGCTTTGATCGGTATGGAAGTCCAGCTGCTGCTCAACGTATTCGCTACGGTGTATTACACAACCAACCGCGTGGATATCCAGGCGAAACGAAACATCGAAGGCAATGTGCTTCGTGCGGTTGTACTGGTGGCCCTGTTTGCTTCATTACCGGCGCGCATGTGGTACGTGACAGGAACCATGATGCTGGTGTATTTGTATCTTGGCCTTGCCGATATCTACTACACAAAAAAACTGACCCCACAGCTGACTATTGATGCTCGGTATTTCAAGGGCAGTGCGGTCAAAGAACTGTTGTCCTCTGGCGTATGGAATTCCATAAATCAGTTGAGCACGGTTCTGCTTACTAGCTTGGATTTATATTTAGCAAACATATTTATCAGCGCTCAGGCCAGTGGTGAATATTCACTTGTGAAAACTGTCCCGAATTTTATCCAGTCTCTAGTGGGCGTACTGGTAGGTGTATTTATTCCCCAGTTTACCATTTTGTATGCTCGCAAGAAGAAAGAGGAACTGCTTGACAACATTGATTTCTCTATCAAAGTGATGGGATATCTTATGATGATTCCAGTCGGTTTTCTCTTGGTATTTGGTGAAGATTTCTTTCATGTGTGGGTGCCCACTCAAAATGCTCATTTATTGCAAGAGCTATCGGTTCTTACATTGATACCCATGATTGTGACTTGTAGCATCAATACCATTTTTAATGTATATACAGTGACAAACAAACTTAAAATTCCGGCATTGGTCCTTCTTGGTTCGGGATTCGCGAACGTGATTGTAGTGATTATATTGTTGCGCTATTTTTCTCTAGGCTTATGGGTGATTCCCCTAGTTGCGATGATTAATGCGCTAGTGCGTCATTTGACATTCACACCTATATATGCTGCACATTGTCTTGGCGTCCCGTGGTTTACTTTCTATAAAGCGATAACTCGCGGTTGCTGTTGTGTTGCAACTGTGATAGCGGTATGTTCATTATATAAGATGGTATTTTCAGCAGAATCTTGGCCAATGCTGATTCTTGCTGGATGCGTATGCACATGTGTTGCACTGGTTGTAAACTTATTCGTTGTTTTCAGAATCGAAGAACGTAGACGACTTGTTAAACTTATTTTTAAAAAATAGTAAAAATGAGATACTTTTGTAAGTAATAAGTGATATTTAACTAGTGCAGGTAATATCACTACTGAGATGAGGAGATAAAATGCTTGGGAAAATAAGGCATTATGCATCTGCTGCATGGAAAGAAACGAAGCTTATTCATCTAAAATCCAGTCTTGAGACAACAGCGGGGCATAACCTATTTGTGTTTGGAGCACCTTTTCACTCGAATCTAGGTGATCAGGCTCAAAGTTATTGTATCGAGCAGTGGGCTAAGAAAAACTATCCCGATTACAATATCTGGATTTTTGACACAATGTTCGTTAGCTTCAATGACTACCAGTTATTGAATGTGATTCGTAAGCTAATTCGATTGAGCGATAAAATTTTTCTTCACTCGGGCTACCATACTACTGATTTGTACATGCTCGAAGAAAACATGCAGCGAAAAGTCGTGCAGCTTTTTCCTGACATGCGTATCGTAATTCTTCCACAGACGATTTATTACAAAAATCATGAACAGCTTGAGAAAGCGAAATCCATCTATAATGCCCATCCGGATTTGCACTTACTCTGCCGCGATGATGTCTCTTTTGCAACTGCGCAAAAAGAATTTGCGAATTGCAAATTGATGAAATTCCCGGATATCGTCACTTCAATGATTGGCTCTAAGCATTATGAAAATCCTAGGAAAGGTATTTTCTTATGTATGCGAAATGACAAGGAGGCTTTTTACTCTAAAGAACGTATTGAACAATTACGTCAAGAACTTTCGGATATCGATGATGTGACGCTGGGTGACACCACGATATCCATGCCAGCGAAAGAAATTATTGCTAATCGTGCGAAAGTGCTCAATGATACTTGGAATCAATATTCGCAATATCGCGTGATTATCACTGATAGATACCATGGCACAATTTTTTCGTTAATCGCAGGAACTCCTGTGCTTGTGTTGTCGTCAAGTGATCACAAACTGAGTTCTGGAGTGAAGTGGTTTCCTGAGGAATTTTCTGACTATGTCCACTATGTACCGGATATTAACACCGTTCGTGAACAGGTTGAACGTGTTTATGCGGCTGATCTTGATTATCGACTGCCGCCGTATTTCCAAGAGAAGTACTATAGCAAGCTTAAAGGCTTGATTGGCGACTGAATATTTTTGCGTGTCGAATAGAAACTATGAGGAGGACAAAATGGGAATAAAAGCGACGATTAAGAAAAAACTCCCTGATTCGTTTGTACAGACAATTAAGCACATGAAGCGTGGGCATGAGCTAAAACATTATTACAAGGAACAGTATCGTCGATTTTTTAGTCAAGCAGCATTACCCTCTAATGAGGGTGAACGACAGCTTGAAGCATTATTGCAATACCATGCACATGAGATAGAGAAGGGACTGAGTCATAACGATTTCCGTCCTGGTTTTGGACGTCGTGCTATCTCATGCCTTGCGGACTGCCTGAGACGATGGAATGCACACGGGTATACGTGGAATAACTTTGGCGTCTGCGAGGCTCTTTCCGTTTTAAAGCAGTATAAGAAAAAGCATGCTGATCTTGATGAACCACTTCCTGATTTTTTCCATGAGATGCTGGGAATTTTTGAAGATCGCATAGATTCAGCTGATCTTGACGAGTCTGGTGTAGCATTATTCGAAAATCATCGAATTGCGCCTAATCGGACATATTCACAGGTTTTAAATGATCGAGTTAGTTTACGAAACTACTCTGATAAACCTGTAGACGAGCAACTTCTACTTGAAGCAGGCCATTTAGCTATGCGGGCACCTTCGGTCTGTAACAGGCAATCGGCCCGTCTGTATGTCATTACTAACAAGGATATCCTTGAAAAGGCAATGGATATTCAAGCAGGTATGTATGGCTATAACAAGCCTCCGGCATTGCTGGTAGTGACAGCAAGAATTTCATCGTTTGTTGATGTTACTGAGCGCAATGAACCATACGTGGATGGTGGTTTGTACTCGATGGCATTGTTGGGCGCTCTTGAAGAGGCTGGTCTTGCAGCCTGCCCTCTGAATACCATGTTTGAAGATCGCCGAGAACAAGGAATTAGGCATGTATTGGACCTGCCTGATGATGAAGTGCTCATCATGTTTATTGCTGTTGGTAATAGGCCGGAAAAGACTCTTCATCCGAAATCTTTAAGGCGCCCACCTGAAGATATCATTACTTGTATTAAATAGTTATACGTGGAGAAATATTAGATGCAGGTATTTCTTTAGGAAAATATTCGGCAGTGTCTGAATTTTTGTATCCTTGGATTTTGATTATCTGCAGTGCGGTGATTAGGTCGTTTTTCTCTCAGATTGTTTCCATACGAGATGGTTGGACGAGTCAACTATTTGTTGACGGTGACATACCTGATATAGGTGCCGATATAGATGTTACTGTTAACGCAGGAAGTGGTTAACCATACAGGTGTGACACTGGTTTTCTAGTTCAACTTATAGTATTGGCGGAATACAGCCATGGTAACATGTCTGGACTTCATCCAACCACTTATATAAGTGGATGACATTTCTGACGTCTTGAGGGAACGACTGGTCGCTGTTTTGGATTCTGTCTGTCTAATGATAACGCTCTGAATCCAAAGGTAGTGCCCGAAAAGTTGCGCACTTTGGATCATCGCGCCATGGACGGCCATGATCCAAAGTGCGCAACCTTTCGGGCACTACCCTTCAACGCATCTGGATAAAGTACCTGGTGCGAGAATGCGATATTTCTCGAAAGATCATCCATTTTTCCTTAAAATATGCATGGTGGCTGATTTTTTTGTTCACATTCATGTGCGTGTTTATTACAGTACTTGCAATGCTCTATGCGCTCGCAAAATTGATCGGATTTGTGTTTCCGTGGGAAGCTGCTGTTTGCTGCAAGCAAGCATGTTTCTCATGATGTCTTTCAGTTTTCAAAATCTTAGATATTGTCAGAACGAATCTGACTCGCATGTGCCTGGGCATGGGCATCTTGGATGTGCATGCGTTCGTTGGGCCGTGGCTACGCGTGGTTGGATATCGGTACGATGGATAGCCTGTTCGGGACGTGGGAGTTCGTGCGTATCGTGCCGTGTGCGCAGGGTCCGCCGATCGCGATCGTGGAGGAGATCACCGAGAACGGTTGGATCACTCGCGACCAGCTCATGGAGTCCGCTGAGCGTTATGGCAAGAGCCCGTACGATGGGCATCTCAGGGGGCATAGTCGACGGCGGAATTATGCTCGTCCCCAACCAGAAGAACTGATTCGGCTGGATACTGCGTTCCACAGCAGGTCGAACCAGTGTCCACGCCGCCGATCAATGGTGGCGGCGAATAGTGCTTGGCGGATGAAGTCGAGTAGGGTGCAGACTGCGTAGATCGACAGCAGGATGCCCAGTATCTGCAGGATCGCCAACGGCTGCTGATAGAGGTTCTCCAGATTGAACAATCGTCCCCAGAGTAGTTTCTCGGAGGCGGCGTAGTCGGTGATGAGGTAGACGGCGAACGCGGATTGCGCGATCCGGTTGATGACGCGGCTGTGGAAGGTGACGCGGTCGAACAGCAAGAACATTCCGAAGCCGACCATGACGACGGGTAGTTTCCAGTCACCAGCGATGAATATGCCCATGCTGTGGCCGAGTAATGATAATGCTATGGAAGCGCAAGTGTAGAGTAGAAAAAAACCGAGTCCAATGCCGATTATCAGCCAGGTCCGCTTGGTGGAGAACGGTTTCATATACCACTTGTAGGCGGAGATGAGGATGAATAGGTAGATGAATCCGAATACGCCGGTCAGGGCGGAATCTCCCAAGGTCTTGGGGATGAAGCTGGTCAGTCCCCAGATGATCAGCACGGTCGCGGCCAGCGCCAGATGATATTCGCGACCAAGCGCCTTCAGTCCTTTGGAGAGGAAGGGGAGCAATGCCAGGAAGATGGCGTAGGCGGTGGCGTACCACCATACGTTCATGGTCAATGGGGCGAAGCTTTTCACCATGAGTTTCATTCCGAGATTGGCATGGTCGGACACGAGGTAGAACGCCATGAGTGCGAGGCTCCAGAAAAGGAGTTCGCGTTCCATGATCCACACGCGTTTGAGGTTGGATTTGATGGTCTGTTCCCTGTCGAGGAAGAACCATGTGGAGATGGAGAAGAAGATGACGACGCCGACCTTGCCGCCGCCAGCCATGACGAGTTGGAAGAAGATCCGTTCCGGTCCTAGGGGGAGTTTCTTCACGCCGCATCCGTTATGGACGATGAAGTGGTGCATGAGAATCATGAACATTGCGATGATGCGCAATAGTTCGATGCTGGAATTCCGCCCTTTTGCCTTTTGAATCTTGGAGTGTGCCGGTGCGTTGCGTTTGATGTGCGTCCCGTTCGTGCCCGTGCTCTGGCTGTTTTCGCTCATTCTGCTTCTTTCTCTCAGTCCGTCTCTCCCGAAAATTCTACGGGGGTGGAACGACTACATAAGGGAGCACTTGTGTGCCAAAGATTGATAATTGATATGGCCTGATTTTTGTTCCGCCCTTATAGTGGGGCGGCTTGCGCCGCTTGGTTCGCATAATACTCGGTTTCGGTCCGTTCCGGTGTCCTGTAGCCCAAGGACTGGTGCAGACGCTTCGAGTCCCCGCCACGAGACCCACCGGAACGTCGCCAATTCCAGGTCCCTCAAATCCTGGAAGGGCTTGCGCCGCCAGACGAGCTCGGTCTTGTACGCGCCGTCGGCGCTCTCGGCCATGGCGTTGTCGTACGAGTCGCCGACCGTGCCGGCCGAGGGAAGCATGCCGAATTCCCCGACCCCGGTGGTGTACACGAGGCTGATGTACCGCGCGCCATGGTCGGAATGGTGCACGAGACCGTCCGTGCCGCCATGCGAGGCGGCCCATGATATCGCCTGTTCCAGCGCCTGCAGCGGCAGCTCCCTGGTGTCCATGGTGGTGGCGCACGCCCATCCGACGATCCTGCGGGCGAACACGTCGGCGGCGAACGCCGTGCAGCCGAACGAGCCGTTGGCCATGCGCACGTAGGTGATGTCGGCCACGTGCGGCCGGTTCGGCGCCTCCGCCTCGAACCCGCGTTCCACGAGGTCGGGCCTGCCGCCCGTGCCCTTCGCCGGTTTGGTGGTGACGGGCGTCCTGCCGCGGCGCACGCCGCGGATTCCCAATTCCCGCATGACGTTCATCACCTGGTCGCGGCCGATCCCGGCCGGATCCCAGCCCCGCGCCGACGACTGGGCGTGCGTCTTGCGGTACCCGTACACGGCCATGAAGAAATCGGCATGGATCTCGAGGATGTCGCGGGCCAGCGCCTCGTGCCTGGCGGCCATGCGGCTGACGGGCCTGGATCTGGACATGCGGTAGCCGCGCGGCGTGACGAGCCCGCAGTCCAGCGAAGCGGCCAGCACCCTGCGGATCGGCCCGACCCTGAAACGGTCCTTGAATTCGTCGATGTAAGCGACCATCAACGCCGTGTCGGGTCGAGCCGCGCCGCGAAAAAAGCCGACGCCGTCGTCAATATCTCGTTCGCCCGCCTCAATCGCGCGACCTCGGCCCGCAGACTCTTCAACTCCGCCATCGCGTCTTCGGCCGACTGCTCGGTCTCCGCCGCGACCGTGGCGTCCGTCTTGTTGCGCCAACGGCGCAGCGTCTCCGGCGCGACCCCCAGATCCCTGGCGACCTGTTCGATCGCCTTGGTCTCCGACGAATACGAGCCGCGCGACTCGGTCAACAGCCTGACGGCCTTCGCCTTGAACTCCGGCGTGTATCTCGTTCCTTTTGCCATGGTTCCATCATCTCCCATCGAGTTAGGGGAAATGCGGAACAAAAATCAGTTCATATCAGTCTTCGTGTCTTTCTGGTTGGTGGTGTGGCTCGTCAGCTGCCCCTTCTAATGGGTGTGCTGTGTCTGAATTAATTCTATTCAGGCTGATGATTGAATACGCCCATTATAATTTGTTATTAGGTGGATTGTTGATTGAAGAAGATGGAGACGACGGTGAAGATATCTTCAGTGAAGATTAAGAACCATAGCAGATTAGCTGATTGTACTCTGGAAGTTAGAAAGAATCTGGTACTTGTAGGAGCCAACGGTAGCGGAAAGAGTTCTCTGATAAGGTGCCTTGATTTGCTTTTAGGCAAGACGATGCAACAATTGTATTACAACATCAGCAGTTCTGATTTTAGGGATACCGAACTTCCTTTTATTGTTGAGGCGTGTTTAACTGATTTCGATGATGAAGAACTTTCTTTTTTCCCAGATGAAATTGATGCTCTTGATGGCTCATTAACGATTCGTCTGGAAGCAACCATTGATAGTGGAGATCTTACAATTAACCGTTATTGCCCGAAAGGGATTGACGGTAAAATTCTGACTACACGACAGCTCAGGGAAATTGGTTGGAATACAATTTCATCTGATTTTTCAATTAAATCATTGGAAGCAGGGCGAAAAACTATTGTCGATGATTATCTTAAAAAAATCGATGCGTCGGCTGACGAAGATAAGTTAGTGGAGGCTGTTGAGTCGCTTTGTGGTGCGATTGATGATTCAAGTGTTTTTGAGTCTGCTTTGGACTCTTTAGCAACGCAATTGGATTCAGCTCTTGAAGGTGGAATGACGATTGATGATCTCCGTTTTATTCCAGGAGCGGCGATTGATGGGAATTTGTTGAGCGATGTGCGGTTGCAAATTAAAAATAAGTCCGGAATCATGCGTGAGTCTACCGAACAATCAGATGGCACGAAAGTGTTAATTGCTTTTGCCATATTTGGGTTATTGAATTCAGGTGGGATTATTGCGGTTGATGAGCCTGAAACGCATCTTCATCCGTCTGCCCAGCGTAATTTAATGCGGATTTTGCGAAAAAGTGGTCGTCAAATAGTTGTTGCTACACATTCTGGGTCTATCGCTGGTGAATTTGTTCCTGAAGATATTGTGGTAACGCGTGAGGGAACTTCTCCTGTTCAGTCAATTCGTGGGTTCCTCCAAGATGATCGAAAAGCGTTGGCAAGATGGTGGATTAGTGGCAGAATTGAACTCTTAACTGCGAGGCATATTATTGCTGTCGAAGGACAATCCGATCGGATGATTCTAGAACGAGTTGCAGAGTTAACCGGGCATCATTTAGAAAGAGACGGCGTGGAAATTCTTGAAGCTGGAGGTTGTAATGAAATTCCCCATGTGATAGATATTTTCGGTCCAAACGGATTCAATATACAGGTTAGTGCTCTCATAGATGAAGATGCTGAAGAACATGTGGCTAAAATGTTAGACGTCGCAGTTGAGAATCTTAATTCAAAGTCTGTGTATGTTTCAAGAAGTGATCTTGAAGATGAGTACGTTGCTGCGATTGGGACGGGTGAACTATGGAAAAAGTTTTGCGAATCGAGTCTGTTCACTCAAGGGAGGCTTAACAACTGTAATACGGTGAATGGTTCTAGTGCGCCAAATAGGTCTCAACTTGCTGATTTCTGTAGAAATAAAAAGAATAAAATAGACTGTGCCGTGGTTGCTTGTGATTCACTAGATGCTTATACCGCGCAGAGGGTCTCCAGCATTGTTGAGGTACTTCAAAATGACATCTATTAAATATTCTATGACCAAGGAACAGCAGGAGATTTTTGATTATTCCCCATTAAACATGGTGATTACTGCACCGGCTGGGTGTGGCAAAACAGAGGCTCTTGCTTGTCGCGCAAAAGGACTTCTTGAACGTTACGATTTTTCGAGGAACGGGAGGAAACTCTTAGTCGTCTCTTTTACGAATCAAGCTAGAGACAATATTTATGGAAGAATAAAAAAATATGTAAGCGTTCAAACTTTGCGGCAGTATGTTGATATATATAATTTTCATGGATTAGCGGCGAGGATTATTCGTGCTCATGGAAATGTGATTGGAGTTGATGGTGATTGGACCATCGCATCTTCCGATTGGGTTGGAAAATGTGTTTATTCTCTTAATTGTGAGAAAAAAATAAAGAATCAAATTAAATCCGCTTTACAAAAAATAAAACTTGAATGCGTAACTGATGATGAAGTGAATCAAAAAGTCCAAGAAATTGGCGAGTCAATTGGTAAGTATGTGCGTTTTGTTGAAAGAAAACGAATTGAAGCAAAGATTATTACATATGATGACCAAATCAGAATTGCATTGTGGATATTGCAAAATAAACGTGTAGCGAAACTTTATAGAAATCATTTTTTTGCGGCATTGGTTGATGAATTTCAGGATCTAACGTCACAACAATTACTGTTAATACAGATTCTTTGTGGGAATAATGTGACATTTGCGGGGGATCTTGCGCAAGGGATTTATTCATTTGCTGGAGCTGATGCGGAAGCGACATTTCGTGAAATTACAAAGCGCAATGGAAAGCAAGTTGAGCTTCTAAAGTCATTCCGTTCCTCTCCAGCTGTTCTTGATGCAGTTAATTCGCTTTCTTCACGAACTGCTGGTAAGCATTTGGTGTCTGCTTTTCCTGAACACTGGGGTGATGGAGGCCTTTCTTCGTATGCATCATTTGAGGATGAAAATGCTGAAGCTGAAAAGATTGCTCAAATATGTCAGTTGATTTTGAAGCATTGTCCGTCATCTCGAATCGGAATTATATCTAGAACTGCTTTTCGGGCCAAGACGCTTAAAGATGTTTTTGCGGCACAAGGTATTAGCTTTATCGATTGGGGAGATGGTCTATTTAGTTCAGGAGTGGTGAGAATATTACGAAAAATTTGTGATTATTTGCCAAATGTGCCGCGGGAGGAATGGCGTGATTCTATTGGACAGTACGTTCTTGCTGCGAATGTAAGCGCCTCTGAAGAGCTTAAAGAAGCAATCGAGTGGTTATATGATCAATTATTGCAGCTAGACACTCCTGATTTTTGTGACATCAAAAAACGTATTAATGTGAGAAAGGGGAATGAAACTGTTGCTACGTGTAAAGGAATACATTGTTTAACGGGGCATGCCGGAAAAGGGCAACAATTTGATTGGGTAATTATTGTTGGGCTAGAACAGGGGACCATACCGTTTTATAAGGCGGAGAGTCTTGAAGAGAAAAATGAAGAGGCAAGAGTACTGTCGGTAATGATTTCTCGTGCAAGGATTGGTTTTATGGCAACTTCGGCTATGGTGAATCCGTATGGACGCCGGAGGAGCGAGTCCGAATTTCTTTATTATCTTAAAACCTCTAATATGTTTTTATTCGGTCAGGATAAGATTAATCGATGGTTTGATAATGCGGATTGGTCGACTATCGTACAGATGTAATATTCTCCGATAGACATTTGAGGGTTTGCGTGTTTTTTCAGTGTGTAGGCGTGTAATTTACATCTTTCCGAGCCAACAATGTTTTGCCGGGCTTATCCAACCGAGCGGCGCTACCGCTTTTGGTGTTCAAATTAAGTGACAATGGCTGGTTTATTCGATGATTAATCGCATGCGGCTTGCAATTCTTCGATAGCCAGCCTGCCGGTATTCTGTAATTCGCGCATCAAGCCGCCGATTGGTTTGTGGCCTGTGTCGGAACTGTATCTTTGCAGGAGCGAATTGATCGAATGGACCAGTTCGTCCTGGGCCTGGCCCTTCGTGTAATAGAATCCCAGGAATGAGTTCACTCCGGAGTCTGTGTCTGTGATGTGGGATTTATCGAAGAATTGCTTAAGGTAGGGGTAGTCGGGATAACGTCCGGATTCTTGCGCATTTTCGGATTCCGGCCTTGACGGAAAGGGACATGGCCTGTGCCGGGTACGATTTTCAGTCGCCAGACAATGAAAACCGCGATTGGAAAGAGGCACGGAGCCAGACCCGCGGAAATCATACAGTTCGACCAGGCCATGTTCGAGAGCAAGCTCGACGCCATGGTGCGGGAGAAGGTCGAGCGGATCGTCAACGCGATGCCCGACGCTTCAGGCGGACGAGATCGCCAACGCCGCGAGATACGAGAGAAGCGACGGAAGAAGGGCGTACAGGGCCGGCCACTACGAACGGAGCCTGACCGCCAAGGCCGGCAAACTCGGGCTCAGGGTCCCCAAGCTGAAGGGCGCGGTCTTCGAGTCGGCCGTGGTCGAACGCTACCGCAGGCGCGAGGAGGGCGTCGAGGAGGCGCTGATCGACATGTGCCTGGCCGGCGTGTCCACCAGGCGGGTCGACGACATCAGCCAATTGCTGTGGGGAGAGCGGATGCCCTCGCAGACGCTCTCCGACAAGCTCAAGAAGGTGTACGGGGACATCGACTCGTGGCGCACGAGGCCACTGGAGGGCGAGTGCCCGTACGTGTTCGTGGACGGCGTGTGGCACAAGCGCTCCTGGGGCGGGCACGTGGAGAACGT
>OLPI01002422.1_pt1 | contig 14627 bp, 14 predicted proteins | sample 1672361 | NCBI WGS metagenome assembly OLPI01 (sample SAMEA3136675, study PRJEB25190) | human gut metagenome
GTGTTCGCGGGCCGCTTAGGTGGCTACAAGTACTACGACATGGACAAGGCCATCGACGCTGCGTTCGACCTGGTCAAAGACGAACTCGGCATCGACCTCCGCTAAAAGGTGTCGAACGACCGGGTAGTTTGTCACCTTGGTGGAGCTGTAGCGATATCGGCAAAGTTCAGTGGAATCGCTTCTGCAAGCGCATCCACGCTCGTATCGATCTGACAACCGAGTCGCCCTCCCGAGAAGACGATGCGAGCGTACTCTCGCGCCGACTGATCGATCGTGGTCGTGAAGAGCTTCTTCATCCCTAGGGGGCTGCACCCACCGTGGATGTAGCCAGTAAGGGGGAGCAGCTCTTTCGAGGGGATCATGTGAACCGACTTCTCACCAACACAAGCAGCAGCCTTCTTCAAGTCGAGCTCTTCAGCAACCGGTACCATGAAGACGTAATGGGTGCCTGATTTCCCCACAGTAACGAGTGTCTTGAAAACACGGGCAACCTCAAGGCCTAGATGATCAGCAACTTCTACACCGCTCATCGCTTCAGCGCAATCCCAGATATGCGTATCGTATGCGGCGCCGATCCGATCGAGCTCGCGCATCGCATTCGTTTTCTTTTCGTGCTTCTTGGTCATGGGCGAGCTCTATTCGCTAACGCTTATGTACCTGTTGGTTCGTGTTGTGGCGCGCGTGGCCTGATTGGCGCGCGCTATCTGCGCTTCCGCGACGTGTACCACTATCGTGCGTAGCGCCGTTGTGATCGCCAGCAAGATCGTTGCGCGCATTCGTATGAGCAGCCGAGCGTTCGGATGGATCTTGGTCCGCAGCAGCACCCCTGCGTGTCTTCGAGCGCGGATTGTAATGATGCAGCAACACCGGCTGAAGAAGCTTGAGCTTGAAGACGATTAAGCCAGTAACAACAGCCAGGATAACGAAGACGATATAACGCGGAGGCCCATCGATGGCGCTCACCACGATCGCGCCCGCTGAAAGCAGAGCGGTCCAGCCCCACATGATATAGACGGTTGCCTTCTGCGAATAACCTGCCTGCAAGAGGCGATGGTGAATGTGCCCGCGATCAGCCGAGTCGATCGGTTGATGCGCGCGTTTGCGGCGAATGATAGCGATGGCGGTATCTAAAATAGGTACGCCAGCTGCGATGATGGGCACCAACAAGGAAACGAAGAACGCCGAACGAGCAACTGCCATAAGAGAGACGATGCCGAGTGCGAAGCCTAAGAGCAGCGCGCCGGAATCTCCCATGAAGATGCTCGCTGGGTGGATGTTCGACTTCAAGAAGCCAATGCACGCACCTACGATCACAAAACTCGCCAGCGCAGCGCCAGGGCGCCAAGTGAGCACCGCCAGGATACCGATAGTGGCTGCCGTGATAGCGGTGATGCCCGCCGCAAGTCCATCAAGACCATCGATGAGGTTGATGATGTTCGCGAAGGCCACCAGGTAGAAGACCGTAAGGGGATACGATAGCCAGCCAAACTCAAAGTAGCCGTCGCTGATAAAGTTGTGGATGCTCGAGAAGAGCAATCCCGAAAAGGCTACTACGCAAGCAGCAACGATCTGCCCGAGCAACTTGGTCTTCGGCTTCAGATTGTAGATATCATCGACGATGCCCACGCCGAACATGATGAGGATGCCAACCGCAACGCCGATCCAGTTGACCTTGTTGCCGAGCCCTCCTTGCAAGGGTGTGGTCCAACCCCAGAAGTGTGCGCCTATGAGCGCGAGCGCGAGAGCAGCAACCATACCGCCAAAGATCGCGACGCCGCCCATGCGAGGGATGGGCTGCATGTTCACGCGGCGCGCGCTAGGATAATCGATCGCATCGAGCGCGATAGCAAGTCGGCGCGCAAGAGGCGTGAGCGCAATGGTAACGCCGAGCGCAACCGCAAAGAGAATGATGCATTCTATCCAATTCAAGTTGGAGAAACGCTCCTTGTTCGCGTATCGATGGTTGAGGGCGCGAATTCAGCGCTTAAAAAAGGCACGATCCGCAACCAACTATTATAAATCTTCGACAGATAAGCCATCCTGCTATAATGAATCTTCGCGGACTCCGTGCTGAAAACAGGTGTGAACAACAGCATATGGGCGCGCGGGGAGTTTATGAATACAGCACACGAACAGAATCTTTCTCCTGAAGCTCAAGGCGCTCTGCCTGGCGAACGGGTTGCTATTAGCATCATCATCCCTGTATACAACGTTGTTGCGTGGTTGCCACGTGCGGTTGACTCGCTTACCGCTCAAACTTTTTCCGACTTCGAGATCCTGTTGGTGGACGACGGCAGCACCGATGGTTCGGCCGAACTTGCCGATAAGCTGGCCTTATCGGACGGTCGCATTCGGGTCATCCATCAGAACAATGCCGGTGCTGCCGCGGCGCGCAATACCGCCATCGAAGTGGCGCGCGGGGAATTCCTCTACTTCATGGACGGCGATGACTGGTGCGAACCGGATATGCTCGCGCGCATGCACGCCGTTGCGTATGAAAACGAGCTTGACCTGCTGGTGACGGGGTTCTTCATCGACACCTATTACAGCGCCGAGAAGTTCTACCGTGAAGCGCGCAATGCTCCTGATCGTATCTTTGCCTCGCAAGAGGAATTCCGAGAGCACGCTCATGAACTCTTCGATGCGCAATTGCTCTATGCGCCTTGGAACAAGCTCTACCGCCGTAGTTACTTGAACGAGAAGAACATTCGTTTCCCTGAAACGTTCTGGGACGATCTCCCGTTCAATCTCGATGTGGTGCGCGACATCGAACGAGTAGGCACTCTGGATGGGCACTTCTACCATTTTCTGCGTGCGCGCGCCGAAAGCGAGAACACGCGCTACCGTGCTGATATGTACGAGAAGCGCGAAGAAGAGCATCGTTGGCTACAGGAGCTCTACGCGGCATGGGGCATCGATGCTCCTGCTGTTCAGGAGTTTCTTGCGCGTCGCTATGCCGAGCGCTTAGTGGGCTGCGTGGAGAACATCACCAACAAGAATTGCACGCTCACTGCGCGCGAGAAGCGTGCCGAGATAGCCCGCATGATCTCGACCCCACAAGCGAAGGATGCGCTTGTGAAAGCGGTGCCGGGAAGCTTCATGATGAAGGTGCTCTACGTGCCGTATCGAGCGCAGAACGTAACGCTCACCATGTGGGAAAGCCGCTTCATCTCTTTCGTGAAGCAACATTCGACCAACCTCTTCGCCCGCCTGAAGGCGAACCGCTAAACATTATTTATTTCACAGTAAGGACCGGGGTAGTGGTAGCGCGGATCACGCCATAGCTCACGCTGCCGAGCAGACCGCGAATCGCCCCAAGGCCGCGCCTCCCCATCACGATAAGATCGCAGCTATGATCGGAAGCATAGTCGATGATGCCATCGACCGCAGAAGGATGCGCGATCACTTCGTAGGTAACTTGGCTGGGATCGAGTTCAGAGAGCGCATCGCCGATGGTGTTCACCATTTCGGCATGGATCTCAAGGAGCGTGTCATCGAAAAGTTCCGAATAGGTCTTCTGCGTTACGTAGGAAGGGCTCACGACCGCCGCTGGATCGGAAGCGGCAACTTCAGGGAAGATGTTGATGGGCACCACGTTCACCACATGCACCTGCGTGTCGTGGCCTTTGGCAATTCCGCACGCCGCGTTGAGTGCGCTTTGGGCGTGATCGGATCCATCGAAGGGAACGATGATGCAGTGGTAAGCCATGATAACTCCTCAAACGAATAAGCACATGAATGCGGCGAGCGTGCTCGCCTTGTTTCATTATAGGGAATGCGCGGAGTGGTTGGCCTGCGAATCGCGGTGCTTTTGCCATATTGTGAAGATCGCCCAAAAGAGCAATGTGCCGAGCAGGGCAGCGATGGTGTCCACGAGCCAATCGGCAGGATCGCACGTGCGAGCAGGGACGAAGATCTGATGGAATTCGTCGCTTACTCCGTAGAGGCTTGCGATGAGCGTGGAGAATACGCATGCTTTTGGCAGGGTCAAGCGCAGGCGCAAGGCGTTCATGAGCGCGAGCCCAAGCAGAAAGAACTCGGTGAAATGCCCCACGGGCGACACATCGACCGGATGGCCGAAGAGCGCGTTCGCTGCCGAGCGGAGGGTTTCGAGCAGGAAGCTGATGATGCCAGAATCATGATCGAGCGCATCGCCCGTTTTGGCGCTCATGCAAAAGATGAGAAGTGCAACTGCCGCAACGAGCGCCCAGCTCAAGACCGTGACTCTTGTGGAAGGGGCGCGCATCACTTGACCCGCTTTGAAGAAGAGGAACCCGACCGTTCGTTCGCGAGAGGCCTGCCCGAAGAAGGCGCATCGCTTTCGAACTCGTAGACTGCTGCCGTGGTTGAGGGCGTGCGTTCAGGGAAGAACACTTCGAGCATGCGGGTATCGCGTTTCACATAGAAGAAGAGCGAGCCCGCAACCATGAACACGAGCGAAACGATGAGCGCGAAGATAACGGCATCGAATTCGCTGAAGATGTTCACCTCGAAGATGTCGAGAAGAAAATAGGTGGCAAGGCCCGATGCGAGGCCAGCAACGGCTCCTACTTTATTCGCACGATGCCAGAACAATCCCAGCACCAAGATCCAACAGCTAGACACCTCGATGCCGCCGAACACGTACATGCTCATGCGCCAGATGAGGTCGGGCGGGGTGAGAGCAACGATGAGCGCAACGACCGAGAGCAGGATCGAAGAGGCTTGAGCAACGAAGCGAACGCGATCGTGCTCGGGAGCTTTGCGTTGGCGCAGCGCTGAATTAGCATAGATGCCTTGGATGATATTGACCGAAGAGCTGATCAGAAGGGTGGAGACGGTCGAGATCGCAGCAGCAATAGGACCGAGGATGATGATATCCACCGCCCAGGGAGGGAACGCTTGAGCGAGCATGAGAGGGATCACGTCATCGATAGTGCCGCCCTGTTCGTTCAACAAATCAGGGAAAGCACCATAAAAGAGCGCGCCGAGCGCAGTGAGCCCCACCAATAAAAGGCCGACGATAAGGGTGCCGATCCAGAGTGCATGACGAAGGCTTCTCGTGCTTTTGTAGCTCAAACAACGAACCGCTACCTGGGGCATCGCGAATACGAGCAGTCCCAAGATGAGCCACTGCGTAACAAAGAGCCCAATGGGCATTTTCCCGCCCGCGAAGATATCGAACATCTCGGGCTTTTGCACGGCGATGGTCTGCATGATGCTCTCGTATCCACCACCAGCATTCAGAATGCCGAACCCTAAGAACAAGGCGCTCACGATCATGACAATACCGCAGATGGTATCAGTGATCGCCACGCCGCGAAATCCTCCGATAACGGTGTAGATGGCGGTGGTTGCGGTGATGAGGATGAGTCCAACGCTGTAGTCGTAATGCGTTACGGTTGCGAATATCTTCGCGGCTCCGACCAGTTGCGCAACGATGAGCGCGGTGAAGAAGACAACGAGCGCGCACGAAAGGATGAGCGTGAGGATGTTTGAACGGAACCGTGCATTGATGATGTCGATGATAGAGACGGCATGGATACGGCGTGCGATGAGTGCGAGCTTCTTGCCCACCACGCCGAAGAGCAAGATGAGCGAAACGACCTGCGCGCCTGCTAAGTAGACCCATCCAAAGCCGTATTCCCAAGCTTGACCAGGCATACCAACGAAGGCGGTGATGGAACCGAAGGTGGCGATCGTGGTCATGACGAGCACGATCGGACCGAGCCTGCGCCCCGCTACGAAATATTCGCGTTCGAAGTTATTCTCTGGCGTGTGCTTCCTGATAAGGAAGGCAACGATAAGGCAGGCGAAAAGAACGACAAGAAGAGGGATCAATGTTAACGAGGTCATCGCGCCTCTTTTTCATTGCGGCGCTCGCCCGGTCGATGCAGCGTGTTGCTGATGGGTTTTCGGGGGGGTGACCGAGGTCTTCTCGATGGTCTTGATAAGATCCTGATCGATCGTCATAGGGGTGACCTGCACAGGGGCTTCATCGTTGATCTGGTATTTTCTACCAAAGTCATCTTCGTCGAGCGGGCAGTCTTCGATCACCTTCGTAGCCAGGATGATGCTTACGATCATCGCTACGATCCACGTACCCAAACAGCCCATCACGATCCACAATGGCGTGGAGAAGATCTCGATATCGACGCCGTATAAGCCGAAGCCGAAGAGAAACCAGCATACGATCACGATAGCAACGCCGACGAGCGTGACCTTCGCTTCTTTGTTCGCTTGGCTCATGCGTTCACGATAGAGCATGGATGCAGCTTTCATTGGTAAAGCAGCCCAAAAACGATGCGCATCCGCGTGCGGGGCATACCGAGTTTAAGGGCTTCTAGGATTGTCAGGAGTGTCCAGTGTAAGGTTATGTATCAGCTTGAAAACAATGAGAGAAATTTTGTAATGATTTCGTAGCTTTTTCTACAAAAAGCCAATTGAGCAGGAATTATAGTCGCATTCCCTTAAGGGTGCGAAATGCGTTCATCTTCTTCAATACCCTATTGAACAGGTATTTTCTCAATGCGCTAAGATAGAAGAGGAAAGAAGCGAACACAGGGAGGTATGATGACCGACGCACCTACCAAGGCACCAAGAGAGCACGTGAGTGCTCAGGTTGTCATTCCGGTCGTTATCATCATCTTAGGTTCGGCGCTGGGCAACCTTTCCCAAACTGCGATGAATGCGATGTTCGGCGGCATCGCGGCAGACTTCAAGGTCGATATGGCGCTCGGTCAGTGGGTCACCACGCTCTACATGCTCGTGATCGGCATCACGGTTCCTGTGGTCACCTATCTCATGCGACGCTTTGCGCTCAAAAGGCTTACCATCTTCTCACTGTGTCTTTTTGCCTTCGGCTGCATCGTTGATATGTTCGCGCCGTCGTTTGTCTTACTGCTGGTAGGGCGTGCGCTCCAGGCCGTTTCTGCGGGCATTCTCATGCCGATGATGATGAGCATCATCATGACCTCATTTCCGCCGAACAAGCGCGCAACGGTCATGGGCGTTGCAGGCATCGCCATGGGCTTTGCGCCGAACATCGGTCCAACCATAGGTGGCTACCTCGTTACCGCTTCAGGTTGGCGCAGCTTGTTCGTCATTCTCGCCATCTGCATGATCGTGCTCATCATCTGTGCGTGCCTCTTCATCGTGCGATCACCGCGCATCAAGCGTACGGCTACGCTCGACGTGGCCTCGGTCGTTCTTTCGGCGTTCGGGTTTGGCTTCTTGCTGCTCGGTTTTTCGAATGCTTCAGATGCAGGTGCAGCGCCGCTGTCGATCTGGGTGCCGATCCTTGTTGGTGTCGTTGCGCTCGTTCTCTTCATCAGGCGACAAAAGCGCATCGATGATCCGCTCATCAACATGGATATATTCAAGTCAAAGCAATTCGTGGTGGGATTCTGGACATCGAACTTCCTCTACGCGAGCTTTATGGGCATCACGCTCATCGTGCCGCTGTTCATCGAGAACATATGGGGAGGAACAGCGCTCGAAGCAGGTTTGGTGCTGTTGCCGGGCACCATCGCGGCGCTCTTCATCAATCCGCTCGCTGGCTATCTTACCGATCGCTTTCATGCGCGTCCGATCATCGTGTTCTTTGGAGCTTGCCTTGCGCTTGGCTCGGTGGCGATGGCGTTCATGGACGCCTCGACACCGTTTTGGCTTATCTTGCTGCTGCAAGGAATTCGCGCGTGCGGCGTATCGGGCTTGGTGAGCCCGCTTACTTCGTGGAGCATGGAAGAGCTTGCGCCTAACAGAATGACCGACGCATCATCGTTTTCTACGGCGGTGCGCCAAGCGGTTGCTTCAATGGGAACAGCGCTCATGGTGTTCTCGATCACGCTGGGCACTCAGGCGTTTGGCTCGCTTCTGTTCGGCTTCCAGCTGGCGCTCGGTCTTTCGGGTGTGTTTGCGCTTGCCCTGTTCGTTATCGCGCTCGTGCGTGTGCGTTAACTAAGGGCGAACGCACGCAACAACTCGCACCCGCAACGCCTGCGCAACAGGAAGATCATGCCTTCTCAAGGATAGCTGTGATCGCCTCTTTGTTCACCTGCGGCAACGGAACGAATGCTTCAGGTTCTTGCGAGAGCGGTATGAGCTGTTTTTGCAGCCAGAGGATGTCGTACCAACGGCCGAACTTGTGCCCACAGTTCGGGATGTGCGCACACTGAACGTAGCCCCTTCGTTCGTGGAAGATGCGACTCGTGGAAGGGCACGTTTCATCAGCAGGTTCGATATAGGTGACGCAAGCGTTCGCGTTGTACACATTCTGAAGGCGCAGGATCTCTTCAAGCGCACCATAGAGCCTACTTCCAAGACCGAAGCCTTTCGCTTCAGGCGCAAGATAGACCGAAGTCTCGATCGAATGAAGGTAGGCCTTGCGCGGTCTGAATGCCGAAGCATAAGAGTAGCCGATAACCGTGAACGCTTCGCCGTCGCCAGTCTCGACATGAGAAGTAGCGTCTGCAGCGCGCGTATCGGCGCACTCGATCTCTGCCACTAAGAACGGGCGCTCTTCCAAGATGGTCGCGATCTTCTGCCTCATTTCTTCGACGGTGGGCGGCTCGAGGTCGAAGGTGGTTGCGGTATCGCGCACATAGGGAGCATAGATCGCACAAACCGCCGCCGCATCAGCTGGGCAGGCCAGTCGAATTCTCGTTTCCCGCGCGGTGTTCCGTGCTATAGTAGTCATGCTTTAACGCTCCATAGTGCTAAAGTGGCATATCCGATGGGCGCGTCGTGCGACCCTTCAGATATAAGTGTAGAAAATCTATAGCAAAGAGGTAAATATGAGCAAAGCGGTAAACATGAAAAAGCTATTACTGTGTTTTTTCGCAGCAGTGTTCGCGATCTGCCTGTCGGCTGGTCTCATGACGGGCTGCTCGTCTAACGCGAAGTCTTCGAGCGACGCTCCGGAGTACTTGGGCGAAGACGGCAAGTTCGTGGTCGGTTTCGACGAGACCTTCAAGCCCTTCGGTTATAAGGACGACAACGGCGAATACACCGGCTTCGACCTGGAGCTCGCTAAGGCTGTTGCTGAAAAGAACGGCTGGGAGATCGAGCTTACCCCCATCGATTGGGACACCAAGGATGCTCAGATCGATTCCGGTACGATCGACGTCATCTGGAATGGTTTCACTATCGAGGGCCGTGAGGACACCTATGAGTTCACCGATCCGTACTACCTGAACGACCAGGTCATTCTTGTTCGTGAAGGTTCCGATATCAAGGGTCTTTCCGATCTTGCGGGTAAGACCGTAGTTGCACAGGTCAACTCACCTGCTTACGACAACCTCGCTGAAGGTGGCGATTACTACGACACCATCGGTTCTACGCTCGGTGCGCTCGAAACTGCTCCTGAATATCAGACCGCGCTTATGCAGCTCGAAAGTGGCGCATGCGATGCGGTTGCGATCGACTATCCTACCGCACAGTCCCTTATTGCTGGTAAAGATGGCTACGTCATCCTCGACGAAGTAGTTTCTTCTGAGAACTATGGCGTTGGCGCGAAGAAGGGCAACACCGAACTGATCGAGAAGATCCAGTCTGCGCTCATCGAGCTCTACAACGATGGCACGGTTGAAGAGATCGTCTCTCACTATCCTGAAGAGATCTCCATCGACAAGTGGGTGCTCAAATAATCTTGCGCCCCTAGTGGCGGCACGCTGAATGTAAAGCCCTGGATGTCCCGATGCTCCTCGTAGCGAGACCATCGAAGTTCCAGGGCTTTTCTCTTTGCTCTTTGTTTTAACGGTCCGTTTTCGATAAGGTTCGCATATGGAATTCACCACAATGCTTGGAATGCTGGGCGAGGGTTTCCTTGTCACGCTGCAGCTCTTCTTCGTCACGCTGATCGGCGCACTTCCGCTCGGCGTGCTCGTAGCGCTGGGGCGCATGAGTCGTTTTCGCCCGATCTCGTATCTGTTCCGTCTCTACATCTCGATCATGCGCGGTACGCCGCTCATGCTGCAGCTCATGTTCATCTTCTTCGCGCCGTACTACATCTTCGGCGTGCAGCTCTCTATGGATTGGAAGTTCGGTGCTTGCGCGGTCGCCTTCATCATGAACTATTCGGCCTATTTCGCTGAGATCTACCGTAGTGGCATCCAGTCCATCCCGCGTGGTCAATATGAAGCTGCCGAGATCTTGGGCTACAGCAAAGCGCAAACATTTCTGCGCATCATCTTCCCGCAGGTCTTCAAGCGTATCGTGCCTGCGCTCGGCAACGAAGTGATCGTGCTCGTCAAGGATACGTCGCTGGCGTTCACGATCGGCGTGGCAGAGATGTTCACCACAGCACGCGCCATCGTTTCAGCGCAAGGCACGCTCACGGCTTTCGTGGTGGCAGCGCTGTTCTATTGGGTGTTCACCTTCGTGGTCGAGTTCGCCATTTCGCGCATCGAAAAGCGTCTGGCCTACTATCACGATTAAGCGAAAAGGGGACAGGGTATGACCGACACGAATCAAACAATCCCACAGGCAACGGAATCAGCGGACGAACAGGGAAAAGCGGTACTTTCTGTTGAGAGTCTCGAGAAGAGCTTCGGCGATGCGATGGTGCTCAAGGATATCTCTTTTGAGGTTCACCCTGGTGAAGTGGTTTCGATCATCGGGCCTTCTGGTTCAGGAAAGTCTACGCTTCTGCGTTGTTGCACCTTGCTCGAGACGTTCGAGTCGGGCGCGTTGCGCTATGGTGATCTAACGGTTGCGGAGAACAACACATCTGACAAAACGGTCTATAGTGGCAAGGACGTTGCAAAGGAAGCGCGCAAACGCTTCGGCCTCGTGTTCCAGAATTTCAATCTCTTCCCGCACTATTCGGTGTTGCGCAACGTGATGGAAGCGCCCGTTGTGGTCGAGGGGAAGGATAAAGCGGAGACTGAAAAGCTTGCCCGTGCGCTTTTGAAGCAAATGGGTCTTGAAGGCCGTGAGGATGCGTATCCGTGTGAGCTTTCTGGTGGTCAGCAGCAGCGCGTGGCTATCGCACGCGCCCTTTGCCTTCAGCCCGATATCCTCTTCTTCGATGAGCCCACTTCTGCGCTCGATCCCGAGCTTACGCAGGAGGTGCTGAAGGTCATCCGTGCGCTTGCCGAAGAACATATGACCATGGTGATCGTGACGCACGAGATGGCATTCGCGCGCGATGTGTCCGACAAGATCATCTTCATGGACAAGGGTGTGATCGTCGAAGAGGGCACGCCTGATCAGGTGATCAACCACCCGCAGCACAACCGCACCAAGGCCTTCCTCTCCCGCTACGAATCCGACGCTGTGACCGACTAGCTTCTGGGAGAAGGTCTGCCGTAGGGTAACCTCGACGCGTCGCTCGTTCGAGCAAGGCAGCCCTCTTCGCCGATCACAGGGAGAGAATAGAAAACGACCCGGGTGATCCGGGCCGTTTTGATTCTAAGGTATGTTCGCGAGCGCTTATGCCTGGTGCTTGAGCAGGCCGTAACCGCCATTCGAACGACGATAGAGAATATGCACCGCGCTGGTGTCGCGGTCGATATAGGCGAAGAAGTCGTGACCCAAAAGGTCGATCTCGATGAGCGCTTCTTCTTCTGTGAGCGGCAAAAGCTCCAGCTCCTTCACGCGTACGATCTCTTCATCCTCACCAGACAGCTCTTGCATGAGCGCATCATAGTCGACATCGGTCGCCTGCTTGTTGATCGGTTCGGCGTTCAGGCGCTTGTTGAGCACGCGCGTCTTGTATTTGCGCAGCTGGCGAAGCACTTTAGCGGCTGCAACGTCGATGGCGGCGAAGAGGCTCTCTTCGTTCTCTTCGACGCGAATGATATGACCCTTAGCGTGCATGGTAACTTCGCAGGTGCACGGGGTGGGGTTCGCGGGGTTCTTTTCAACTTGCAGAACGACTTCTGCAGAAAGCGGTGCGATATCCATCGCTTTCATCGAATTGCCGATCTTTTCTTCCGCATAATCGCGCAGAGCGTCGGAGACGTTCATGCGACGACCGGTGACGGTGATATCCATAGTCATTTTCCCTTCGTTACTAAAGAGCGCACGTTCAAATGCGCTTTTACAACTAGCTAGTCTAACGCATCTTTTAAGGCTTGTGTGAACGATTATTGAAACCCAACCGAAAAGTTGACAGGTTGTTAGGTGGTTTACAATTGTGTGCACGGTAAATGAAAGAAGGACAAGATGGCAACCGATAAAGCTTCAGCACAGAACTCGGATGCGGCAGAGAAGCAGCAAACCGGTGCCTCTGTTCGAGAAAGCGTTGATGCAGCGCCCGCCGGCGAAGAGGGCGCGCATGCCACAGGCGCCGCGTGTGCCGTGGAGAACTCTCAAGGAAATAAGACCCCGTTCATCTCGGAAGTTTCTGGGCATCATCGCCGCTACTTGAAGCTGCTTGAATTCACGCACTCCACGACCAAAGCTGCGGGTTTCATGCTGCTCGGCGCCATTCTTTCGCTCGTTATAGCGAATTCGCCCGCATATGGATCGTTCTTGGAATTCTGGCATACTGAGATAACGCTGGGGTTCGGCAGTGCGAACACTTCGATGTCGCTCGCGCACATCATCAACGATATCTTCATGTGTTTGTTCTTCTTACTGGTGGGTCTCGAGATCAAATACGAGATGACCGTCGGTGAGCTCACGAATATCCGTCAAGCCATCTTACCGGTGGGAGCAGCCATCGGTGGCGTTGCGGTGCCGATCATCTTCTATGTGGCATTCAACCAGGGAAGCCCTGAAACGTTGGGCGGGTGGGGTGTCCCGACCGCGACCGATATCGCGTTCGCGCTCGGCATCCTGGCGCTGCTCGGTTCGCGCGTGCCAGCGGGCGTGCGCGTGTTCCTCTCAACGCTCGCAGTGGCCGATGACATCATCGCGATCGTGGTCATCGCGGTCTTCTACGGTCATGCGCCTTCGGTGCTGTGGCTTCTCGCGGCACTTGTGGTGCTGGGTGCGCTCACTGCGCTCAACCGCCTGCACTTCTATTCGCTCTGGCCCTACGTGCTGTTGGGCGTGGTGCTTTGGTACTGCGTGTTCATGTCGGGCGTGCATGCCACCATCGCCGGCGTGCTGCTCGCTTTCACGATCCCCTCAGGCTCGCGCGTTGACCTGCTCTCGTTCGGGCGTTGGTCGAACAAGCAGCTCAAAGAGATACGCGCGAACTTCCAGCCCGATGCTCCCGTGCTCGGCCAGTCCGACTACCTGAAAGAGGTTTCGCACCTTGCGCGCGTGGCGAAAGAAGTGGTGCCTCCTGCAACGCGCTTGGAGCGCATGCTCTACCCCTGGGTCTATTTCGCGATCTTGCCGCTGTTCGCCCTTACGAATGCCGACGTGGCGCTGGGCGCAACGAGCTTCGGTGCCATCGTGGCCGATCCGGTGTTCCTAGGCGTTTTCGCTGGCCTGCTCTTGGGCAAGCCTATCGGTATCTTCCTCTTCAGTTTCCTCATCGTGAAGCTCAAGATCTCTTCGCTTCCTAATAATGTGAATTGGGCGCACATCTTCGGCGCGGCGCTGCTCGGTGGTGTCGGTTTTACCATGGCTATCTTCGTGGCAAATCTCGCGTATGCCGATCCTGGTCAGATTTTGGTGGCGAAGGTTGCGATCCTGTCCGCTTCGCTTCTTGCGGGCGTCATCGGCTTCCTCTTCCTGCTCTTCCAGGCGAACATCGCGATGCGCAAGGGTGTTACCTATGAAGAGCCCATTCTTGATAACGCGAACTTGCAGGCCCATGCCGCTCATGAGGTGAAACGCCGCAAGCACGATAAGCATGAGGAAGCTTCAGCGGCTGCAGGCGGACAAAAGGCTCCTGTGCGCACGGTGTCTCCCCACAGGGCAGTGCCAACGGATGAGGACAGGCAGGCAGCTTCGTCTCGCAAAGATGCATGAGGCATGAGCAAACTGAAGGATCGCGCTTGTTGGTATCGTGCGATTCGAGCCAGTGCGATCTCTCGCAAGATTCGATCGCTTTTGTTCGCGCGCAGGACCCTTCTACATACAGAAAGCGCAAATTCTTCACAATTGCGCGTATATACGAGCAATAAGGCGTTGAACATGGGGTTTAGTGGCTCTACTTGCACATGGTAAAGCGCGTGAAGGGCGGTTTATCAGGGCTTAAAGGCTTGAAGCTCTGTATAAATGTGCTGTTTTCTGCTAGTATCAACTACAGCTTACGCTGAGACACGAACCCTATGCCACTATTGGGAGGTTTTCAAACAGTATGAAGCATACAAATGTAGCACCGAAGCGTACGCTGCTCATTGCATTTATGGCGGTCGTTCTGGCCGTGGGGCTCTCTTTGCCCGTTTCTCTTGCATCCGCAGTGCCTTCTTCGTCTTCAAAACAGGCTGAGGCACAAGCAGCGCTCGACAAACTCAACGATATGCAGGCAACACTCGATGCCGCTTCAAGCAATTATTACGAAGCGGAGGAAGAGCGTGCCGAAGCTGAGAAAAAAGTAACTGAAGCTGAAGCTCAGATTCAGGAAGAAACCGAGAAGATCAAGGGCTATCAGGAAGAGCTGGGAACGCGTGCGCGCAGTATGTATCGTACCGGCGGCAACACCTTCCTTGATGTTATCTTGGGCGCTTCCACTTTCGAAGAGTTCGCAACGAACTGGAACATCCTCAACACCATGAATGAGAATGACGCTGAGCTCGTTGCTA
>OLPI01002425.1_pt1 | contig 14617 bp, 8 predicted proteins | sample 1672361 | NCBI WGS metagenome assembly OLPI01 (sample SAMEA3136675, study PRJEB25190) | human gut metagenome
ACCCAGAAGAAGATGCCGGCGAGGCGCCGCTGTGAATAGGACGCCTCCCAGAAGCGTTCGAAGGCGTCAAAGAGAGCGATGAGCGGATTGAATCTCTTGAGGATCATACGGCGGAGCCCCGTTTCGGAAAAAAAATCATTATATACCATATCGGCGGTGCGGTCTATTCCTTGCAATGGTTTAAAAGCGGGATTATTAATTTTTTTTAAAACTTTTCACGGGGATACCGTGACGGGAGGTTTTTTCAGTATGCCTCAGAAGGGCCCTCACATATCCATCTCTCCTGACTTCGTTGTCAACCGTATTCTGCGCATCAACATTGATGATTTCCAGAACTGGCCGGAGTCTGTCCGAGAATTCGCTATCTCGATCGCGGAGGAGCTTTTCCTTGCGGCGTACAACCCCTTCGTGAACGCGGATACGGTGCGGCAGAGCGTCAGGGCGCACTACGACAGGGATTCCGTCGCCCTTGCCCATTACTACGCCACCGCCATCAGCGAGGGCATCACCATGTTCTGGTCCGCCCACGAGGCTGAGGTGAAGTTCCGGGATCATCTCATCGAGGAACTCCGCAAGATCATGCCCTCCGAGGGCATCCTGACTGACCCGGCTTCTCTGGTGGCCACGGAGACGGACGCCACGGACCTCCGCATGGAACTGCCCCTTGTGGTGGTCGAGCCGGATACGGCCGAACAGGTGGCCGGAATCGTGAAGCTGGCCAATGAACTGAAGTTCGCCCTCATCCCGAGAGGCGGCGGATCGGGCATGACCGGCGGCGCCGTGCCGGCCCGCCGCAGGTCCGTCATCGTCAGCATGACGCGCATGCAGTCCATCAGCAGCATCGACCTCGAGGCCATGACCGTGACCTGTCAGAGCGGATGCATCACCCAGGACGTGATCAATGCCGTGAACAGGGCCGGCGCCCTCTTCTCCGTGGATCCGGCTTCAAAGCTGGCCTCCTCCATAGGCGGCAACGTTTCCGAGAACGCGGGCGGCCCCATGGCCTTTGAGTACGGCACCACCATCGACAACCTCCTGTGGTGGCGCATGGTCACCCCCACCGGTGAAATCATCTCCGTTGAGCGTGAGAACCACCCCCGCCACAAGATCCTTCCCGATGAGACCGCTGTCTTTGTCGTGAAGGACGTGAGCGGCGGCGTGCGCAACGTGGTGCACCTGAAGGGCGACGAGATCCGCAGGACGGGGCTTGGCAAGGACGTGACCAACAAGGTTCTTGGAGGACTCCCCGGCGTGCAGAAGGAAGGTACGGACGGCATCATCACCGAAGTCTGCTTCACCATCCATCCGAAGCCCAAGTACAGCCGTGTCATGTCCGTGGAATTCTTCGGCCGCAGCATGCGCCCGGCCGCTGTTGTGGTCCGCGAGCTCGTCGGCCTGCGCAACCGCATCCGCGAACAGGGCGACTTCGCGCATATTTCGGCCATGGAAGAGTTCAACGCCAAATACGTCCAGGCCATCGACTACCAGACCAAGAGCACCAAGTACTCCGGCCATCCCATTTCCGTGATCACCGTGCAGGTGGACGGCGACGATCCCTATCTCCTCGACAAGTGCGTCAACGACATCGTTCAGGTTGTTGAGCAGCAGGAAAACGTGGACATCACCGTGGCGCGTGACGCCAGGGAAGCCGACCGTTTCTGGGAGGACAGGCACCGTCTTTCCCTTATCGCCAAAAGGACGTCCGGCTTCAAAATCAACGAAGACGTGGTCATTCCCATCGACCGCATCCCCGATTTTGCCGCGTTCCTGGAGCAGGTGAACCTCGAATGCACGGCCCAGGCCTACCGCGAGGCCCTGCAGGAAGTGGGACGCCTCTCCGGTTTCCCCATGGAAGACAGGGAGTTCAACAAGGAATTCTCCTACGTCTCCAAGGCGTCCGTCGGCGGCCTTAAGAGTGAGGAAGTCTCTGACGACGAGATGCATACCCGTTGTGTCGCGTTCCTGGCCTCGCTCAGAGAAAAATATCCCCATCTCGCCAAATCCATCGAGAAAATCGAGGCCCATATGGAGGCCTCGCGCCTCATCGTGGCGAGCCATATGCACGCGGGCGACGGCAACTGCCATGTCAACATCCCTGTGAACTCCAATGACGCGGATATGCTCCGTCACTGTGAGGAGGTCGCCAACCGCGTGATGGCCCAGTGCCAGGAGATGGGCGGCGCCGTTTCCGGCGAGCACGGCATCGGCATCACCAAGATCCGTTTCCTCAGCAACGAGCGTATGGCCGACATGAAAGCCTTCAAGGAGCGCGTGGACCCGAGAGAGGTCATGAACCCCGCCAAGCTCGTCCAGCATGAGCTTCCGGTCCGCCCCTACACCTTCTCCTTCAACAGGCTCATTCAGGACCTCAGCGAGAGCGGCCTGCCGGACAAGGACAAGCTCATCGGCATCCTGACCTCCGTGCAGACCTGCACCCGCTGCGGCAAGTGCAAGAGCGTCTGCCCCATGACCATCGCGGGTCGCTCCCTCCAGTTCCATCCGCGCAACAAGAACATGGCCTACGGCATGCTTGTGGAGGCCATTTACTACTCGCAGATAAACAAAGGCAGCGTCGACGAGGCCCTGCTCCGGGAGCTGCGCAGGCAGGTGGAACACTGCACGGCCTGCGGCCGCTGCATGGCCCAGTGCCCCATGAAGATCCCGTCCGGCGAAGTGGCCCTGCAGCTGCGCGCCATGCTCGATCATGAAGGCGCAGGCGGTCATCCTCTCAAGGAAAAGGTTCTTGACTGGGTGGTGAAGGATGTGCCCCAGCGCGTGCCCAAAATGGCCAAGCTCGCCTCCATAGGACAGAAGGTTCAGAACAATATTCTCGGCTTTGTGCCTTCCATCTGGAAGAAGCGCATGCAGAGCCCCATGTTCTCGGGCCCGGGCCCCAAGATGGGCTACAAGAACATTTATGAGCATCTGCGCATCCACAGGGGGAATATCTTCGCCCCTGCCGAGTTCAGGAAGGGCATGCCGCTCGTGCTGTACTTCCCGGGCTGCGGCGGCGGTCTTTTCTATGACCGCATCGGCCTCTCTTCCATCATGCTGCTGCTCAAGGCTGGCTTCGCCGTGGCTGTGCCGCCGAGGCATCTGTGCTGCGGCTATCCTCTTCTGGCCGCAGGCATGGACACCGAATATGACGACAACCTGGCCAAAAACAGGCAGTACCTCGCTTCCATGCTCCGCAGCTTCGCCCAGGAAGGCTATGAATGCCGCCACATCGTGACGAGCTGCCCCACCTGCATGGACAGCATCGAGCGCTACGGCCTCACCGAGCAGTTCCCTGACCTGGACATCCAGGACGTGGCCCAGCTTACGTTGCCCGTCCTTCAGGCTGCCCGCCAGCCGGGCGAGGCGGCTCCCCTGCCCGCCGGTACGAGACTCCTTTATCACGGTTCCTGCCACTGCCCCTGGTCTGGCGTGCACCGCGTCAAGGGACACCAGATGGTCATTAAGGCCGTTGGCGAATACAGCGGCGCCAAGCTCGAACTGAATACAGGCTGCTGCGGCGAGTCCGGCATGGGCTCCGTTACGTCTCCTGAGATCTACAATATCCTGAGAAGCCGCAAGCAGGAAAATCTGGCCAGAGCCATGGGCGACAACTACAAGGATATTGTCCTTGTCGGATGCCCCTCCTGCAAAATTGGTGTGGCCCGCTGCTTCCTCAACATGAAGCGCAAGAACCACGTGGTCCATATCGCCGAATTCCTGGCCGGCCTCATCGACGGTGAGGACAGGAGGCAGACCTTCCGCAGACTCGTTGGTGAAACCAAGGGCGATCTGAGGGTCATCAATATGGATGAGGTCAGAAGAGGCGAGGAAAAATAGCCCTCCGCTTCTGTGAAAAGAAAACGTAAGGCGGCTCCGGATTTGTTCCGGGGCCGCCTTTTTTCGTAAAGGTGTCCGGGGTGTCACCGGGGCGTGTGGAGCGGCGGTTGCTCCGGTTGACAGTGAACCCCCGGGTAAATTACATTCAGCAAAGGCAGAAAATTCTGCGCTGTTTTCCGGAGGGATGGCAGAGCGGTTGAATGCGGCGGTCTTGAAAACCGTTGTGGGTGTGAGCCCACCAGGGGTTCGAATCCCTTTCCCTCCGCCATACAAAAATTTTTTCGTAGTTTCCAACCGTCTATTTTAGGATACAACTCCTTGAATAGACGGTATTTTTTTACCTGAAAACTGGGAAAGTTCGTATCCGTAAAGCTCTGAGATACCACAAAGGTCTCTGTTCAAAGTGTATAACGCCGTGTATATAAAAAAGTACGGATATTCATAACAGAAAATTTATACACTTTGAGGCTGGGCATGAAGGCGAAAATACTGTGTGCGCTGGATGTTAAGCGGGCCCTGTCTGCCGGGGAAAAGATTTCCCTGTCCGACGGCAACGGACTGCGGCTCAGGGTTGACGGCGCCGGACGCGGCGCATGGCTCTTTTATGGCAAGATACACGGAACCGGGAAGAACTGCCTCGTAACGCTGGGACGCGCTCCCGAGATGTCCCTTGCCGAGGCCCGGGGGCGCGCTGAGGATGCGCGGGCGATAGCGTTTGCCGGGCAGAATCCCACGGCTGTATGGAAAGCCCGGAGGGAGGCGGAACAGGCCGCTGAGGAAACGTACGGGAATGTCGCACTGAAGTGGTTCAGGGAGAAGAAGAGCCGGTTAACGGAAAGAACCAGACAGGGAATTCTCGGAAGGCTGAACAACCACATTCTGCCTGTCATCGGGAACAGGCCTTTTGTCTCGCTTGCCCGGCGTGATTTCGTGAGCCTGGTGCGCGGCCTCGCCGGACACGGGCAATTTGAGCAGGCCCGGCGGGTGGGCAACATTCTTGAGCAGATCGACACGTACGGGGCGAACGTCGGGATTCTTGATAACGTCCGGGCTGTGCGCCTCTCCTCTGCCCTGCCGGACAGGGGCGTAGGGCAGGAACAGAAGCACAGGGCAGCGGTTGTTGACCCGGAGGGCTTTGCCGGGGTGCTGAGAGACATCAGGAGGGCTTACGAGATCCGGCGCTTCTCCCTCCCGATGGGGACGGCGCTGGAGCTTCTTCCCCTGACCTGCCTGAGGGCCAGCGAACTCCTCGGGGCAGCGTGGGAAGAATTTGACTCCGAAAATGCCGTCCTGCATGTGCCCGCCGAGCGTATGAAGAAGCGCCGTGCTTTCGATGTCCCCCTGTCCCGGCAGGCCATGGCTCTGCTTACCCCCCTCAGGAAATACACCGGCGCACAGCCGTATATTTTCTCAAGCTTCGGATGGAAGCACCCCCATCTGGGAAGTGACGGCGTCCTGAAGAGCCTGAGGATTGCTACGGGACTGGGGAAGAATGACATCAGCCTGCACGGCTTCCGCTCCACCTGGGGAACCCTTGCCCGCCATGCAGGCCTGCCCGAAGCCGTCGTGGAGGCCGGGCTTGCCCATAAAAGCGGGGACGGCGCTTCCCTGCCGTACAACAGGACGGATTTCTTTGAGGCCCGGAAACAGGCGGCGCAATGGTGGGCGGACTTCTGCGACGCCCTCAGGGATGGGAAGGAACTGCCTCCGACCCCGGATGTGTTCAGCGTGTGTTTACGTCTTTAATCTTGGTTCAAAATTATTATGAAGTAGTAGTTTTTTTCTATAATATTTTATACTATATTAAGGTGTTTGACTTTGACTGATAGAGATTGTATTAGCATTTTAGAATTGTGTAATCGTTGGAGTGTGTTTAAACATGACGGTATGCCAGGCGACAAACTTGTTGCAGCTTTAATATTATCACATGACCTACCAATATATATTTTGGAAGAGGGAAATTATCATGTGGATAAAGAAGGTTCTTTTTTTGATTTATCAAATTCAAAAATGGATTACGATGAAGAAAGTGATAATTTTAATGATATATTAACTAAAATATATTCAGGAAAAATTGATAAAATAGAAAGTTGGTACGTTATACCATGGTCTGATATTCACAAAGTAGAAAGAAAAATAGGAGTACATGAATGTATAGAATATGGAGTTAATAAAATATACAAAGATAAGGAGTTGAAACCTGATTATAGGAGTATAATAGCATCATTAAAAGATGATATTTCAAAAAAAGATAAAGAAATAAAAAAGCTTAATGAAAAATATATTGAATTAGGAAAAAAATTATTTATGTTGTATGACGAATATGAAAGATTAAAATCTCTTAGCCAGCCTCAAATAATAGATGGATTGAAAGAATCTCTGAAACAAGAAAGACAGGAAAAGGATAACTTGCGTGCGGAAAATCAAAATTTGAAATCCATATTAAGCAAAGGAGCAGAGAAGATTGCAGAATTTTTCGAGCAGTATCCTATCTGCTGCATAATAAAAGATTTGTATGTGTCAGGCTTGAACAGGAATGAAGTGAGGGCTGAGCTTGCTGAAAAGTATTGTTCAGCCGCAATAACAGGGCTGGCAGGAGAGCCTCTCAGCCAGGCGGCTATTGGTTTGTTGACACAGGATGATGAGAGAATAAAGACAAAACAGGCCCTTCAGAAGTCTGTGCAAAGAGCAGTTCAGACACATAAGAAAAAAATGTCTTAAGGTAACGCTGAAATGTCTTAGGGTGTCTTAAGGTTCCGTCTCTTCCTGTCTTAACCCTGATTGTGTCAGTCTCCAGCCAATCACTGGAGACTTCTTTTTTATAGGAGCCTCCACAAATAAATTGTTTTTGGAGGTTTTTATGAATAGTTTCATTGCTTCAAGTGCTCCTACTAAAACGAGCTTCTTTATGAGCGACAAGGAAGTAGCGGCCCGTATTGGAATTGGGAAAAGTACAGTCTGGAAATGGGCAGCTTCGAATCCGAATTTTCCTAAACCTCATAAACTTTCGAACAAATGCAGTCGGTGGGTTCGCTCTGAAATCGAAAGCTATCTTGCTGTTTTGTCCGGGAAGGGGAGAAGTGAGGTGTTTTCTGGCAGTGAGGAGTAAACATGGAACCCCGTAAAACTTTTGTGATGTCAATCGAGTTCTGGGCAGGTGCGAAAGTCCTTGATGCACCGCAGAAAGCTGTGCTCCTTCAGGCAATCATGGCCTTCAATGGCGCTGACTGCGAAATGCCGGAGATGGATCAGGCTACTGCCGGTGTTTTCGGGATGATGGAGCCATTTTTCAATGCCAGCCGTGCTCACTATGATGATGTCTGCAATAAGAGACGTGAGGCTGGCAGAAAGGGCGGACTCTCAGGGAAAGCAAAAAAAGCAAAAGCAAGCAAAGCCAACCATCATGATCTTGATCATGAACATGATCATGATCTTGATCATGATCATAAACACACCCCCCTTACCCCCCAGGGGGAAAAGTGTGTGTCTGAAGCACCTTCTTCCAAGACTTCTTCCCCGAAAGAAGAAAACCCTAAGACCAGGGAAGAACCCCAAGCCGAAGAACCGGCACAAGACGTGAAGGCGGATCTCTCTCACGGGAATCCTGCGTGGAAGGAATTCCAGTACGTCTTCTCCCTCTGGCCTCTGCAGCAGGGCAAGGAGAAGGCGTGGAGAGAGTATGCTGCCCTGAAGGCCCGTCACCTTGTGCCTGAGTCCTACGTCCTTGCGGAAGTCATAGCCCGCTTCAAGGCGGAAGACCGGAAATGGAAACGAGGCTACACGCCTCTCATGGCGACTTGGCTACGTGACAGGCGCTGGGACGATCAGCCGGACAAAGCACCGGCGCCAAGCTACGCGCCCGACGAGAACGGGCGGACAAGATACGTCGTCGAAAGTGAGCAGAACTACAGCACGCCCTCGGAGTTCGGTTCGATCTTCGAGATGCTGAAGGAGAAAAAAAATGCGTAGAATCGATGTGCCTGTTTATCGGGCAAGGGCCGAGCGCCCGGCTATGTGCCAGAAACACGGGGAGTATGTGTCGTACCTGCTGCCCTGTCAGCACAAAGAGCTCTGGTCGGAATGCCCTGAGTGTGAGCGCGAACGCGAGAAGGCAAAGAGTCTCCGCGAGGAGGCTAACGCGCGGGCAGAGATAGCTGCATGGCGCATCGAACAGCTCATGGGGAGGACCTGCATCCCGCCCAGGTTCGCAACCCGCAGCTTCGAGAACTTTTCTACGGGGGAGAAGGATCAGGCGATGGCTCTTGGAGTGTGCAGGGAGTACGCCCTGACGCACTGGGAGGAGACCATGAAGACGGGGAGATCCCTGCTCATCCTCGGACGTCCCGGGACGGGCAAGACCCACCTGGCAGCGGCCATGGTGCGCTCCGTTGTGAGCCGTGGCTTCCCGGCCGTATACGTCAAGGAGGCAGACATCTTCAGGCGCATCAAGGAGTCATACATGTCTCACACTGTGAGCGAGCGGCAGACACTGGCCGACTTCGTGACGCCGGCGCTGCTCGCAATTGACGAGGTGGGGCGCCAGTTCGGGACACCTGCAGAACGTTCCATTTTCTTCGATGTCGTTGACAAACGCTACGAGGCTATGAAGCCGACGGTGCTGGTGTCGAACCTGGACAGAGAGCACTTTCGTGAATTCCTTGGCCCCGCTATCTTCTCGCGGCTCTGCGAAGGGGGTAGCGGCTGCATTTCTCTCACCGGGAAAGACATGCGCATGGAGGCCTGCCATGTCGTTTCTTAACAGCGTCTCCATCATCGGCCGCCTTGGCCGTGACCCCGAGCAGGTGCACGCAGGACAGGACAGCTTCGCCCGATTCTCCGTCGCCACGGACGACAAACTCAGTCCCACAACGCTGCGCTGTATTCACGCCATGGGCGGCTGGGATGCCGTGTGCTAAGCCTGCTGGCTTCCCTCCCCGAAAATGCGCATGGCGGGGTAGTTTTGCTGCCATCTCCGGAATCAGGTCTTCAGGCGGTTTATTGCCATGAGGTAGACGGTGCCTGCTGCGGGATAGACCTGGGGCGGGACAGCTGCCTCTTCATGCGCGGGGGGTACTCTGCAAGATAAAAGGGCCCCACTGGGGGCCCTTAGCTGCCTCTTTATGCGCAGGGGGTACTCCAAAATCAGGTTTTTTCAAGGTTAAAAAAACTGGCAGCCTCTTCAGGCGCGGAGGGTACTCGGGAGATCGAAGCTCAAAAAAGGCTCTCAGAGGCTTTGAAATTATCAGGATGATCATCCCATCTTTTTTTGACGAAACGCAAGGAATGGCCCTTTTTGAGCCTCACAGGGTATACTGTGTGTTTCTACTCGGAAGAGCAAACACACAGATTCCGGCAATCGGGATATTTTGCCCCCATCGGCAGGGCTGGAACAGGCAAAACGCATCCTGCCCTGTTATCATGCTCCACGCCTTGCGGGAGCGTGGAATCTCAGCCTTCTACATGGCGGCCGTCTGATGTCTGTTGGCGGATTGAGGGGTATAGCCCCACTGGGAGGCTGACCGGGTGCGCAATGCCTTGGGGGAGCACCGGTATGTGATACAACTGTGAAACCCACGGTGGCCGGGTCGGATCGCCATTGCGCTTACGGGTGTCCATGGAGCGGGGATAGATGCCCGGTGTACCCAGCTGCCTGACGACAAAAATTAGCCCTATGACAGGGGGCCCCGGGATCCGCCTTGCGCCGTCGGAGCGTTACAGAGACGCCGCTCGGATCGGCGGCCGATGCCGTGAAACAGGGTGTGACCTCGAACCTCCTGACGGGACTGGCGCGAACTAGGGGAACTTCCTGAATCAAGGCAAGCTCTCTTTCTCGCTCCCAGTCCAAGGGAATTTAATCATATTTTCAGAAACTAGCTCGACATCAAGCGAGAGGGACGTAAGACAGCCGTTGCGTATCCACGGTTGCAAAGAGGATATTTTGTCAGGAATAAGGCCGGTGAACAGCCCTGACTTCAGCCGAACTATTCTCCTTTCTGAGAATTTTGGCTATTCTAGGGCAATATTGCCTCGTGCAACCTTGGGGGAGCAAAAATGCCGTTTCACACGATTCTCGACCGATACCGCAAAATTTCCTTCTCAGAACGCGATAAAGGCTCCCGTTTTGAGCGCCTTATGCAGGCCTACCTGCAGACCTCTCCCTTATATGAGGGGAGGTTCAGGCACGTCTGGCTCTGGAACGAATTCCCCTACAAGGAGAATTTTGGCGGCAAGGATACGGGGATTGACCTTGTGGCGCAGACCGTGGAGGGCGACTTCTGGGCCATCCAGTGCAAATGCTACGATGAAAAGACGCAAATCACCAAGGCATCTGTAGATAGCTTTCTCTCAACCTCCAGCAAGGTTTTTGTCAACGACCAGCACCAGACGACTTCCTTTGCCCTGCGGCTGTGGATTTCCACCACCAATAACTGGGGAACAGAAGCGGAAAATACCATTCGCAACCAGAATCCTCCGGTGCAGCGCATCAGCCTGACAGATCTGGAAAACGCACCGGTGGACTGGGAGGCACTGGATAAAGGCATTACCGGCACAAAGGCCCGATCTGGCAAAAAAAGCCCCCGCCCTCACCAGGAAAAAGCCATAGCGGCTTTTCATGAGTATTTCAAAACAGGAGAGCGCGGCAAACTGATCATGGCCTGCGGAACAGGCAAGACCTACACTGCCCTGAAAATTGCCGAGAAAGAAACCGGCGGTAAGGGGCTGGTTCTTGTGCTTACTCCTTCTATCTCCCTGGTGGGACAGACGCTCCGGGAATGGATGGCCGAAAGTTCAGAAGAGATTTTCCCCATTTGCATCTGTTCTGACCCGGAAGTCAGCAAAAGCAGTAAGAAGAAGGACGACGATACCGACGGCTACACTGTCACAGACCTGGCCCTGCCGGCATCGACGAACGTGCAGAAAATTGTCCAGCAGTTCCGCATTGCAGAGAAATTTTATGAGAAGGCCATGGTGGTTGTTTTTTCCACCTACCAGTCCATTGAGGTCGTCTCTAGGGCGCAGAATAAGGTGGGGAGGGAGTTTGACCTGATTATCTGCGATGAGGCGCACCGCACCACAGGCGTCACCTTGAAAGGCGAAGATGACTCCGCCTTCGTCAAAGTCCACGACAATGATTTTATCCGGGCCAGAAGACGTCTGTACATGACGGCAACCCCGCGTCTTTATGCGGAAGAAAGCAAGCAGAAAGCAAAAATAGCTGATGCCTACCTCTGCTCCATGGACGATGAAGCCATGTATGGGCCTGAAGTTTTCCGCATCGGTTTCGGTGAAGCGGTCGATAAGAACCTGCTAACGGATTACAAGGTGCTAGTGCTCACTCTGAGTGAGGCTGACGTACCTGCTTCCCTGCAGGATTCTGTGTCCAACAGTGGAACGGAAATCAACATGGATGACGCCAGTAAGCTCATGGGCTGCATCAATGCACTTTCAAAACGGCTGATCATTGATGACGGGCTCCTGACAACGTCTGACCCCGGCCCCATGCACAAAGCAGTCGCTTTCTGTCAGAACATCAAAGAATCCAAAAGAATTACAAATATTTTCAACGGGTTCAAGGGCGTCTACTATGACAGCCTTACGCCGCAGGAAAGAGAAGAAATGGTGGGGATCACGGCTGATCATGTGGATGGATCAATGTCGTCCACAACCCGTGATGACAAGCTTGCCTGGCTCAATAACGTTCCTGCCGACAGCAGAGAGTGCCACATTCTGACCAATGTGCGCTGCCTCTCAGAGGGCGTGGACGTGCCCTCTCTGGACGCAGTGCTCTTTCTCTCCCCCCGCAACTCCCAAATAGACGTGGTTCAGTCCGTAGGCCGTGTCATGAGGGTCGCGCCGGGCAAAAAATTCGGATACATCATTATTCCGGTTGTGATTCCCTCCAACGTTTCTCCAGAGGAAGCGCTGAACGACAATAAGCGTTTCTCAGTGGTCTGGACAGTGCTCAACGCCCTGCGTGCGCACGACGACCGATTCAGCGCCATGGTCAACAGGATTGCCCTGAATCATAAACGGCCAAACGGCGGCGGTTCAGTATCGGTTGTCCGTGTCCCGCATGCTCGCAAAAGGAGGGACAAGGATCCGGAAAAAGACAAACCGGAGGTAGTACAACTCTCCCTCCCGCAGATGGAGCAAGTGCAGGGTGCCATCTATGCCAAGATGGTGCAGAAGGTGGGGGATAAGCGGTATTGGGAGCAATGGGCCGCAGACGTAGCCAAAATTGCTCAGAGCTACATTGAACGCATCAAGCGGCTTGTCGCCCAGCCAGGGAAGCACAAAGAGGCTTTTGACGGCTTCCTGTCCGGGCTGCGTAAGAATATCAACCCGTCCGTCAGTGCAGATGAAGTCATAGAGATGCTGGCCCAGCATCTGATCACGAAGCCTGTCTTTGAAGCCCTGTTCGAGAACTACTCTTTTGTGCAGAACAATCCCGTGTCCAAAGCCTTACAGGACATGATTGACCTGCTGGAAGAACAGGCGATGGATAAGGACACGATCACCCTCACCCGATTCTACGAGTCGGTTAAAAAGCGGGTTTCCGGCATCGACAATGCCGAAGGCCGGCAAAAAATCATGGTGGAGCTCTACGAAAAATTTTTCAAAACAGCCTTTCCTCTGACAGTGGCAAGGCTGGGCATTGTCTACACGCCCATCGAAGTAGTGGATTTCATCAACAACTCTGTTGCCGATTTGCTGGAAAAGGAGTTTGGCCGTTCTCTTTCCGATGAAAACGTCCATGTCCTTGACCCATTCACAGGCACAGGCACCTTGATCACCCGCATGATCCAGAGCGGCCTCATCAACCGCGACGCTCTGCCCCGCAAATACAGGCAGGAACTGCACGCCAATGAAATTGTGCTGCTGGCCTACTACATCGCCTCGGTCAACATTGAGAATGCCTACCACGCCACGGTTGGGGAAAAAACGCAGTACGTCCCTTTCAACGGCATTTGTCTGACAGATACCTTCCAGCTCGGAGAAAACGCTGATGAGAATGCTTTGTACACTCCAGCTCTGAAACAAAATTCAGAGCGGGTGCAGGCTCAGCAGAAGGCCCCAATTCAGGTTATCATCGGCAATCCGCCGTACTCCGTTGGGCAGAAGTCAGCCAATGACAACGCCCAGAACCAGCATTATCCAAAACTGGAAGCACGCATAACAGCTACCTATGCTCGCCAATCATCTGCTGCATTAAAAAAATCCCTTTATGATTCATATGTAAAAGCCTTTCGCTGGGCGTCAGACAGATTGCCCAAAAACCAAGGAGGCATCATCGCCTTTGTTTCCAACGCCTCCTGGCTGGACGGCAACGCCATGGATGGGATGCGCAAATGTCTGGAACAGGAGTTCAGCGAGATTTATGTGTTCAATCTGCGTGGAAATCAGCGCACCAGCGGCGAAACATCCCGCCGAGAGGGCGGAAAGATTTTCGGCTCAGGCAGCAGGACGCCCATTGCCATCACAGTGCTGATCAGGAATCCGGCACACAAGGGCAAGGCCATTATCCATTACCACGACATCGGTGATTATCTGAGCCGGGAAGAGAAACTGGCCATCGTTGCAAAGAAAAAAAGCGTCCTCAATCCGGATATGGAATGGGTACAGATTTATCCTGACGCACACGGAGACTGGCTCAACCAGCGAAATGATTTATTTAGTACTTTTATTCCTATCGGTAATAAAGATAAAAGTAGCAATAAAAATACTTTTTTTGGTTCGCATTATTCTCTCGGCATTGCGACAAATAGAGATGCATGGTGTTGGAATTACTCTAAATTTAAAGTTGAAAGAAATGTGTCAGCTTCAATAGATTTTTATAATGGCGATATTAAAGAATATCTTAGACATTTATCAAAAGCATTGATACCAACTCCAGAAGAAGTACAAAGAATGGAAGAAATTTATGGGAAAAGCATAAATTTAAAGATTGAGGAAGAAAATGAAGAATCAATATGAAAAATTATATTAAAAACAAATAATGTAAAAAGAATTTGAAGAAGTAATATAAAAGGGATTTTAGAAGGAGTAATTTTTGCAAAGGAAGAATTACACTAATGATAAATAAAGGAATGATGACAAGTAACACAGAAGAATGGGCTACACCAATAAAATTTTTTGAGGAGCTAAATAAAGAGTTTAAGTTTACGCTTGATCCTTGTGCTACAAATGAGAATGCTAAATGCAACAAATTTTATACTAAAGAAGACAATGGACTATTAAAAAGTTGGAAAGGAGAAAGAGTATTTTGTAATCCACCGTATGGAAGAAAAATATCATATTGGGTTAAGAAATGCTATGATGAAAATAAGTTTAACAATACTTTTATTGTTATGCTTATTCCTGCAAGAACTGATACAAGCTATTTTCACGATTATATATATCATAAGCAGGAAATTAGGTTTATTAGAGGAAGATTAAAATTTAATGATGGGAAAAATCCTGCTCCATTTCCGAGTATGGTTGTAATTTTTAAATAATTATTGGAGGTATGTAAATGAACGAAACTGTTTTAAATAAAAAATTTATAAAACAATTATTAGAACGAAAAAATGATTTTAAAATTGGAGAAAAAGTGAATTTTATATATAAAAATGATAATGAAAACATTTGGAATCTAACCTTAAGAAGAGAAGAAAAAAAATATTCTCCATTTATATTTTCATTAGAAGGAAAAAGAATAGGAACAGATGAAACGTGGGAAAGTAGATATACAAGTTTAGAAAAAGCAATTTTACATATTTTAAATGACTTTAACGAAAATATT
>OLPI01002429.1_pt1 | contig 14569 bp, 9 predicted proteins | sample 1672361 | NCBI WGS metagenome assembly OLPI01 (sample SAMEA3136675, study PRJEB25190) | human gut metagenome
TGGGGAAGGATTATCGCCTCCCCCTTCTCCCGAGTTTCAGTTGATCGTGATGGTTTTAATCATCAACGACTTGCCGCCCGATTCAGTGTTTAACGTAAGGACGATCTCGCCGGACAGCGGAGTTTCCGATTCGACAACATACTCCTGGTTGTTCGTTTTTGCCAAGGAGATCGTTTCGCCGAGTGCTTGTCCTCCGACCGTTACGTTCATAGTGCTTAAGTTTGCCGTATTTGCCGACATAACCAACGTGATTTTTTTGATTCCTCCGGTATAATCGGACGTTTTTATGGTGACATTATCGGGTCTCGACCAAGAAAGACCGCGTATCCCGCTATTGGTATCGAATGCAGTGGGCGCTTTGCTTGCAGTCCATGTCAGTCCGTTTACTGTTAAGCCGGCAGCGATCTTGTCTTTATCCGCGCTTTCGAAAGTGTAGGTCCAAGTTTCTCCGACACCGCCTTCCGGCTTGCTGTTCTGGGTAATGAGCAATGTCGCGTTGGCTGTACCCAGTGAAGTGGTAGCGGTAAGAACGATGCGTGCTGTACGAGGTGTTGCGACCGTATTCTCTGTGGCTGCGACTTCGAGGCGATTTTCGCCGCCGTTGTAATCACCTGTGGTGATCCAGTCCGGCTGTTCGGTTCCTTCAGTGCCGTCGTAAATAGCGACGGAAACGTCTTGCGTTTCGGCGTTCTTCAACGTAACGGGGATGTAGTGTGTTTCCGTATCGTTATAAGACAGTGTCAGGGTGGACGGATCCAATGTGATTTCAGGCAACTTGACGTATTCGGCAGGGATCAGGGTCAGATCTTTTGTCTGGGAACCGGTATAGAATCCAAAACCGTAAGTTGCCTGCGTGTTTTTCGCCAAAATACGGGAAGGGGTCGCTGCCGATGCGATTTGGTAAGTGCCTTCGGACTTGTTCTTGGTAATTACCAGTTCATAAGGAGTCGTAGAGGTCGTAGCGCTGTTGCCGCTTTCCCAGGAGAGGTAGTTCTCGCCTTGACTGATCGTGTAGTTGTCACCCGATTTGGTAATTGTCCAAATGAGGGTTTCGTCCCCGGTTTTGTAGGGATTAGACGGCGTAATCACTACGGGAGCCAAACGGGAGCCTTCAGCTAAAGAACTCATTGCATAGGTTGTTTCGGATTGGGTCGCCGTGATGACGTAGTCGCCGCTCAATGTTTCGTTCTCCTCTTCCGTAGCGCCGGTCATATCGACCGCGAAAGTCGAGCTGTCGCCCGCTGCGAAAGCCAGGGCCCGGCCCTCCTGAACGGTTACCGTCTTGGTGAAGATCTTCGATGCGGTGGTCACGGTAACGGTGAATGTTTCACCGGTTGCCACTTCGAACGGGAAGCAGGTGAAATAAGCCGTCATGCCCGCTTCGCTATTGGCCGTGATGTTCATCTCCGAAGAGTAGTTCAACGTCACGTTATCGGCGAAATTGTTAATATAGCCATACTCCTTGATGGTACCTGCCGTCATATCGACATAGCTGCGGCCCGTGACTTTTTTGTCGGGAGCCGTAAATTTGACGCCGAGGACACTTTCCGCAGATGCGAGGTTCTTGACCGTCATCTTACCGATGGCGACGGCACGGCCGAAACTCATTTGCAGTTCGGTCGGCTGACTCTCCACAGAGATCGATTTGGCGATCAGCAGGTCCGCGTTCGAATCGAAACTCGTAGCGGTCGGCTGCTGGACTGTGGGAGTGATGACCTTCATGTTGGTGATGTCCGTATTGCTGGTGGTAACCCATGCCGAAGCGGGGTAAACCGCGTTGTAAACGAGCGGGGTGTTCTCGTTTGCGGGGAACGTTACGGCGAATTTTGCAATGTCGCCGCTTATCACGCCCTCTTGCGAGGTAGCAAATACGGTAGTGGAAGCTGCCGTTTCGAGTACTTGCAGGAATTCACCGGTCGCATTCCACGAAACTTTCCCCGTCAGGGGATCATACGTTGTACGGGAACCGGATGCCGATTCGAGTTCTGACGATGCGGAGACCGTCATGGTTACTTTGCGCCCGTTCGACGGGTCGGAAACCGTGTCGTCTTTGGAGCAGGCTGTGAACAGAGATGCACACACCGCAACAGCCAAGATGGATTTGAAAAAAGTTTTCATAGTCGTGCAATGTGTTTGTTAGTACTCTCCGTAATCGGTGTCATAGATGCTGCCGCCTGCTTCGCCCGATCCTCCATAGTCCAGGACGGTGCTGTTGGCAAAACCTTTTTCGATCGAGATGTTAAGGATCTCAATCGAAGGAGCGGAGTACGAAGTTCCCCCCCCCTTAACCGTAGATTTGTAGTGTCTTTCCATAGTAATAGAGGTATATGTTTGAGAGTTTTTACATCCTTTCCCGGTTAATGGGCTACCACAAATATAGACAATATTCGATTAAGGAACAAGAAAGAATCCAAAATTCATCGAATCTTCATATTTCGATGCGCGGATTATGCGCGAAAGCGTCCGAAATTTAATATAAATTGTCGAACATGCTCTGGCTCTTGTCGTACTTCAGGTCGGCAAGGGAGGCGGCTTTGACCCCGATGTTGAAGCTCCAGCTCTGGTAATGACCGAAGGGAATCCATGCGAACGACATCTGCCAACAGTGCAGGTCGCGTGTAATGGTGATGGAGGCCGGAGTAAGCTCTTTGGCCTGGAAGTCGTAACCACCCTGGAATGTCACGCCCATTTTTGGGAGAATCGTGACGCTGCCGTTGATACCGAGGGTCTGGGTGATGTTTTTCTGGTATCCTGTCGTGCCGTTGTTGGTCGGCGAAGAGGAGTAACTGATCGTATAGTTGAATCCCAGGTTCCAAGGTAGCGAGAAGTCGTAATAGGCCTGGGTCATGTATTGTCGTCGGAGCGCAGGGTTCATCTGCCCGTAAGGGTCGTAGAACGGATTGGCGTAGGCCGGATCGATCGGGGCGCTGTTGATGTCGTTGATCGCCGGGGTGGAGTTATCCTGCCGGGACTGGAACGTATAGCCGAACGAGGTGCTGGCCGATACTACGCGGCCGGGGAAAAAGAGCTTGTTGATACGCTGGCCCTGCGGTGTGACCCGGTAGGGATCGAGCGTGGCGCTGATGTTGATGCCGAAGTTCTGGAAGACCGTAGTACGCAGCGAAATGGGGATGTTCGAAAGCCCCATGGAGTCGGCCAGGAAGTTGTAGGATACCTGGCCGATGCGGAGTTCGTCGATCAGTTTGATCTTCTTCATGCCCGAGGTATCGCGCTTGCTGAGTACTTTCATTTCGAGCGTTTGCGAGAGTGAGGCGTTGATAGCCATGGACTGACCGGAGCTGGGCACGCCGAAGATGCTGCCTTCGAAGGGTGAGTAGGTCTTGAAATTACCCAGCGTATCGCTCTGCACGGTCTTCAGGTAGCCGTATTTCTGTTTTGAGAAGTCGGGGGCGTAGGAGAAGCTCACCGTCGGGGTGATCGTGTGGCGGATCGCCTGCACCTTGCGGGTTTTCTTCTTTGCTTCGTAGCGGCCATAAACGATCGTCGAAGCCTGCAGGCTGAAGTTGTAGTTGTACAGACGATAGAAGCCGTATTCCGGATCGAGCTTGTCGATGCGGTTCAGTACTGGGTTCCAGACCTGTTCCTGCTTCTTGAAATACCATTTTTCGGTGTAGTTGATCGTCGGCCCGAAGTTGATGTAGTTGAAGATATTGTACGTCGCCGAGATGGGAATGCTGTGCTCGAAGCCGTACTGCATGTTCTGGAGCGTCTCCTTGGTGAAGATTTCGGACTCCTTGGCGTTGGCCTTGTTGTTGAATTTGCCGGTATAGCGGAGCGAGATCTTCTCGTACCAGCGCTCCTTGCCCATCGCCTCCTTGCGTTTGAAGGGATAGAAGGTCGAGACGTTGAAGACAACGTTCGGCAGGGCGATCGAGAGCGTTCCGCTCTGCGAGTTCTGCGAAACGGACATATTGGCCGAAAGGGAGAACGGCGTGCCGAGCCAGCTTTTCGAGTAGGAGATCGTCGAACTGGTCTGCGTCTGGAGCGCCTGGTTCAGGTTGGTGGCCGAATAGCGGTTATAGCCGCTGGTACGGAAATCGACCGAGGCGGAGAAGGTCGAGCCCGGGTTGGCCTTGGGGTCCTGCGTATGCTGCCAGTAGAGTTGGAAGTTGTTCTGCTGGAGAAAGTCGGGTTCGCCCTTGTCGCCGACACGGACGTTCGAGTAGTTGAAATTCAGAGTGCCGTTATACTTGTAGCGCTTCATATAGCGCGACATGGCGGATGCCTCCCACGATCCGAGGGTGTAGATGCCGCCCCGGATGGCCAGGTCCATGTGCTGTCCGAGCGTGAAGTAGTAGCCCAGGTCGCGGATGTAGAATCCCTTGGTCGATTCCTCTCCGAAAGTCGGCATCAACAGACCCGACTTGGGGCCGGAACTGAGCGGGAAGAAACCCTCGGGCAGTAGCGGAAAGTAGATGGGAACGTCTTCCAGGACCAGGTAGGCGGGACCCGTGACCACTTTCTTGCCGGGAATCACCTTCGCCTTGGTCATCGCCAGGTAGAAGTGGGGGTGGTCCGTCTGGTCGCAGGTGGTGTATTTGCCGTCCTGGATGTGGATGGTGTTGTCGTCCATCTTTTTGACGTTGTTGCCGATCAGCCAGCCGTCGCCCTCCTGAGTCGCCACGCCTTTGATTTTCGCCTTTTTACTGCCGATGTTGTAGGTGATCGTGTCCATCGTGTAGGGATTGGCGGCTCCTTCGGTGAAAGTGGGGGTGGTAACTGTCGGTTTGCCGTCTATCGTGTCGCGCTTGCCGTGGGCGTAGATGATCTTTTCGTCCATATTGACCCGCATGAAATCTCCCTTGAGATTCATGTTCTGGTAGTTGATATCGCCCTGGTTGTAGATATAGACCGTGCGGTTGCGTACGTCGTAGTAGAGCGAGTCCTGGTTTTTGCCGCTGATGATGTCGTCCAGGAAAGATTTTTTCCGGGTCGTATCGCGCCGGGTCGTGTCCTGACGCAACGAATCGCGTAGCAGCGAGTCGTTGCCGGTGGGAGCCGTACTGTCGGCGGGGGCGATCGGCGAGAGGGGAGGCGCTCCGAAGATCGAGTCGATCTTGGTGTCGAAAAGCGAATCCTGCTCCTCTTCCGTACGTGTTTCGGCGGTCGGGGGGCGGTCGGCTTCCCGTTGAAGGCGCCGAATCTCCCGGCGGGTTTCGCGGCGGGATTTTTGTACGGCTTGTGTCGGAGTGCTGTCGGGCGGTGTTTGGCGTTCGGGTGTCGCGGGATGCTGCACTCCGCCCGGCAGCGCCATGCCGAGCACCGGAAGCAGGAAGAGCAGCAGGAGTGCTCCCGAGAAGATATATTTTGCCTTTAGCCTGTCCAAAATTCCAAAAAAAATCATACCTTTGCCGACGAGTCGGCAAAACCGCCCGAAAATGGCTCCGAAGGCCTCAGTGCGGGGGTTTTAACATCCGGCAAATATAGGTAAAAAATTCAGAACCGTTAAATTTTCAGCCACTTTTGCTATGCGGAAATCGCTTTTTCTTGTTGCCCTGTTTTTGATTGCGACACTCTCTTTCAACGGAGTTGCCGCGCAGAATATTGCACAGGGCGTGCGGGTCGTCGTAATCGATGCCGGGCACGGGGGGCCGAAGTTTCCGGGAGCTCATTACAGAGGCGTTTATGAGAAAGATCTCAACCTTCAGATCGCTCTGAAGCTCGGGGCCTTGATCGAGAAGGAGATCCCCCAGTTGAAAGTGGTTTACACGCGTAAGACGGACAAGCAGTTTTCCGAAAGTCTGACCCAGGATTTGCAGGCTCGGGCCGATATCGCCAACAAGGCGGGCGGCGACCTGTTCATTTCGATCCATACCAATGCTGCGGCATCGGCGTCGGCACGGGGAGTCGAGACCCTGATTATGGGTGAGAGTCCGCTGGAGAAGAACGCCAACGAGCGGGCCCTCTATTATAACAACCAGGAGGAGCTGCTCGATATGTCGAACGAGAAGACGGCGGCGATCGTTCGGGCTTATATCCAGAACCTGCAGTTCACCTATGGTGAATACAGCGAAGCGATGGCCCGTCTGGTGCAGAAACATTACGTCAAGTCCGGGCGGCACAATCGCGGTGTGAAGCGACAGCCGCTCAAAGTGCTCTACGCTACCGATATGCCCGGTATCCTGACCGAGATAGGTTTCCTTTCCAATTCGGAGGAGTACGCTTATATGAATTCGGCGAAGGGGCAGGCTCAAATCGCACGTGCGCTGTGCGATGCGGTGAAGGATTACGTCGCTTTCGTTCGGGGTGCGCTGCTTGTCGATGACGATGCCATTTACGAACAGGCCGATGCCGATGTCGCAGAGCCGGCTTCGGCTGCCGCTTCGGACAAAGCGGATAAGGGTAGTGTCAAAACCGGGAAAGCCGAACAGGAGAAGACGTTTTATGCCGTGCAGTTGATCGCCAGCGCCAAGCGCGTGCCGCCCAAGGACCGGCAGTTCAAAAGTTACCGGGGAAAAGTCACGGAGTTCGTTACCGGCGGCCGGTTCAGGTATAAGTATTGTGTGGGGCGTTTCGATACCCGCAAGCAGGCCGAAGCCAAGTTGGCCGAGGTGCGCAGGGAGTTCCGCGATGCGTTCGTGGTGAGTTGTCGGGGCGACCGGATCGTACAGTAAATAAAACGAAAAAAACAGGTATATGAGAAGAGAAGTTAAGATCGGCATTTTCGCCGTGCTGATGATCGGCGCCCTCTGGGCGGGTATCCGCTTTCTGAAGGGGTTCGACATCTTCAGTCGCAACGCGGTCTATTATGCCGCTTACGACCAGGTCGATGGCGTGCAGAACGCTTCGCCGATTCTGATCCGGGGCGTGAAGGTGGGAGCCGTGACGGATATTTCGTTCGATCCTTCGATCGGTAACGAGGTCGTACTTCAACTGACGATCCAGCGGAAATACCGGATTCCGTCCAATTCCGAAGCCCGGATCTACAGCAACAGCATCATGGGCGCCAAAGCGATCGAAATCGCTCTGGGCGATGCCGGGACCTACCTGCAATCCGGGGACACCCTCTGTTCGAGCCGCAGCAAGGGCCTGATGGATATGGCGGGTTCGGAACTCGAATTTTTCAAGCAGAAGATGTCGCAGGTCGTGGGGGATTTGAGCCGCACGATGGATAACCTGAATCTGATTATGGAGCAGAACGCCGCGAATATCGAAGGTACGATGTCGCACCTGAATTCGATTACGGGCAGCGTAAACGGTATGTTGCTGTCGCAGCGTGCGAATCTGGAGAGCGCCGTAGCGAATTTGACCCGTTTTTCGGAGATGCTCGGCGAGAACTCTCCGCGTATGGACAGTATTATCCTGAATTTAAGCAATTTTACCGACCAAATACAGCGTGAGAATCTGGCCGGGGCGCTCGATTCGACTCTGATGAACCTCAATGCGATCTTGGCCCGTGTCAATGCCGGGGAGGGGACTGTCGGGCAGCTCGTCAGCGATCCCCGTCTGTACGAATCGCTCAACGAGGCGACTGCGAACTTGGCGTCGCTGCTGGCCAACTTGCAGGCCCATCCTGCTCGTTACGTCCATTTCTCGCTGTTCGGCCGCGATCCCGAAAAGGCCGACCGCAAGCAGCAGAAAAAAGAGGCGAAACATGCCCGGCGCGATTCGCTCAAGGCCCTGAAAGCGGCCCGATAGTTTCGAATGTTTTCTCTGTGCGATGATCTATCCGGCGAACTTTGAACAGAAAGTCGGTTTCGACCGGCTGCGTGAGCAGGTCGCGGCGCTGTGTACGATTCGCGGCGGCCGGGAAAGGTTGTGCGCCGAACAATTCAGCACTTCGCAGGCCGATGTCGAGCGGCGGCTGGCGCTGGCGGACGAGATGCGCCGTCTGCTGGAGATGGAACGGGACTTTCCGGACGACGAGTTCGTCGATGTCGATTATATCCTTTCCAAACTGAAGATCGAAGGCAGTTTCCTCGAAGTCGAGGAGGTCGTGTTGCTGCGCCGGGCGCTGGCTTCGGCGGGGGCGATCGCCGGTTTTATCCTGGGGCGCGGTGAGGAGCTATATCCCGAACTGCGGCTCCGCAGCCGGGGGATCGAGGCTTTCCCGGAGATCGTTCGGGCGATCGACGGTATCGTCGATCAGTACGGCAAGATCCGGGACGACGCTTCGCCGGAGTTGCAGCAGATCCGGCGGATGATCCGCGAGCGGGAGGGGCAGGCCGCCAAACGCCTGCAGCAGGTGTTGTCGAATGCCAAGAAAGCCGGTATCGTGGAGGCCGACGCGATGCTCTCGATCCGCGACGGCCGGGCGGTGATTCCGGTCGCAGCGGCCAATAAACGCAAGTTGCAGGGTTTCATCCACGACGAATCGGCCACGGGCAAGACCTTCTACGTCGAGCCGGTCGAGGTCGTCGAAATCAATAACGAACTCAAGGAGCTGGAGTACGCCGAGCGGCGCGAGATCGTGCGGATCCTCTCGGCCTTCACCGACTCGATTCGCCCCGAAGCGGATCGGATCGCGCTGATTGGCGACTATCTTTCGGATCTGGATATGATCCGTGCCAAAGCCCGCTGGGCCGTTGCCAACGGAGCGGTGAAGCCGATCGTTTCGACGGACGACCGGCTGGTGCTGCGCAATGCGCGGCATCCCTTGTTGCAGCAGACGCTCCGGGCGCAGGGCAAGCAGGTGGTGCCGCTCGATCTGCAACTCGACAAACGGCGTCATATCCTGGTGATTTCGGGGCCGAATGCCGGCGGCAAGTCGGTGTGTCTGAAAACTACGGGCATCATCCAATATATGTTCCAGTGCGGATTCCTGGTTCCGGCATCGGAGAATTCGGAGCTGCCCCTGTTCCGCAACCTAATGATCGACATCGGGGACGAGCAGTCGATCGACGACGATCTTTCGACCTATTCGTCGCACCTGCTCAATATGAAGAACATGCTCGCCGGAGCTTCGAACCGGACGCTGGTGCTTATCGACGAGTTCGGTTCGGGTACGGAGCCTATCATCGGCGGGGCGATCGCGGAGTCGATCCTCGAACGGCTCCGCAGTAAAGGCTGTTACGGGGTGATTACGACCCACTATGCCAACATTAAGTATTATGCGTCGAACACCGAGGGAATCGCCAACGGAGCGATGATGTTCGACGTGCAGAATATCCGGCCGCTGTTTCGGCTCGAGATCGGCAAGCCGGGCAGTTCGTTCGCGGTGGAGATCGCCCGCAAGATCGGGTTGCCGGAGGATATTATCCGCGATGCGGGCGAAAAGGCCGGCAGCGATCATATCAACCTCGAGAAACAGTTGCGTGAAATCGCCCGTGACAAACATTACTGGGAGCAGAAGCGCGACCGCATCCGGATCGCCGACCGCAAGGTCGAGGAGCTGGAACAGACCTATGCCGACCAGCTTTCGCGCATCCGGCAGGAGCGCTCGGAAATCTTGAAAAAGGCCAAGGAGGAGGCGCAGCGGATGATCGCCGACGCCAACCGTCAGATTGAGAATACGATTCGGACGATCCGCGAAGCGCAGGCCGAGAAGGAGCTTACCCAGTTGGCCCGTAAGGAGTTGAACGATTTTCGGGACAGGGTGGAGAGGACGGATGCAGCGGATGCGGCGCACGACGAACGGGTGGCCCGCGAAATGGAGAAACTCGAACGCCGCCGCCAGCGTCGTGCCGAGCGCAGACAGCAGGCCGGCGAGACTCCGGAGGTCGCACAGCCTGCCGTGCCGGAGAAACCCCGCGAGGCGGAGGTCGGCTCGAAGGTGAAGATCGCCGGGCAGGACATTCCCGGCGTGGTGCTTTCGATCAAGGGCCGGAAGGCGCAGGTGGCATTCGGACAGATTCTTACGACGGTGGATAGAAGTTCGCTCGTCGTGATCTCGGGCGCCGAATTCAAGCAGGCGACCAGGCCCGTGCAGCCGCGCACGGTGGTATCGGTCGATGTGTCGGCCCGCAAGCTCAATTTCAAGGATCATATCGATGTGCGGGGCCTGCGTGCCGCCGAAGCATTGGAGGAGGTGCGGGATTTTATCGACGACGCGATCATGGTTGGCGTCGGTACGGTCACGATCCTGCACGGCAAGGGGACGGGGGCGCTCAAGGAGGAGATCCGCCGTTATCTGCGCACGGTGCCGGAGGTCGAACGGGCTGCGGACGAACACGCCGACCGGGGCGGAGCGGGGATTACGGTGGTGACTCTGCGTATGGATTGACGGCAGTTATGTAAAGGAAAGATACGACATGAAATACATGTTATCGGAAATCGCCCGCATTTGCGGGGGCGAACTCATCGGGGAGGATTTGCCGGTGGCACGGGTGCTTACCGACAGCCGCAACTGTTCGTTCGGCGAGGAGCCGCTGTTCGTGGCCATGAAAGGTACCAATCACGACTCCCACGCCTTTATTGGCGAGATGGTTCGCCGGGATGTGAAGGCATTTCTTGCGGAGCGGAAGACGCAACTTCCGGCCGGTTGCGGCTGCGTGGTGGTTCCGAGCGCCATCGCTGCCCTCCAACAGCTTGCGGCCCATCACCGGACTCGGTTCAAGGGGCGCGTGGTCGGTATCACGGGTTCGAACGGGAAGACCGTGGTCAAGGAATGGATCGCCCAGCAGATTCCTGCCGGCGTCAAATATTTCCGGTCGCCGAAAAGTTATAATTCGCAGTTGGGCGTGGCGCTCTCGCTGCTGATGATCGAAGGGGACGAGGAGTTGGCGTTGATCGAAGCGGGGATCTCCTGTCCCGGGGAGATGGTGCGTCTGGAGCGGATGATCCGCCCCGATACGGTGATTTTCACTTCGATCGGCGAGGCGCACCAGGAAAATTTCACCTCGCTCGAGGAGAAGAGTGCCGAAAAGTTGGTGTTGGCGAAGGGAGCGCGAACCATTATTTATCATGGTGGCTCCTCCCTGCTCGAACGGATGATCCGCACGTTATACGGCGGCCGGCAGTTGCAGGACGCTGCGGAATATCCGCTGCCGGAGCAGTTGCCCGCAGGGGTTCTGGAGAGCGGGGCCGGGCGTGTCGATGCCCAGTTGGTCGGGGCGTTCTGTCGGGTGATGGGCTTTCCCGACCCCGATTTCGGCCGGATTCGGCCCGTGGCGATGCGCCTCGAGTTGAAGGAGGGAATCAACGGTTCGCTGCTGATCGACGACGCTTACAATTCGGACATCAACTCCCTCTCCATTGCGCTCGACTACCTGCATAATATGGCCGCCGGCCGTCCCATGACACTTATTCTTTCGGATATCGAGCAGAGCGGCGTCGAGGACGGAGTGCTTTACGGCGAAGTGGCCCGTCTGGTGGCCGCCGCCGGAGTGAGCCGTCTGATCGGCGTGGGAGACCGTATTCGAAATGCCGGGGCGAATTTCGCCTGCGACAGCGCCTTTTACCGCACGACCGACGAGCTGCTGCGCAACCTGCGCCGCGACGATGTGGCCGGGCGCGTGGTGCTCATCAAGGGCAGCCGTGACAGCCACTTCGAGCGGGTGAGTCATGCGCTCGAACGCAAGAGCCATACGACGGTATTGGAGGTCGATCTCGATGCCATGATCCACAACCTGAATTATTTCCGTGCGCGGCTCCGTCCCGGGGTGCGGCTCGTGGCGATGGTCAAGGCGGCCAGCTACGGCGCCGGGGATTTCGAGGTGGCCCAGATGCTCCAGCATCAGGGGGTCAATTACCTGGCCGTAGCTTTCGCCGACGAAGGGGTGCTGCTCCGCGAGCGGGGAATTAGAATGCCGATCGTCGTTCTGAATGCCGACGAGGGCAGTTTCGATCTGATGGTCGCTCACCGGCTGGAGCCCGAAATATACAATTTCCGTTCGCTGGCGTTTTTTTCGAAAGCCGTCGAACGGGTCGGAGAGGAGAGTTACCCGATCCATATCAAGCTCGATACGGGCATGCACCGGTTGGGTTTTATGGAAGGGGAGTTGGATATGCTGACCGAAACGCTGGGCGAAACTCCGTCGGTGAAGGTCGCTACGATCTTTTCGCACCTGAACTGTTCCGATATGCCCCAGGAGGATCGTTATACGCGGGAGCAGATCGCCCGTTTCGACCGTATGAGCGGCCGTCTGGCTGCGGCGCTTCCCTATCCGGTGCTTCGCCATACGGCCAATTCGGCGGCGATCGAGCGTTTCCCCGAGGCGCAGTTCGACATGTGCCGTCTGGGGTTGGGACTTTACGGTTTCGGCTTCGAGCATAACGACGAGCTGAAACCCGTTTCGACGCTCAAAAGCCGTATCGTGCAGCTCAAGCACCTGTCGGCGGGCGAAGCCGTCGGTTACGGCCGGGCGGGGAAGCTGACGCGTGACAGCGTGACGGCCACCGTGCCGATGGGGTATGCCGACGGACTGGACCGTCATCTGGGGTGCGGCCGGTGGTCGATGCTGGTCGCGGGGCGGCCCGCGCCGATCGTGGGCCGCGTCTGCATGGACAGTTGTATGATCGACGTGACCGACATTCCCGGCGTGGAGGAGGGGGACGAGGTGGTGATCTTCTCCGCGGTGCCGGGCAATACGCCCGAAGATATGGCCCGCGTACTCGATACGATCCCTTACGAGGTGATGACCTCCGTGTCGGGCCGTGTGAAACGGATTTACAGCAAAGAGTAAAAAAGAGAATCCCGACGGAGCCGGATGCCGGGGCGGTGGCAGAGGCGGGGTTTTCGATAAATGGAATGAAGATATGTCGCAGGAACGAAAACCGGGACAGCCGGGTACGCTTTACCTGATTCCGTGTCCGATCGCCGAGGATACGCCCGTGTGGGACGTGCTGCCGGCGGCGAACCGGGCCGTGATCGACTCGCTGGATTATTTCATCGTGGAGAATGTCCGCTCGGCGCGGCGTTTTCTGTCGAAGGCGGGCTTCGGCCGTCCGATCGACAGCCTGGAGTTCCGGGAGCTGAACGAGCATACGACCGATGCCCGGGCTGTGGACGAGATGGTGCGTCCGATTCTTGCGGGGCGTTCTGCCGGAGTGATCTCCGAGGCGGGTGTGCCGGGAGTGGCCGATCCCGGGGCCCTGGCGGTGGCCCGGTGTCACCGGCTCGGAATCCGCGTGGTGCCTTTGATCGGTCCTTCGTCGATCATCCTGGCAGTGATGGCGTCGGGGTTGAACGGACAGTCGTTCGCCTTCAACGGCTATCTGCCGGTCAAACCGCCCGAACGGGCCCGGGCGATCCGGACGCTGGAACGGCGTGCGACCGGCGAGAGGCAGTCGCAGGTTTTTATCGAGGCTCCTTACCGGAATGCGAAGCTGCTCGGGCAGTTGCTCGAGGTATGCGCCCCCGATACGCGGCTTACGCTGGCCGTCGATATTACCTCGCCGCAGGAGTATATCCGCACGCTGACGGTTCGTGAGTGGCGCTCGGCCCTGCTGCCGGAAATGGATAAACGGCCTGCAATTTTCATTTTGGGCTGATGCTTCTGCCGGTTGGTATATATTTTGGACAATAGAGGAGTGGAAAATCAAATAATACATCAGATATGGACAAGGAAAAGGTTTATAATGAAGCGGTTGGCGGCGACGAAGGCTTCGCGGCGGGCGATGGGTATCCCTCCTGCGACGGGGAGCCGTGTGCCAATGTGACAGATGAAAGCTCTGCCGATGCTGACACAATGGCAGGGGATAGGAATACACCGAAAGCGGCTTCGGAGGAGTTGCCTTCGCGCGACTGGGAGGCGGAGATTGCGGAGTGGCAGGACAAGTACCTGCGTTTGCAGGCCGAGTTCGACAATTTCCGCAAGCGCACGCTGCGGGAGAAGATGGAGCTGGTGCAGAGCGGAAGCGCCGAGTGCGTGAAGAATTTCCTGCCTCTGATGGACGATTTGCAGCGGGCGCTGGAAGCGATCGAGAAGAGCAATGACCTGGAGGCGCTTCGTGAGGGTGTGAAATTGATCGCACAGAAGTTCAGGGAAACGCTCAAGAAACAGAATGTGAAGGAGATCGAGGCGCTCGGACTGGAGTTGGATACCGATCACCACGAGGCGGTTGCCCGTTTCGATGCCGGGAAGGAGAAGAAGGGCAAGATCGTCGATGTGGTACAGCCCGGTTACAAGATGGGCGACAAGGTGTTGCGTTTTGCGAAAGTGGTCGTCGGAGAGTAACGGGCGTTTTCGTTTAACGGGCGCGGAGTTGCTCCGTCGCGCACTATTGTGCCGAGCGTAGAGTGTGAAAATACGACTATTGAAAAAGAATATTGAGCCGGAATCGAAGTCCGGCATTCGAATACTATGGCAGAAAAGAGAGATTACTACGAAGTGCTTGGCGTGGCGAAGAACGCCAACGCGGATGAGATAAAGAAAGCTTACCGAAAGCTTGTTAAGAAATACCATCCTGACAGCAATGCAGGAGATGCAAAGGCGGAAGAAAGATTTAAAGAGGTAACGGAAGCTTATAATATCCTGAGCGATCCGGAAAAACGGAAGCTGTATGATCGGTTTGGGCATGCAGCTTTTCAGGATACCCAGGCAGGATACCGGGAGAATGCAGGTTCCTGGAATAATTCGGATTCTGGCGGCGGATACAGAGAGTATCATTTTGAAGGCGATGATATGGATGACATTTTAAAAAATATTTTCGGCTTTCAGGGAAGTCA
>OLPI01002434.1_pt1 | contig 14541 bp, 19 predicted proteins | sample 1672361 | NCBI WGS metagenome assembly OLPI01 (sample SAMEA3136675, study PRJEB25190) | human gut metagenome
AAAGAAAATTGTTTATATTTGCAATTGCACCATACAAATTCTTCCATAAGAGTAACTATTTTTTCTAACTCTTCAGAAGTATTTAGTGTTAATGTGTTTGTTATATTAATATTATTAAAAAAGTCAGTATAATCTTCGTATATATATTTAATATTTTCGTAAAAATTTTTGGCAATCAGCTTTTGCATGTTTTTTCTATAGTACGGAATGTATTTATTATTGCCCCAATATTTTTTACATAATAAAAATTGTGGAATGTAATTTTCTAACAAATTGGCAAAATGAGTTTCTTTATGTTCTAATGGCAAAAAACATGAATTAAAATAGAATAGAGTTTCATTTAATACATCAACAAATTGTTCATTTCCTGTTAGATATCCTTTTTTTACAACTGATAGTGTATTTGGATATGTTTTTTCATCGTTAATTTTATTAATAATATGATCTAAATAATTATTATTTACTAGCATATATATTGAAGCTCCATTTGAATAATTATTAAGGGCAATTTCTTTTATTTCTTCTTTTCGTTCATTTAATGTCATAACTTTATCATCTGATTTCCTTATTATTGATTTTTAATATTTCCGTTTTAATGCCATCATCACTTTTATATTTTATTTCGTAGTACCAATCATTAAGGTTATTGACAACTTCCTTTGGAAATAATTCATTATATCCTTTATTTTCTCTTTCCATTCCAGTAATAAAGGTATTTGATCCTATTATTAATCTGTCATTGCACATTAGTCTTACTGATTCAATGTCTTCTTTTAAAATATCCTGGTTTTTAATTTCAAAATTACCAATCATTAAAAAATATGTTTTGCCATCATAAACAAATAAGGAATTAGTAGATTTAAATGTTTCACTTTCACCATCCAATTTATAAATCCAGTTTCTATTTTTAAGTACATAAATATCTGCTATAATTAAAATAGTAATTAGGACGAATAAAATACTAATTATTATTTTTTTATTTCTCCTTTTTTTCTTAATTTTATTTATAATAATTGTATTTTCATTATTAATATCGTTTCCGTTTTTTTCGTATCCGTTATTATTTGTTATTTTAGTTGTTTTTTTCATTTTCTTCTCCTTTAAAAAATAGTTCACTCTTTAATAATAGTTTGTCTAAAACCCTATTATAAATCTTATATATTTTTTTACCTTTTTTTTCTTGTCTTTCTTCATTATAACTACAGTCTTCTTTTATCTGTTTAAAGTGTTGCTCAACTGATGGTATTTTTTCATTAAAGTGTTTTGCTATAAGTCTTTCTATTACAAATCCTTCAGGAAAGTTTAATTCTTTATTTTGTAAAACTTTGTCTATAGCTGATTTTTTTATTTCTTTAAAGATTAATGTTAAATTAATTGTTTCAGCTATGGTACAATCCTTACTCAAACGTTCTTTAGTAAAAAACAAACTTTTTATTTCTTCAAACGATTCATTATGTTGTTTTATGTGATTTATAATATCCACCATCTCATTATTTAATTCTACTTTTGCCCACATAAATATTTTTCCTCCTTTCTATACGTATTTTTATTATTTAACAAATTAAAATTCTTTCTACTTACAATGCCGTCTATTAAGTTTAAATCTTCATACGAAACGACTGAAAATATTTCACCATATTTAAATATGTAATCTGGTGCATATTTAACAAGTCCGTCATAAATAGTAATGTCATTTCCATCATAAACAAATAAATTGTTTTTATCTTCGCTTAACATATAATTCCAAATTTCTGTATTTTGATTTTTATTATATGCAATACAAAAATTGTTTGCATTTAACATTCCTAGCATTAACTCCCTTCTTATTTTATTTTTTTTCCCAACATTTAATTTTAAAAAATTTTTTAATCTTTTTTTCATATCATCATCCCTTTCACATAATATTTTTAAATTTGATTAAAATAATAAAAGCAGTAGTCATATAAGATTTGTGTAATTAAAATTTGAAGCATTACAAAAATCTATTATTTACTACTGCTTATTTTGGTCATTAAATTGTCTAGTATATAAACACCTCAATTTAATGATACCATATTTGGGACGATTAAGATACATTATTTTTTCTCTTTTTATGGGAAAATATAAAAAGAGGTGATTTAAGTGAAAAGCGAAGATCAACTTCAACAATTACTTAATAAGGATTACATGCCAATCATATATAGAAACATCAAGAGGTTTCGTCATGAAAGTGGAATTGCACTTTCAAAGGTAGCAGAAATATTAGATATGTCTTATGATTATTTGAGAAGAATTGAATCAGAAGACGATCTAAATAAAACATGTTCTTTGAAGCTACTTATTAAATTTAGTATATTGTATCAAAAACCACTAGATGATTTCTTGAAGGAGTGATAATCCTTAATTATAAGATTGAAACTGCAATTTCAATCTTTTTTATAGTACGAGGTTAATCTCCAAATCAATTGTACCACAATGTATCTTATTTGTCCCGTTACTACATTTTGATTATACCACAAATACGACCAACAAACAAGAGCCTAATTTAAAAGTCTTATTTGTGATACTATTATATTGTAAAATTGCTGGTATATAGGAAGGAGGTAAAATATTGGAAAGACAATATAAAATGGACATATTAGAAATGCTAGGCAATTATGGACACTATGTTTGTAATATTGGAGCTGCTATGGATAAAGCTGGAATATCAATATCAAAAATGCGAAGATTAACAGGTTTAAATCATGAAATTGTTAAAAAATATTATGAGGATAGAATTGTTAGAATTGATAAAGATGTTTTAGCCAGAATAACTTACGTATTAGTAGCTTGTGGAATAAATCCAAAAGAAATAATAGAATATATCCCACCAGAAAAAAAGATGAATCTGCAAAACAATACTTAAAATTGACCCGTTAAGTAATTAAAATTTCACATATCATCTTTGTATATATAATAATATCTATTCAAGGTGGATGTCAAGTTTTTGATAATATATCGGCAATCAAACTGTCTTTTTATCTATCTTAGAGTTTAGTATATCAATATATATTGCACAGATTAAATTTATAAATAGTATGTTACATTTAATAGTTTATTGTAATATAGTATTTTATGATGGAAAACAAATTGAGGTTAGATATATAATGAGTTTAAAAGATGTCTTTAAGGAAAATGTTAAATATTACAGAAAGCAATTAAAATTGACTCAAGAATCTTTAGCAAAACTATCTGGAGTAAGTACTAATTATATTGGAGAGATAGAACGGACTGGAAGAAAAGCTACGCTGGAAACAATTGAAAAAGTAGCCAATGGTTTGAATATAGATCCATCACTATTGTTAGTGTCCAGAAAAAAAGATAATGAGCAGAAGTAATATTAAATAAAATGATAAAAGATATAATAGCTAATGATAATAGCTATTTTTTTATATATAACATCTTTAACTCCACAACAACTTTATTGGTTATATATTGTCAAATAATTGTATTCTATAAAATATACATGTATATTATCTTTTTAATATAAAAACAACAAGTTTGTTGTTTTTGATGTGCTAATTTATTGACTTAACAAGTAAAAAATGTTATAATTATGATTAGTTGAGTTTTAAAAAGTTTTATTTTTGATATTTTGTTTATGTTTTGGAGGAGGTGGACCTGATTTTAGGTTCCCTTTTTTTGTAATAAAATTATATTATGTAAGGAGGATAAAATGTATAATGTAGATTTAAATTTGTATAAAACCTTTTATATTGTTGCAAAATGTAACAATTTCACAAAAGCATCTGAAGAACTATGTATATCACAACCAGCAGTTACACAAGCAGTAAAAAAATTAGAAGATCAATTAAATGTTGAACTTTTTCAGCGTTCAAATAAAGGAATTAATTTGACAGAAGTTGGAGAACTTGTATATTATTATGCCGAGCATTTAGTTAATTTAGCAAAATCAAATGAAAATTTAATTTCTCAAATTAAAGCATCACAAGAAAAAGTTATAAACATAGGTGTTCCTACTCATGTTGGTACTTTCTACTTTGTAAATTATTTCAAAAAATTTAATGAAAGATATCCAAATGTCAAAATTAGAATATTTAATAAAAAATCGGATGAAATGTTGAAAATGTTATTGAAAAGAGAACTTGATATTGTTATAGATACTGATATGTCGAATGTTGATAGTGAAATAATAAAAGTTCGTAAGGTTATGGATTTAGATGGTTGTTTCGTTGGTAGCCGAAAATATAAGGCTCTCTCAGAAAAAGGAGTAATAACCCCTGACGAACTAATAAAATATCCATTAATTCTACCGAGTTCCACTACTTACAACAGAAAAATGATTGATTATTTTTTTGATAAAAAAAATATTTTACTAGAGCCATTAATTGAAGCAAATTCCTCATCAATATCAAAAGAAATTATAAATCAAGGAATAGGAATTGGTTGGATGATAAAAGAGTTCGTTTTGGATGATTTAAAATCTGGCAATTTATATGAAATAAAAGTTGATATTGATAACATAGTAACACCATTAAGTATCGCTTACCATAAAAAATATAATAGCAGTATAGTTTTAGAATTAATAAAATATTTTAATAGAAAAACAGATTCAGAATGTTGAACCTGTTTTTTTCTATTATAATTATTACTTATAGTATATAAATAATTGGTATTGGTAAAAAAATAAAAGAAACATTATAATTAGATTAGGTGGGAAAAAATGGATAAAAATTATATTGATTTACACATTCACACAACTAATTCCGATGGTTATTTTTCACCAAAAGAAATAGTTGAAATGGCAAGTAAAAATGATACAAGTCTTATTGCAATCAGTGATCATGATTCAATTTGTGGTTTGCCAGAATTTAAGGAAAACCTAAAATTTGGAATGCATGGCATAGCAGGTGTTGAGTTTTCATCTTATATTATGCTAAATAATAAAAAGATTAAACTTCATATTCTTGGTTATGGATTTGACGAAAATAATATCAAAATGCTGAATTTATTACAGGAAATGAAAGAGAAACGAGTTGCAGCACATATAAAACTACTAAATTTTGCAAAAATGAAGCTTTTAAATTTACCAGAAGAGAGTCTATCTAGAATCAATATGGAAAGATATTGTTGGTTTGATAGAGAATTTATAAAATGTTTAGAACAAGATAATTATTCAATGGATGTTATTAATTATTACAGAGATTATTTCAAAAATAATAGATTCAGTTATGGACCAGATTATGATTTGGAAGTTCAACGAGTAATTGATGCTATACATAGTGCCGATGGTTTTGTTGTTGTAGCACATCCAATGGCTTATAAACTTACTAGGGATGAGGTAACAAATATAATATCCAAATTAAGTGACTTGGGAATAGACGGCATAGAAGTCTATCAATCCGATTGTAGTGTAGGTGATAGCTTGTATTTAATGCAGTTAGCAGATAAATTTAATTTATTACAGTCTGTTGGTAGTGATTTTCATAGGGATTTTAATTCAGATGGAAGAATGATAGGTAAAGGAATTGATAATAATTTGTGTATAGAGGAAACGTCTTTGACAAATAAATTATTATCATTAAAAAAAGATTTTAGGAGGAATAAGTAAATATGCCAATGTTATTTGGAGCTTTAGCTAAAAATGGAGAAATTCTTGATACTATAAATTGTGGAGAAAATAATTATATGATTGCAATAAATATTGGAAATCAAAGAAATAAAATACCTAGTTATAGTCACATTCGAACCGAAAAATCTGGAATTTCAGTGATTAATTCGAATCTAGGAAATCTAGTAGAACCTAGTTCAAAAAAAAGCGTGATAATTAGAAGTAATAATTCTGGTGAAGGTTATTACGTATATGATTTGGAAACAGGTAAAAGAGTCTCAGGATTTTATGATTATATGAAGTTTATTAATTATGATGGTACAGATGCTATTTATGCAAAAGATACTATAAGAGATAATATTGGAAAAGTATTTATTGATTTGGCTACATTATTAAATTACAGTGGTGAAATGATTTGTGATGTTTTCAATATTTCTACAAATGAGTATTACAATGATATAAAGAATGGCACTGATTATGAATTGTTGAAAAATTCTATTAGAGAACAAATAAATTCAAATAAACCAACTGAAGAACAAATATGCAAGAAATTATTACAAAAGAGGAGGTAAATTAATGAAAGTATTTATTTCGTGTCCTTTTACGGGATTATGTAAAAATAACAAATATGAAATTAAAGATGAATATAAAACTTTCTTCAACAAACTTGTTGAAAATTTAGAAGAAAAAGGATGTGAGTACTATTTAGCAATTAAAAGAGAAAATTGGGGGCTAAATCATAAAGGTCCAGAAGAATGTACAAGAAGCGATTTTGAAGGTGTTAAGTCAAGTGATGTATTAATTGTTATTCCAGGAAACAAAAACTCGAATGGTATATCAGGTGGAGTTCATGTAGAACTAGGTTGGGCATCAGCTATGAAGAAAAAAATGCATATTTTAGTTGAAGATGGTTTTGAATATTCCCCTGTTCTAATGGGATTAAATACTTTAACTGAAACACATTATCATAAATGTAATGAATTTTTAAATTTAACAATGTTAAATAAGATTAATGAAATAATAGATCAAGAATTAAAATTAAGAGAGGAGCAATAAAAAATGTATTTAAAGTTGATAGACAAATCTCCTCGTGAAATAATTAAATATTATGAAAAACCGTTTTATGTATATTTGTCTTTGTCAAATATATGTAATGCCAATTGTGTATTTTGCGAAGTAAGAACAAATAAAGAGAAAAAATGTAATATAAATGTTTTTTCATTGATTGATGAGTTAGCTTCTTTAGGCACACAATATATTCATTTTACTGGTGGAGGTGAGCCATTCGTAAATGATGATATATTTGAATATTTAGATTATTGTACGCAAAAAAAAATAAAAATAATATTAATATCAAATGGTCTTAATATCGATGAAGCCAAGATTAAAAAAATGTCTAATTACAACATAGTTGCTATATTTTTCTCGATTGATAGCCACATACCAGAAGTTCATGATGCATTGAGAAGAACGCAAGGATTATGGAATAAAGTTACTTCGAATATTAATTTAATAAAGCAGTATATGCCTGAAGTGAAAATTGTTTTAAATCATGTATTAAATAAAAAAAATATAGATGATTTTGAAAAATTTATAATGATGAAAAAGACTTTTGATTTTGATTACATTAATCCAATTGTTATAAAGGATTATGATGCCTTATTTTTTACAGAGGACCAAATTGAAAAATATAATAATAAATTGGACTATTATAATAATTTAGCAAATTCTTTGGGATTAGAATTTCTTTCTGATAATATTGATTTTTTTAATAATAAAGTAAGCAGTCTAGGAGATAGATATAACAATATTGATTTGAAATGCTTATATCCGTCATTTTGTTCATTTGTAGATGCACCGACAGGTTTTGTTTATCCTTGTGATTGTAGTATTCATAGAGATAGAAAAATATATAAAATTGGTGATTTAAAAGTACAAACATTTAAAGAAATTTGGAATGGAGAAAAAAGAAAAAACTTAAGAAAAAAACTTATTAATAGTGAATTAGATTGCAAAACTAAATGTGACGAAGCAAATTGCCAATTTAATAGATGCTTATTAAAAGAAAAGGAAAAAGAATTATGAAAATATTAGTTTCAGCTGAAAGCTTCGGTTATGGACCGATTACAACAGGCTTAAATATAGTGAAAGAACTAAAAAAATATAATGATGTTAAATTGGATTTTATTGGTTCTGGTATAGCTATGGAACAAGCAAAAATGAGTGGATACTTTGAAAATTATTATCTATGTGATACTTATGATTTTATGAGTTTAGAAAAAAGTAAGAGTATCTTTGAAAAATATCATATATTTTTATCATCAGAAAATGTAAATGGAGCAATATTTGCATTAAAAAACGGCATAAAAAATACTTATTATGTAGATAATTTGATGTGGATGTGGGATAAAATACCAGATGGATTATTAACTGTAAAAAAATATTTTATATCTGAAATAATACCATCAAAAGAAAATTTTAACAAAATTGGCAAAAAAATTTTAAATCCAATTTTTGTTGGACCAGTAAGAAAAATTGAAGTAAAAAAATGTTCAACCAAAAATCAAATAATTATTAATCTCGGTGGTGCTGAATCATTTCTATTAGAACATTCATTGATTGTTGATTTCTATAATAAATTATTAAATGAAATATTATCAACTGAACTGGTTAATTCTTTTGACTCAATCATTATATGTGGTGGAAGTGGTGTTATAAATAGTATTAAATTGAAAAAATCTTCAAACAAAATTAAAAAATGCACTTTATCTCATGAGGCTTATTTATTAGAAATGGAAAGATCATCTCATTGTATATTAGCATCTGGTTTGGGAAATTTTATTGAAACTGTTGGAAAATATAAAAATATAATGTATTTACCAGCTATAAATTATAGCCAACTGCAACAGCTAGAATATTATAAAAAACAAAACTTCGGCTTTAAAGCACTAAACTGGGATAATTTTGAATTTTACAAACAAATTCCTAAGTTTTTAGATGAAGAAACAGGTGTTAATTTAGTTGTATCAAATATAAAAGAATATTTAAAAAATGATTATACAGAAAAAGTGAGTAAAGTAGTGAAAGAATTTTTAATTGAAAAGCAAGATGCCTTTTTTGAAACTAGAAAAGATTATATTAATAATTTTTCAAAGAGTGCATCATCAGATATTGCAAAGACAATTTATACAGAAAATAAAGGTGGTGAAGATGAATGAAAATACCAAATGATCCTTTTTTAGGAACTCATTATATAGGAAATGAGGAATTAAAATTAGTAAAAAAAGTTTTGAAAAGTAAAAGTTTATTTAGATACCATGGACCAAATTTACTATACATGACTGATAGATTTGAAAAAGAAATGGCAGAATATTTAGGAGTAAAATATGTCTTAGCATGTTCTAATGGAAGTGCTGCTATAAAATTAGGATGTATTGCGAATGGAATAGGTCCTGGAGATGAAGTATTGATGTCACCATTTACATTTATTGCATCAGCCAATAGCGTCTTAGCGTGTGGTGCTATTCCTAAATTTGTTGATATAGATGAAACCATGAATATAGATCCAAATAAAATAGAAGAAAATATAGGACCTAACACAAAAGCTATTTTAGCAATTCATATACAAGGTCAACCATGTGATATGCTAAAAATCAATAAAATAGCAAAGAAGCATAATTTAATAGTTATAGAAGATGCAGCTCAAGCTTTTGGTTCAAGCATAAATGGTAAAAAAATCGGAACTTTTGGAGATTGCAGTGCTTTTAGTTTACAAGCTGGAAAAACGATAACTTGTGGTGAGGGTGGTTTTTTAGCTACTAACAATAAAAAAATATATCAAATGGCGAAAATGTATCATGATAATGGTGGATATAGAGTTGGATGTGATTATCCAACTTGGCAAAATGGAAAAACAATTTATGGTGAAAATTTTAAGTTGACTGAATTACAAAGTGCTGTAGCATTAGCACAATTAGAAAAGATAAATAAAATTTTAAACAAGCAAAGAAAAACTTACTTCAATATAGTAAATAACATAGATAATTCTTTTTATAAATTGAGACAAAATGTTTCAAAAGCAGTTCCTGTGTATTCAAGTATTGCAATAGAATTCAAAACAGAAAAAGAATGTAAAAAATTTATAGAATTTATGAATATTAATGGCATAGGCTTTGATGTTTATTGTAGTCATTTGATAATGGATTTTGATACATTCGAAAAACAACAGTCTTGGCATATATCAAACTTTCCTTACAATATTACTAACTACAAAAAAACTAAATGTTCCAAAACAAAAAATTTATTTCAAAGGGTTGCTTGGTTTAATTTGTCAGCCTCTTTAAAAAGTAAACATATTAAATACATAATAAAAAAATTAAAGGAATACCAGAATGAATTTTAGTACTTCTAATATTTGGAACAATTCTTTTATTTTAAGGTATCCGTTGGAACAAATAAAAAAAATTGGCAATTTATATTTTTATGAAAGTGAAAATATTTTAAAATGTCAGCATTTTTTTGAATTTGATATTACTAGTGACGAATTAAAAATGATGCAAAAAGAAATTAAAAATAATAAAAAAATAAGATTTAACTATATTAATGATTCGGTGCTAAGTAATAAGCTCAAAGAATGGGCTATTAAAAATAATTTTGAATATCAAATAATTGATGAATGGGAAGCACCGAGATTAGTACTTAATGAAAAAAATTTAAGAAAATATATTAGTATTTGTCCACATTCTCAAATATCAAAAAATTATAAAATGTATTGTAATAAAAAAGAAAAATTAAATTTTTATAATTCTGTTAACTGTGATTCTTTGATGTTATGGAACTATGTTTTGCAAATAGATTATAATTCTTGGAAAAAAGATGAGCATTCAGATATGAAAAGTTTGGATCGTGAGGATTTACAATATTTACCATTTTTTCTTATTGATAAAGAACATAGCAATTTAATTGTTGTTTGTGATGAGAAAAATAATCCTTTAGCATATTCTTTAATGTTTAGAAGTGGTGACTGTTGGTATGCAGTTAAATGGGGAGCTTCAAATTTAGGAAGAAAATATTATGCAGGATTTTATTGCCTTTTCTATCATCTTGAATATTTATACTCCTTAGATAATAAGTTATTGATTGATTTTTGGGGTAGAAGAAATAAAACTTATGATGAGTTAAAAAATGATTATATTATAAGAAAACATATAGTTGTTTATAAAAAGGAGTGATATTATGTATATAGAGTTGGGAAATATATTTGATGTAGAAAATATAGATGACATGATTGATAATAGTTTCAATGGGACTTGTTTTTCTTATAGTTGGTTTTTAAAATTAAAAGACAGTTTTAAAATTTTGAAAATATATAATTCGGCGAAAGAGTTACAAGGATTTATGCCAATATTTAAAAGCACTCCCAAAACTATTGCACAAAGTACAATGTATATCCCTTATGGTGGTTTAGTATTATTTTCTTTGCCAAGAGAAGGTAGAAATCAAATTCGTTATATCAGACAAGTGGAAAAAGTGCTATGCAATTATCTTCAAGAAAATTATGATGATATACAATTTTCTTTAGATAATAAAATTACTGATATTATGCCATTTATTCGTTCTGGATTTACGCCAGAAGTTAGATATACTTATAAATTAGATTTGACAAAAGGTTTAAATGTAATATATCAAAATTTTGGTGGAGATAGAAAAAAGGATATTAAAAAAGCTGTTAAAAGAAATATAAAATTTGTTGTTGATAGTGATTATAGTTATTTTGATTCAAAAGAAGCCATGAAGTGGGAAAAAAAATATGGTTTTGAGACGACTTTTGATTATGTTGAAAAATATATAAAAACTACAATTAAAAAAAGAAGAGGTATGTGCTTTGTAGCAATGGAAAATAACAATGTTCTTGGTGGGGTTCATATTGCTTGGGATAAAGAAACAGCCTATATAATGTATTCATATTATGAAAAAGAAAAAGATGATGTTGCAATTGCTTTTCTATATTACAAAATATTTGAATATTTAATAAATAACAAAATTGTCAAATATATTGATTTTGAGGGTTCTGTGTTTGAAAGTATAGAAGACTGGAATATATCATTTGGTGCTTATCAGAGTAGATTTTACAATTTGCATTGGAATTCAAAAAATAAACCATATTTTAATCTATATGACTATGGAGAAAAGTAGGTGAGCCTTATATGTCTGATAATGAAATTTTAGCATTGATGTATGATTTTTATAACAAATACGTTTTGAAAGATCAAAATAAAGACATTGATTATTATATTAATCAATTAAATGAATATTCAGCTAATAATGTTTTAGTAGTTGGTGCTGGTACTGGTAGAGTGGCAATTCCATTGTCTGATTATGTAAACGTTTCTGCTCTTGATTTTGATTTAGAAAGATTAAAATTGTTAAATGTAAAAAGTAAAAAGCCTAGTATAATATACACTGATTTTGTAGACTTTAACCATTTGGATGAGTATGATCTAATAATTTTTCCTTACAGTACTATTCAATTTGGAGGAGACTATTTGAAAATTAATGAAATATTTAATAAACTAGGAAATACCATGAATAAAGATGCAGTGTGTTTATTTGATGTTTCTGAAAATTTTAATAATAAAGTTGAGAAAAAAGACGAGTTTTTATTTAAAACATTTTGCAATTCTGTTAATTCAAATGTTGAAGTATATTATACTTCAAAGAGATATAAGGATTTTATTGAATTTTTAGTAAGATATAAATTGTCTGATAAAAATAGAGAGGTTCTTGAAAAAGAAAAATATACTTATTATGACAAAGATTTACTATTAAAAGGTTTGGAAGCAAATAATTTATCACTCGTTAAAATAGATGATAGTTATGGAGAAGGGATTTTAAAACATAAACACATCTATCATTGCAGGAGGATAAAATGAATTATAATAGTTTATTAGGAAGTAAATTGGCAAAATATTTTAATAAAAAATATGGGATTATAACATATTCAGGTACTTTAGCTATTGAAGTTGCTTTAAAAAGTTTGAAATTAAAAAGGAAATCCAAAGTATTAATTTCGTCTAATGTGTGCTATTCAATTATTAATACAGTTCTGAAGCTAGGATTAGTGCCAGTTATAAAAACGCCAAATAATGGTTTGTTTTTTACAAATGATGATATAGATGTGGTGATTGACAAGGAAATAATAGATTGTATATTGTTGGTTCATCAGTTTGGAATATTGAATAATATTAGTAAAAGAAAATATAAAAAGTTAAATATAAAAATAATAGAAGATGTAGCTCAAGCATGGAATCTTAAAGATAATAACGGAATGAACAATATAGGAATTGACAGTGATATTGTTGTTACTTCCTTTGGATCGACTAAACCTATTAGTTATGGAATAGGTGGTGGATTATTTTTTGATAATAAAAAGATAGTAGGTATTAGTGCAGTATTTATTATTATTGGTATTAGTTATTTTGGTATATACTTTTATAATCTTATCGTATGCGTATCCATTATGTAAAGAAATAAAATTAGATTATTTATTAGAAAAAGCTAACGAAATAGTTAATGAGCAAAGATTATGTGCGAGAGAATATTCAAATGTATTACTTAATCAAAAAACAATAAAATATATAAATTATGAACAAAATAGTGGTAATGTTTGGCATAGATTTCCTATGTGGGTAGAGAATCAAAAAACTTTTGAAAAAATAAAAAAAATTTTAGAAAAAAGTACATTAGAATTTCAATTTGAACATGATGTGAAATTAATTGATTTGCCTATGTGTCAGAAATGTATAAAATATAATGAAAATACACATTATTATTTTATTTTAGTACGAACTAGAAATGTGAATATAGAAAATCAGATAAAAAATCTAAAAAAGCTAATAGATTTATTAAAAAATGATTAAATTAATACCATTTTATAGTCCTTTTTAGCAAAAAAAAGGGTTTATGTGGTATAATAATTTTGAGTTTTTATTTTAAAAAGAAAGAGGTGATTACTTTGATAGAAGTAAGTGTAAATAATGCAAGTAAAAGTTTTGGCTTTAAAAATGTTTTGGATGGGTTTGATTTAGAGGCTACAACTGGAGAAAGAATTGCCTTAATCGGACCAAATGGATGTGGGAAATCAACACTATTTAAAATAATTTCTGGAATATATGGTTATGATAGCGGAGATATATATACTTCTAAAGATTGTGAAATTGGCTATTTAGAGCAAAATACAAATTTCCATTTTTATCTCGAACAAGAGATGTTCCCCGTCCATTGAGAATCGAACCATTGCTTCCCAACGAAGTTACCCATTGGCAAACTCCGGCCTCGCCATACTTGGCAATAAACGAAGTAATTCCGGTAGCGGTCACCACCTTACCATTACCAAAAGGTACTGTACCGTTATTCACCATACCCGATACATATACATTGCAAGCGTCATCGGTCACAAGGCCATATATTTCCTCACCTTTATTTACCGTACCTAAACGCTTCGCCCAAAGGCCTTCTCCATCTCCATTCAGTTTAATAATCACCACATCTACCGAGGTTCCCGCTAATGTTTCGGAAGAGCCATCGGCCATAGGTATTACTATATCTCCATCGTTGGTATAACCGATCACGTAAATATTTCCTTTCTTATCAAAAGTCGTATTGATTCCGGCTTCCCAATCTTTGGCCGAGCCAAATACTTTATGCCAAATTTTGTTACCATCTTTATCAAAACGAATAACTCCTATATCCCGTCCCCCATTTGTAGGAAAGCTATCTGTTTCATTCAGGGTTCCTATACGAGCATCGGGCGTAATTATTCCGGTAAATACTCCATCGCCTGTCATTACATCTGTTACAATCGCCTGTCCTTGCTCATTTCTACCGGATACAGGAGAGCCCCCGATCGTACGAGCCCACATGAAACTACCATCGATTCCATTATATTTAGC
>OLPI01002444.1_pt1 | contig 14492 bp, 10 predicted proteins | sample 1672361 | NCBI WGS metagenome assembly OLPI01 (sample SAMEA3136675, study PRJEB25190) | human gut metagenome
GGCCGTCGTCCTGCCGCCGAAGCCCTGCGGGCCGATGCCGAGCTTGTTGACCTTTTCGAGCATCTCTTTTTCAAGGTCTGCATAGAACGGGTCCGGGTTCTCGGAATCAAGCGGGCGCATGAGCGCCTTCTTTGCAAGCAGCGCTGCTTTATCAAACGTGCCGCCGATGCCTACGCCGACGACCATCGGCGGGCACGGGTTCGGGCCTGCGGTCTCTACGACCTCAAGGATAAAGTCCTTGATGCCCTGCAAGCCGGCGGACGGCTTGAACATACGAATCTGGCTCATGTTTTCGCTGCCGAAGCCCTTCGGGCCGACGGTGATCTTCACCTTGTCGCCCGGGACGATCTCGGTGTACAGCATAGCCGGGGTGTTGTCGCCGGTGTTGCCGCGGCGAACCGGGTCCTTAACAACGGACTTTCTCAGGTAGCCCTTGTCGTAACCGCGGCGCACGCCCTCGTTTACGGCTTCCGTAAGGTCGCCGCCGACGAAGTGCACGTCCTGGCCGATCTCAAGGAATACGCAGGCCATGCCGGTATCCTGGCAGATCGGAACGCACTCGTTATCTGCAATTTCAAAATTTTCGATGATGTTGTCCAGAATGCCCTGTGCGATCTGGCCGTCTTCGCAGGCGCGGCAGGAGCGGATGGCGCACTTTACGTCCTCCGGCAGGTGCTCGTTTGCCGCGATGCACAGCTTCTCAACAATGTCTGTGATCTGGCTAACTTCAATTTCACGCATGGATCTATCCATTCCTTTCCGGAAAAAATTATCTCTCGTGACGAGCGTAATGCGGCAGCAGCAGCGGGGAAACATCCTCGGATTCGATGCCTGCGCTCTTCAGCTCTTCTGCATAGTCCTCAATATGCTTGAGGGTAAGGGTGCCGAGCTCGGTCTCCTTCGCCTTTGCGGCAGCGGTCTGGGCGGCCTCTACGGCCATGTTCTTTGCAGCTTCAAAATTTTCAGAAAAACGCATGGAGAAGCTCCTTTCAGCAGCATATTTGCTTTATTATTTCCTGTAGTATACCACCTGCCCGAAAAAAATGGAATAGGCAAGTGATGCGGAATGTCAGTTATTTTGTAAATTTTCTTTTAATCGGCCTGTTTTTCGTCCGCCTGCGGTTCTACGCGTTTGCGGTTGACGTAGAGCGATTCGCGCGCGGGCTTCTTTTTGACGAGCACCCACGCGAGGATTCCCGCCGCGGCAAGGAAGGAAACTGCCGCCACAAGCTGGCTGACGCGGATGCCGGTAGAGAACAGATACAGACTGTCGGTGCGCAGCCCCTCGATCCACACGCGGCCGAGGCCGTACCACGCCACATAGGCAAGGAACACCTCGCCGTCGAATTTCCGCTTTTTCGAGAAGAAATGCAGGCCGATGAAGCCGATCAGGTTCCAGACGGATTCATAGAGGAACGTCGGGTGGTAATACGTCACGACGCCGGACGCATCCTGCAGGCCCATCTTCAAAAACGTATCCGTGACAGCGCCGTGCGCCTCGCGGTTCATAAAGTTTCCCCAGCGGCCCATAAGCTGGCCGATGATGACGCCCATGCCCGCCACGTCGAGCAGGACGGGAGCCGGAATTTTCTTGCGCTTCGCAACGACGAGCAGCGTGATTGCGCCGCCGATGATGCCGCCGTAGATGGCAAGTCCGCCCTCCCAGATGTAGAGGATGGAAATGGGATCGTCGGCGTAGAGCTCCCAATAGAAAATGCAGTAATACAGCCGGGCGCAGATCACGCCGATGGGTACGGCCCAGAGGATCATGTCCAGCACGTCGTCCTGCGTGATGCCGAAGTCCTTCGCCCGCGCGAGCATATAGAACACGGCGAGCAGGAACCCGGCGGCAATGATGATGCCGTACCAGTAGATGTCCTTCCCAAAGACCGTAAAGGCCACGGGGTTTGGATCGATCTCGATGCCGAGATTCGGGAATGTGATGGGAGATGCGAGAAACATATGAATTCCTCCTAATGAATTGAGAGGCGTTTGCCTCCGGCGGCCCTGTCTGTTCTCTCGCAAGAGAAAAGACAGGGGAGAAAAGAGTGCTGGGACGCGTTTGGTACCTGCTGCGGGTACAATTCAGGCGAGGACCTGAATTTTAGTCCCTGCGAACACACCAAGTCACCTTACGTGCGCTGTGGTACGCGCCGCCTGTTATGGTACAACAGATTTGTAGGTAGCTGCGTTTTTAATATCTGCGGTAAAAACGCTTTGCATTCGAAATTTGCAGGGCAGTACGGATTCGCCGAAGATTTCCGTTAAAATAGTGCATTCTGCCGGGCCGATGTGGGAATCAGCCCCTGCAATTGGTGCGTCCAAAATCTACGCTTCTTCCGGCGCAGCAACGCTGAGCGCGGCGCGTTCCGGTGTGACTGTCTGCGTCAGCAGCGCTTCTGTGTCGGAAAGCGTGATGGAATCCAGCAGATCAAACTCGCAGAAGCAGTCTCCGCCTGCGAATATGGCCTCACATATACGATAGCAGGTCGATTCGAATCCGTCAAGCTCCCGCAGGAGTCTGCCGCGCACGGATTTTTTCAGCCGTGCAAAGCGCTCCGGCGAAAAGCTGGTCTTCGACGCCTGCAAAATGGCCTCCAGCACCGCCTCCGGGTCACGGCCCGCGCCGCCGGCCTGCAAAAACGCCGCGCCGGGTACGCGTGTGAAGCCGGAGGAAAAGTCCGCGTCGATCAGTCCGCGCGTATAAAGGTCCTCGTACAGTGCCGCGCTTTCGCCCAGCAGCAGCTCTGCGGCAAGCTGTCCGGTCAGCTCCTGCCGGAGCGGGTCGGCGGACGGCGCGGTCTTGAAGCCGATGGCAAACACCGGCTGGCTGACCGGGAGCGTCCGGCGCGTTCTGTGCCGGAACGCGCGAGCAGGCTCCGCTTCACCGCAGGGACGCGCGGGAGGCGGCGAGAAGTCCGGCGGCAGGACCTCCCGCGCAAGGCGCGAGACGGCCTCCGCGTCCACGTCGCCCATGACGGTGAACGCCATGTTGGACGGGACGTAAAACGCGTCAAAGCAGCGCCGCAGCAGCTCCGGCGTGACGGCGCGGATGGAGCGGCGGGAGCCTGCGATGGGGATGCGGATGGGGTGGCGGCGGTAGAGCGCGCGGCACAGCCGCTCCTGCACGCAGTCCTCGGGCGAATCATCATAGAGCGCGATCTCGTCTGCAATGACGGCGCGTTCGTCCGCCATGGCCTCCTGCGGGAAATATGGCGTCGATACCATGCGCAGAAGCAGGCGCAGGCAGTCGTCAAAGCGGTCGGTGCAGGTGAAATAATAGCCGGTCATGGCATAGTCGGTAAAGGCGTTCGTCTCCGCGCCGAGGAGGGAAAATTCCGCCTCCGGGTCGCAGTCCGGGAGGCAGAACATCCGGTGCTCGAGAAAATGCGCCGTGCCGTCCGGCACGGTCTGCCAGCCGCCGCTTTGCGGAAGCTGTGTGTCGCATGAGCCAAAATTCACGCCCAGAAACGCGAATTTCCCGGCAAAGCCCGGCTTCGGCACGACGCGCAGACGCAGGCCGTTCGGCAGCGTTTCCAGATAACAGCGCTCACTGAGCGCGGGATAGTCCTTCCAACTCATGCTTCCTCCAGCGTATAGACCGCATCGGGCCGCACGCGCCGCGCAGCGGCGCAGACGTCCTCCGCCGTGACGGCGCAGAGCGCTGCGGCCAGTTCGGCGGGGCTTTGCGAAATGCCCTCCGCTGCCCGGCCTGTGTAAAATTCATCGAGCCTGCCGGGGCTGTCGCACAGCAGCCGCAGATCGGAAAGCAGCCCCGTGCGGGCCGTTTCCAGCTCAGACTGTGAAAAGCGGCCCGCGGCCAGCTCCGCAAGCTGATGCAGAATTTCCTGCTCGACAGCGGGCAGATCTGTGCGTCCGCAGCCTGCGGACGCAGCGAGAATGCCCTTGTGTCCGTCGTACCAGCTCCCGGCCTCGTAGCACAATGCCATCCGCCCGCGCACGACGGTATAGAGCCGGTTCTGTTCACCTCCGCCGAGCATCGCGTTCAGAAGCAGCATTGCAGGATACTGCGCACTTTGCAGCGTCACATCCGTGCGGAAGCCCAGCGAGATCCGGCTCTGCGCAAGCGGCATTGTTTCGGAAAACCTCCGAAGCTCCTGCGGCAGCGGGCTGGGGTTCGTTCCGACCGGGACGCAGGCCGTGCGCGGCAGATGCGCCAGAAGCGGCTGCAGCAGCGCCTCCGCTTCTCCGACGGATTTGCTGCCGAGATAGAAAAGCTCCACGCGCGACGAGGCCAGCACCGACTTATCGTGCGCCCAGAGCGTGCGCACGTCGATTTTATCAAGCTCTTCCGGCTCTCCGAGACGGCCGCAGGCGTAGCGTTCGCCCCGGCACATGGCCCGGAGCAGCTGCCGCTCACAGTACGCGCTCTTGTCGTCCAGTACGCTCTGCATGGCGTTTTGCAGATTCCGGCATTCCTGCGAGACAAGCTCCGGCACGAACGCGCCGTGTTCCGTTCGCGGGCAGAACAGCAGCTCGGAGACAAAGTCCAGCAGGTGCGAAAAAACGGCCTCGCCCGCATATTGGTCTTCCAGACAGTCGGCAAACAGGCCCGTGAGCTGAATTTCTCCCTTTTTGCGCACCAGCGCACCAATGGACGCGCCGTGCAGTTCGTCCAGCCGGTCGGCGATGGCGCGGATGGAGGGCGTTTTTTCGCTGCCGCGCAGGAGTACGCTCGGCAGCAGCGCGTTCATGGCCGCCTCGCCTGCGCGAAGCGGCCTGAGGAAGCTGAGGCTGAAGCAGGCGGTCTTGAACCGCCCGTCCTGGATAGACGTGAGGAACACGCCCGGCAGGAGCTCTTTTCTTGTCGTCATGTTATTTCTTGTCTGCCTCCGTGCGCAGGCGGATGATCTCGTCGCGCAGGACGGCGGCATATTCGTATTCCATCATGTGCGCGGCCTTGCGCATCTGCGCTTCGAGCTTTTCAATCTCACGCGCAAGCTCCTGCCGCGTCATCTTTACGCCGCCCTTGCCCTTGTGTTCCGGCGTGGGGGAGGCGGAAATTTCAATGAGGTCGCGGATGGATTTTACAATGGTTTTCGGCACGATGCCGTGCGCCCTGTTATACGCATCCTGAATCTGGCGGCGTCTTGCCGTCTCGTCCATGGCGGCACGCATGGCGGGCGTGATCTTATCCGCGTAGAGCAGCACGCGGCCCTGCGCGTTTCGCGCCGCGCGTCCAATCGTCTGGATAAGACTCGTTTCCGAGCGCAGGAAGCCCTCCTTATCGGCGTCGAGGATCGCGATCAGCGATACCTCCGGCAGATCAAGGCCCTCGCGCAGCAGGTTGATGCCGACGAGCACGTCAAATTTCGCCATGCGCAGGTCGCGGATGATCTCCATGCGCTCCATGGCTCCGATGTCCGAGTGCATATAGCGCACGCGGATGCCGTTTTCAGTCAGGTATTTCGTCAAGTCCTCTGCCATTTTCTTCGTCAGCGTCGTGACGAGCGTGCGCTCGCCCTTGTCCGTCGTGGCGTTGATCTCGCCGATCAGATCATCGATCTGCCCCTCGATGGGGCGCACGAAGACCTCCGGGTCAAGAAGGCCCGTGGGCCGGATGACCTGCTCGGCGATCTGTCCGGCGCGGGAACGCTCATACTCGGCAGGCGTGGCGGAGACGTAGATGGCCTGATGGATGCGGTCTGTAAACTCGTCGAAGGTCAGGGGGCGGTTATCATACGCCGACGGCAGGCGAAAGCCGTAGTCAACGAGGCTTTTCTTGCGCGCGTGATCGCCGTTATACATGGCGCGCACCTGCGGCAGCGTGACGTGGCTCTCGTCGACGAAGAGGATGAAATCGTCGGGGAAATAGTCCAGCAGCGTCGTCGGCGGGGTGCCGGGGGCGCGGCCGGCAATAACGCGGGAATAATTTTCAATGCCGGAGCAGAAACCGATCTCCTGCAGCATTTCCAGATCGTACTGCGTCCGCTGGCGGATGCGCTGCGCCTCGAGCAGCTTGTCGTGCTCCTCGAAAAAGCGCACCTGCTCCCACATTTCGGCCTCGATGTCCTTCATGGCGCGGGCCAGTTTCTCTCTCGATGCGACGTAATGCGACGCGGGGTAGATGGCGACGTGGTTCAGAATGCGTTCCGGTACGCCGGTGACGGCGTTGACCTCGGAAATGCGGTCAATTTCATCGCCGAAAAACTCAATGCGGATGGCCCGGCCAGACCAGTAGGCGGGATAGACCTCCAGCGTATCGCCGCGCACGCGGTAGGCGTTGCGGACGAAGTTGAGGTCGTTGCGCTCATAGCGGATCTCGGTCAGCTTGCGCATAAGCTCGTCCCGGTCGTATTCCATGCCGGGGCGGAGCGAAATAACCATGTTTTTATAGTCGATCGGGTCGCCCAGGCCGTAGATACACGACACGGACGAGACGACGATCACGTCCCGGCGCTCGGACAGCGCGCTCGTCGCGCTGTGGCGCAGGCGCTCGATCTCATCGTTGATGGCGGAATCCTTTTCAATGTAGGTGTCCGTCTGGGCGATATACGCCTCAGGCTGGTAATAGTCGTAGTAGGAAATGAAGTATTCCACGGCGTTTTCCGGGAAAAACTCGCGGAATTCCGAGCACAGCTGCGCAGCCAGCGTCTTGTTGTGCGCGAGGACCAGCGTGGGCCGGTTGACGTTGGCGATGATATTCGCCATGGTGAACGTCTTGCCGGAGCCGGTCACGCCGAGCAGGACCTGATCGCTCAGGCCCATGTTGAGGCCCTGCGTCAGCTTCTCGATGGCCTGCGGCTGGTCGCCGGTGGGCTTGAATTGGGAGTGCAGCTTAAAGTTCATACGGGTCCTCCAGAATGCCGTCGTCGCGCAGGGAGACAAAATCGTCGTCCGCGACAATGATATGGTCGGCCAGCACGACGCCGACTGCCTCCAGCGCCGCCTTTAACACCAGCGTGGTCTGCCGGTCCTCGGGACTGGGCAGCGCAAGGCCGCTGGGGTGGTTGTGCGCAAGCACGACGGAGGTCGCGTTCGCGTCCAGCGCAGCCTTGACGACCTTGCGCGCGGCGATGGACGCGACGTTCACGCCGCCACGGTGGATGAGCACGCAGTCGAGCGCCTTGCACTTTGCGTCGAGGCAGAGAAGATACACGACCTCCTCGCTTTCGCCGTGGAAGTACGGCAGCAGGTATTGACCGCATTTGGACGTGGTGTCCAGAATCTCGATCTGCGCGCTGCGGCTCATGAGGCAGCGCCGCGCCACCTGCGGCACGAGCCGGATCAGCTGCGCGGCGGCGTCTCCGACGCCGTTTACTTTTTTCAGTTCGGATTCCGGCGCGGAAAACACGCTGTCGAGCGTCCCGAAGCGGCTTAAAAGCGCGTGCGCTGTCGGGTTCGTATCGCCGCGCGGCGCGGCGTAATACAGCAGCACCTCCAGCACCTGCACGTCCGAAAGGGAGTCCATGCCGCTGGTTTTGAGCTGCCTGCGCATCCGGTCGCGGTGGCCGTCGTGAATGGACATGGGCGTCTCCTTTCCGCTTCCGCTCACATTAGCGGCGCGAGCAGCCGCAGCAGCGCCCGCAGCACACGCTGCGTCAGGTGCGTATGGCGGCACTGCTCGGCGGTGATCTCCGTGCACTGCGGGAACGTTTCTTCAAAATCTGTCTGCACCTGCGCGCTCACGGCAGTGTCATAGAGATACACGGCGTCTTCAAAATGCAGATACAGGCTGCGGAAATCCAGATTGACCGTGCCGACAACAGCCTGCTTCGTGTCGGCCAGATAGACCTTGGAGTGGATGAAGCCCGGCGTATATTCGAAGATACGCACGCCTGCGCGCGTCAGCTCCTCATAGTTTGCGCGCGTGACCGCGTGGACATACCATTTGTCCGGGATGCCGGGCGTGATGATGCGCACGTCGACGCCTGTTTTTGCCGCGACGCACAGCGCCGTGGTCATTTTATCGTCCAGGATCAGATACGGCGTCATGATCCACATCCGCTCCTGCGCAGAGGAAATGACGGACTGCAAAATCGTCGCACCGACGTCCTCGTTGTCGAGCGGACTGTCGGCAAACGGCTGGAGAAAGCCTGTGCCGCCCCGCTTTTCCGGATAGTCTGCGCGGAAGCGGCTCACATCCTCCTCCGACCGGTCAACGTAGCCCCAGAGGGACAAAAACATGACCGTCATTGACCACACGGCCTTGCCGCGCACGAGAATACCGCAGTCCTTCCAGTGACCGAAACGCTTGTATTCGTTGATATATTCGTCGGCCAGATTGACGCCGCCGGTAAACGCGGCCTTGCCGTCGATGATCAGAAGCTTGCGGTGGTCGCGGTTATTGAGGCGGGCGGAAAGGATCGGGATATAGGGGTTGAACGCGTGGGCGCGGATGCCCATCTCGCGCAGCTTTTTCGCGTAGCCCATGGGAAGCCGCGTGATGCAGCCGAAATCATCGTATACGACGCGCACGTCGACGCCTGCCGCCGCCTTTTGGCGCAGAAGCTCCAGCATGGGGTCCCACATCTTGCCGGTGGCGATGATGAAAAACTCAATGAAAATATAGCGCTCCGCCTTTTTGATCTCCTCCAGCATCGCAGCGTAGCAGCTTTCGCCGCTCGGGAAATACTCCGCGTCCGCGTCGTCGTAGATGGGGTAGCCGGAGGCCGAGAGCAGATAGCGCGCGTGGTTGAACGCGGGCGTTTCAGCGGCGGCCAGCTCCCATAAGGGCGCTTCGTCCTGCCGCAGCTGCTGCATGGTGACGGCCTCGATCGACTGCATCTTCCGGTGCTCGTAGCTGGAAATTTTGTTGCCGCCGAAGAGCAGATAGATCGTCAGTCCCGCCACGGGGAAGGCCAGAATCAGCACGATCCACGCAATCTTATAGCTGGGATTGACACCGCACGAGATGATATAAATAACGACTGCCCAGCTCAGCACGTTCATGGCGATCCGGATCCAGAAAAAGTCGGTCCGCAGATACGTCGCCATCACGATCAGAAATATGATCTGCAGCGCAATGCCGAACGACACCGCTACGACCCGCTGAAACACCAGCTTTAACAGGTTTCGCATACGCTTGCCTCCCCGCTGCTTGAATTTTCTATACTATAGCATGTTCCATCAGAAGCCGCAAGTCTCTGCTTTTTGAAATTTAAAAACTTTTGTTTGAAAATCCTGTTGTAGTTTTCAAACGAATCTGGTATAATAAGCAGACTGAATTATTCGATTTTTCTACACAGGAGCGAACCATGGAAAACTGTATCCGCGTGCAGGGTGCGCGCGTCAATAATCTGAAGAATATCTCCGTTGAAATTCCGCGCGACAAGCTGGTCGTCCTGACCGGTCTGTCCGGTTCCGGCAAGTCGTCTCTGGCCTTTGACACGATTTTTGCCGAGGGCCAGCGGCGGTATGTCGAGTCGCTGTCGAGCTACGCGCGGATGTTCCTCGGCCAGATGGACAAGCCGGATGTTGACTCCATCGACGGCCTTTCTCCCGCCATCTCCATCGACCAGAAGACCACCAGCCGGAATCCCCGCTCGACGGTCGGCACGGTCACGGAAATTTATGATTATCTGCGCCTTTTGTGGGCGCGCTGCGGCACGCCGCACTGCCCGAAGTGCGGCAAGGAGATCCGCCGCCAGACGGTCGACCAGATCGTCGACCAGATCATGGGGCTGCCCGAGCGGACAAAGTTCCAGATTTTATCCCCCGTCGTGCGCGGCAAAAAGGGCGAGCACCAGAAGGTCTTCGAGGATGCCCGGCGCAGCGGCTACGCCCGCGTGCGCGTCGACGGGAGTTTGTACGAGCTGACGGAGGATATTGCGCTCGACAAGAATAAAAAGCACCACATTGAGGTCGTCATCGACCGGCTCATCATGAAGCCCGATCTTGCCCGGAGACTGACGGATTCCGTGGAGACAGCCTCCAATCTCTCCGGCGGCCTCGTCATTCTCAACGAGCTGGACGGGGACAAAGACACGCTCTTCTCCCAGAACTACGCCTGCGAGGACTGCGGCATCTCCATGCCGGAGCTGTCCCCGCGTATGTTCTCGTTCAACAACCCCTACGGCGCGTGCCCGGTCTGCGCGGGACTCGGTACGCAGCAGGTCGCGAACCCGCTGCTCATCATCCCCGACCGCTCCAAGTCGATCCTGCAGGGTGCGATTCAGGCCAGCGGCTGGAACAACGTCCGCGACGACTCCATCTCCCGGATGTATTTTGAAGCGCTGGCGAAAAAATATCACTTTTCTCTGAGCGACCCCATCGATGCGCTGCCGCAGAAGGCGCTCGACGTTATTCTCTACGGCACGGGCACGGAAAAGCTCACGATCTATTATGAGCGCGCCAACGGGCGCGGCACGCTGGAGCGGCCCTTTGAGGGCGTCGTCAACAACGTCGCCCGCCGCCTCACCGAGACGCAGTCCGACGCCATGCGCAAAGAGCTTGAGGAGTGTATGTCCGAGCGCCCGTGCCCCAAGTGCCACGGCAGGCGTCTGTCCGACATCAGCCTTGCCGTGACCGTCGGCGGCATGAACATCATGGATTTCTGCGCCATGCCCATCTCAGAGGAGCTGAAATTCATCGACAATCTGAAGCTGACCGGCTCCATGGCCGTGATCGCGGAGCAGATCGTGCGCGAAATTCGCTCCCGGCTGTCGTTTTTGCAGGCGGTGGGCCTGAGCTATCTGACGCTTTCGCGCTCTGCCGCCACGCTCTCCGGCGGCGAAAGCCAGCGTATCCGGCTGGCCACGCAGATCGGCTCGAGCCTCATCGGCGTTCTGTATATCCTCGACGAGCCGTCCATCGGCCTGCACCAGCGGGATAACGACAAGCTGCTCGACACCCTCCGCCGTCTGCGCGACATCGGCAACTCCGTGCTTGTCGTCGAGCACGACGAGGACACCATGCGCGCCGCCGATTTCATCGTCGACGTTGGTCCCGGCGCAGGCGTGCACGGCGGCGAGATCATCGCCGCGGGCACAGTCGACGATATCATTGCCGCCCCGCGCTCCATCACGGGCCAGTATCTGTCCGGCGCAAAGAAGATCCCCCTGCCCGAAAAGCGCCGGGAGGGCAATGGGAAAAGCCTGAAGATCTTCGGCGCGGCGGAAAATAACCTGCGCCACATCGACGTGGAATTCCCGCTCGGCACGTTTACGTGCGTGACCGGCGTGTCCGGCTCCGGCAAGTCGAGCCTCGTCAATGAAATTCTCTATAAAAAGCTTGCAGGCAGCCTCAACCGTGCCCGCACCCGTCCGGGGAAATTTGACCGCATCGAGGGGCTGGAGCATCTGGACAAGGTCGTCGGCATCGACCAGAGCCCCATCGGGCGTATGCCAAGCTCCAATCCGGCGACGTATACGGGCGTCTTCAACGACATCCGCGACCTGTTCGCGTCGACGGCCGACGCGCGCACGCGGGGCTACGGCCCGGGCCGGTTCTCGTTCAACACGAAGGGCGGCCGCTGCGAGGCGTGCAGCGGCAACGGCCTTGTGAAGATCGAGATGCACTTTCTGGCCGACGTTTTCGTCCCCTGCGAGGTCTGCCGCGGCAAGCGCTATAACCGCGAAACGCTCGAGGTTCTGTACAAGGGCAAGAACATCGCGGATATCCTTGACATGACGGCGGAGGAGGCGCTGGCCTTCTTCGACAATCTGCCGCGCATCCGCAATAAGATCGCCACGCTCGTCGACGTGGGCCTCGGCTATATCAAGCTCGGCCAGAGCGCCACGACGCTCTCCGGCGGCGAGGCGCAGCGCGTCAAGCTCGCAACGGAGCTTTCCCGAAGAGCGACGGGCCGCACGTTCTATATCCTCGACGAGCCGACGACGGGCCTGCACATGGCGGACGTGCACAAGCTGATCGAGGTATTGCAGCGGCTGGTCGACGCGGGCAATACCGTGCTCGTCATCGAGCACAATCTTGATGTCATCAAGGTCGCGGATTATATCGTCGATCTTGGGCCGGAGGGCGGCTCCGGCGGCGGGCAGATCGTCGCCTGCGGCACGCCGGAGCAGATCGCCGCCTGCCCGGAGAGCTTCACGGGGCAGTATCTGAAAAAGCTGCTGAAATAACCCGCCGCAACCGCTTTTTGCGCGATAGTTGGTGGCGGCAACCGGAGCTTTCTGCAATACTGAAGCCATCCCAAATACAGAAAGGATGGATCCTCTCATGAGAACACTGATTTTTGGACTGTTCGGCATCTGCATGTTCGGCGCGACCGTATTTCTGTTCGTGCTTTTGATCCGGGCGCTGCTCAAATACCTGCGTTCCGGCGAGGTGCGGAAGGAAAAGGCCGAGACGAAGAAAACGCTCGGCGAAGCGCTGAAAGCGCACCGCACGCGCTGCAAGATGACGCAGGAGTTTGTCGCAGAATCGCTCGGCGTCAGCCGGCAGGCCGTCAGCAAGTGGGAGTCCGGCGCGTCCGACCCGTCAACATCCAATCTGCTCGCCCTTGCAAGGCTCTACGGCGTATCCGCCGAGGAGCTGCTGCGGGAGGCGGCGGGGACACAGCGCACATAGAAAAGGAGTCGCTTTGAATTATTACCTGTCCCTTGCGGCACTGGTTCCGGCGGTCATTCTGTTTGTCCGCATTTATCAGCTCGACCGCATTGAAAAAGAACCGCGCAGGCTGCTCGGTATCCTGCTGTTGTCCGGCGCGCTGCTGGCGCTTCCGGCGGCGGGTATCCAGCTTCTTGCGTCGCGGACGCTGGGCAGTGCGCTGAACCGGCGCTCGGCGGTGTTTTTACTGCTGGATAATTTTCTGGTGGTCGCCGTGAGCGAGGAGGTCTGCAAGATCGTCCCTGTGCGTCTTGCCGCGTGGAAGCACCCGGCGTTCGATTACCGGTTCGACGCGGTGGTCTACTCCGTGTCCTCCGCGCTGGGCTTCGCGGCGGTGGAGAATATTCTGTTTGTCGTGCAGTCTGACCTCCGGACGGCGGTATCGCGGGCGGTTCTGTCCGTGCCGGGGCACTTTTTCTTTGCTGTTGCGATGGGACTGCTCCTCAGCCGGGGCAAGCAGGCCGAAAAGCAGGGGAATGGCCGCAGGCGGACGGTTCTGTGCGCGCTGGCGATCCTAGTCCCGGTCGTGCTGCACGGGATCTGGGATGTTCTGCTTGCCGTCCGCAGACCGTGGGCGACAGTCGTGTTCTATTGCTTTGTGGTCGCGTTTTTCATCGCGGCGGACTGCGGCCTGCGCCGCGCCTCACAGACGGACGTACATCTGTGAGCGGCGCGTTTTCGAAATAGCCGAACAAAAACCGGGCCGACTGCATTGCAGTCCGCCCGGTTTCTGTATTATAATAGCTCCATCTGACGGGAGGGCGACGGAATGATCTATCTTGACAACGCGGCCACAACGCTGCATAAGCCGCCGTGCGTGATCGATGCGGTCGTGAACGCGATGCAAACCATGGGCAACAGCGGGCGCAGCGCGCACGCGGAAAGCCTTGCCGCGTCCCGAACGATCTATGCCGCGCGGGAGGCGCTGGCCGCGCTCTTCGGCTGCGAACGCGCCGATCATGTGTGCTTCACGGCCAATTCGACCGAGGCACTGAACATCGCCATTTCCGGGCTGCTTGCGCCGGGCGACCACGTGCTGTCGACCGATCTGGAGCATAATTCCGTCCTGCGCCCGCTGTACCGCGAGATGGAGCGGGGCGTTTCGGTCAGTTTCTTGCCCGCAGACCGGAAGGGCTGTATCGACTATGCCGATTTTGATCGGCTGCTGCAAACAAATACCAAAGCCGTCATCTGCACGGCAGGCTCAAATCTGACGGGGAATCTGCTTGATTTGACGCGCATCGGCGCGTTCTGCGCAGCGCACGGACTGCTGTTCGTGGTCGACGCGTCGCAGACGGCAGGCGTGTTCCCCATCGATTTGCGCGCGCAGCACATCAGCGTCCTCTGCTTCACCGGCCACAAGAGCCTCATGGGCCCGCAGGGCACGGGCGGCCTGTGTGTGGCGGAGGGCGTGGACATCCGCCCATGGTGCGTCGGCGGGACGGGCGTGCAGACGTTCCTGCCGTCACAGCCGCCGCAGTATCCCACACGGCTCGAAGCCGGAACGCGCAACGGCCACGGCATCGCGGGGCTGCTTGCCGCCGTGCATTTTATTCAGGAGGCGGGCATGGATGCCATCCGCACGCACGAGCTTGCGCTGGCCCGCCGATTTTACGAGGGCGTGAAGGACGTGGACGGCGTATGCGTCTACGGCGATTTTTCGGATTTCGTGCGCGCGCCGGTCGTGTCGCTCAATATCCGGGACGCGGAATCGTCCATGGTCGCGGACGCGCTGGCGGAGGACTATGACATTGCCGTCCGGGCTGGCGCGCACTGCGCGCCGCGTATGCACGAGGCGCTTGGAACCGTGGAGCAGGGCGCGGTGCGCTTCAGCTTCGGCTATTACAACACGGAGGAGGAAACGGACGCGGCCATCGCCGCAGTCCGGGAGCTGGCAGAGCAATGAGAGAGAAAAAGCAGTGGCTCATCGTCACATTTTACACCACAAGCGCCGCTATGGC
>OLPI01002445.1_pt1 | contig 14487 bp, 13 predicted proteins | sample 1672361 | NCBI WGS metagenome assembly OLPI01 (sample SAMEA3136675, study PRJEB25190) | human gut metagenome
GGGTCTATCCATGTCAATGATGGAAATTTGTCTGCTGCACCGGCTCCTTCTCCGGCAGGCCCAGCTGCGCCTTGCCCAGGGCGATGGACTTCATCAGAAAGGCCATGTTGCGGCCCAGGGTCCGCATGGTCTGCAGGCCCTCCTTGTCCTGGCGGACCTCCTCCGGCGTGTTGCCGTAGACCATGTTCCAGTACTGGCTGCTGGCAATGGGCATACCGCAGATGGTGAAGTACTTGTTCAGCGCATCGAAGGTGGCGGTGTTGCCGCCCCGGCGGCAGGACACCACCGACGCGCCCACCTTCATGGTCTTGTCGATGTGGGGCGTGCTGAAAAACAGCCGGTCCATAAACGAGATGGCCCCGCCGGCGGGGGAGGCGTAGTACACCGGCGAGCCGATGACCAGCGCGTCCGCCGCGGCGAGCTTGGGCGCTGTCTCGTTGACCAGATCGTCGTACACGCAGCGGTGGGTCTTTTTGCAGCTGGCGCAGGCGTTGCAGGCATGGGCGGTCTTGCCCGCCTGGATGATCTCCGTCTCGATGCCCTCGGCCTCCAGCGTGTCGGCCAGCTCACGCAGGGCGGTGTAGGTGCAGCCGTGCTCGTGGGGGCTGCCGTTGATGAGCAATGCCTTCATATCCTCACCTCCCGGCTCAATAGCCAAAGAGCATGGAGCGCTTGATGTCGCTGAGCTTATGGGCACCGCACATGGCCATGGTATCGGCCAGCTCGGCCTTCAGCTTGTCCACGTAGACCTGCACGCCCTCGGCACCGCCGCCGTAGACCATATTCACGAAGGGCCGGCCGATGAGCACCGCGTCCGCGCCCAGGGCCAGAGCCTTGAACACGTCCATGCCGGTGCGGATACCGCCGTCCACCAGAATAGTCATCTTGCCGCCCACCGCGTCGACGATGGCGGGCAGGACCTCCGCCGTGGCGGGGCACTGGTCCAGCACGCGGCCGCCGTGATTGCTGACCACGATGCCGCTGGCACCGGCCTCCAGGGCCTTCTTCGCGCCGTTCACGGTCATAATGCCCTTGAGAATGAAGGGCTTGCCGTTCATCAGCTTGACGATCTCCTTCAGCTCGTCCACGGTCTTGCTGCCGGCGGGCGGGGTCAGGTTCTTCAGGAAGGGCAGGCCCGCCGCGTCGATGTCCATGGCCACGGCAATGGGATCCGCCGCGCCCACCAGCTCCGCTTTCTCGCGGACCAGGTCGATATTCCAGGGCTTGATGGTGGGCACGCCGCAGCCGTTTGCTGCGCCAATGGCCTTGGTGGCCATCTCCATAACGGTGGGGTTGGTGCCGTCGCCGGTAAAGGCAGCGATGCCGTTCTCTGCACAGGCGCGCACCAACACATCATTATAGGTCATATCGGTATAGGCTTCGGAGTAGTGCAGGTTCACAGCACCCACCGGGCCTGCAAAGAACGGGTACTTGAAGCTCTTGCCAAACAGCTCAATATGGGTGTCCGGGGTGCCGCCCTCGCACAGGGTGTCCATGTTCACACGGATCTCGGCCCACTTATTATAATTGCGGATGGCCGTATCGCCCACACCCTTGGCACCGGGGCCGGGGATCTGGTTTTTGCAGGCCACGCCGTTGCACACCGGGCAGGCCTTGCAGTATTTGCCGATGCACTCCCGCGCATTGGCCAGCACTTCAGCATAGTTCATACAGAGTCCATCCTCCTTGTTTTCCATTTTTGCGGCAGGAAATGCCCTGCTACAGCACTCTCTGTCCCCATCATAGCCTTGTTTTGGCTCCCCGTCAAGGGCTCTGCACACCTTTTGCCCGCCTCTTGTCATTTTGCAGTACGATGGTACGTCATTTTGAAAAAAGTCTGATCTTTTTCAAAAAAATCCTTGACAAAACAGCTGGTTTCAGGTATTATAGTGGAGCACCAAGGGCACCCGCCCAAAGGCAGAACAAAAGATGTGGAAAGATGGCTGAGTTGGTCTAAGGCGCACGACTGGAAATCGTGTAACGTGTCAAAAGCGTTCTGGGGTTCGAATCCCCATCTTTCCGCCAGAAACCTGAAACAGAGATGTTTCAGGTTTTTTGTTTTATTCCAAAACGCTGTCCTTGACAATCGCCCTGCGTTCCGCTATGCTGAAAAAAAGATTTTCCTGAAGGAGGAACATTTTATGGCTGCATCCAAAAAGAAACGCACCGGTGCCCGCGCTGCGGTCGTGGTGGTGCTGTGCCTTGTGCTGGTGTGCGTAGTGGCCGCCGCCGTCGCGCTGGGGCTGGTGAGCCGCCGCGTGAAGAGCTTTGCCGGCGGAGCCAGCTTTTCGCTGGACTACCAGATCACTTCCACCGCTGCCGAAGAGCCCGCTTTATATAAGGTGCTGGCGCAGTTCGGCGGCACCTCCGGCCGGGTGGACGGCCAATATACGCCGGAAGCCCTGCAGCTGGAGCTGTACCCGCAGGCCAGCGGCAGCAGCCAGCCCCTCACCAGCCTGTACATCAGCAAGGACGAGACGCTGTACGATGCCGGGCAGCTTTACCGCACCCTGCGCAGCAGCATCACCGACAACTATCCGCTGGCCGGTGTGCTGATCCCGGAATGGAATATGGGCAGCTACATCTCCCAGACCCAGCTGGCCAGCCTGCTGGGCGTGGACGATACTGCCACCAGTCTGCAGTCCATGAACGACTTCCAGCTGGACCTGAAAAAGATCAAAAAGGTGCAGCCGGAGAACGCCAAGGAGGGCTACCTCTACTTCCGGCTGGAAACCGACGACACTGCCGCCGATTCCCCCGTTTTGACCCTGGGCGTGGAAAAGAGCGGCCTGCTGCGGGCTGTCTCCCCCGCCGTGCACATCCTGCTGGACATCCCGGCCCACGGCATCCACACCGAGCTCACCGGCACCGTGACCCCGGCAGCTCCGACTCTGACTGCTCCCACCTCCCGCATGCAGGACAGCGACATTGCTTCGCTGGTGCAGCTGCGCCAGACTGTCGAGAGCGTGGTGCAGTTCGTGCAGGGCGCTGCTTCCGGCACGCAGAGCGCCTCCTGAACCTCCTTGATATGCAAAAACGGCAGACGCCTTGCAAAGCGTCTGCCGTTTTTTGATGCGTTTATCGGTCCAGGATGCGGCCGTCGGTGGAGATGGTCACCACCTGCCACGGCACGAACTTGCCGCTGTTTTTCAGGGCGGTCACGGCGGCGTGTTCCAGCCCGCCGCAGCAGGGCACCTCCATGCGCAGCACCGTCACGCTCCGGATGTCGTTGCTGCGGAAGATCTCGGTCAGCTTTTCGCTGTAGTCCACAGCATCCAGCTTGGGGCAGCCGATGAGGGTGATCTTGCCCTTCATGAACTCTTCGTGCACATTGGCGTAGGCGTAGGCGGTGCAGTCGGCTGCGATCAGGAGCTTTGCCCCGTCAAAATAGGGGGCGTTCACCGGCACCAGCTTGATCTGGCAGGGCCACTGGCGCAGCTGCGACGGCTGTGCTGCGGTGGGGGCAGCAGGTGCGCTTTCCTCCCGGCGGAACTGGCGCATGGCGCTGCCCGGGCAGCCGTGGAAGGCCGGTTTTGCGGCCTGTGCCGCCTTTTTCTGCTTGTTTTCCAGCACGGCCTGCTCGTCGTAGGCGGCTGCCTCGCGCTCTTCAAAGGTGATGGCACCGGTGGGGCAGCCGGGCAGGCAGTCGCCAAAGCCGTCGCAGTAGTCGTCCCGCATGAGCTTTGCCTTGCCGTTCACCAGACCGATGGCACCCTCGTGGCAGGCGGTGACACAGGCCCCGCAGCCGTTGCATTTTTCTTCGTCTATATGAATGATTTTCCGGATCATAGAAAAGCCTCCTTGTGTTTGTGCTTTGAGTATACTATAATCAGGGCAGACCTTCGGTTGTTATAACCACGAAAGTGAGGCTTTTTTATGAGACCCGTTGCATCCCCGCTGTTTCAGGGCCTGTCGGCAGAGGAGTGGGCTGCACTGGAGCAGTCCGGCTGCCTGCGCACGAAGAGCTACCCCCGGCACGCCGTCATTTTTCATGCCGGAGCGCAAGTGCATGCTCTGGGCGTGGTGCTGCGCGGCACCGTCCACATCGAAAATCTCGACCTGTGGGGCAGTAAGAGCATCCTGAGCAGCATTTCTGCCGGGCAGGCCTTTGCCGAGACCTACGCGCTGTGCGGCGACGTGATGATGGTGGACGCCGTGGCCGCCGAGGAATGCGAAGTGCTGTTCGTGAACATTTCCGCCTTTTCCGGCGGCGCACCCGGCACGGTGCACGAAAAGCTGCTGCGCAACCTGCTCACGGTGTCCATGCGCAAAAACCTGAGCCTTTCGCAGCGCATCTTCTGCACCACCCCCAAGACCGTGCGGGGCCGTCTGCTGACCTACTTTTCCGCACAGGCCGCCCGCAGCGGCAGTCTGCAGTTCGAGATCCCATTCAACCGGCAGCAGCTGGCCGACTACCTCAATCTGGACCGCAGCGCCCTCTCCAAGGAGCTGTGCAAGATGCGGGACGAGGGCCTGCTGACCTTTGAAAAGAACCGCTTTGCCCTGAACGAGCTGCCGGAGTGAGCCTCCCGCAAACGCAAGAAGCACCCGCCGGGTCCCACGATCCGACGGGTGCTTCTGGTTTTTACGGGTTCAGCCTTGCTCAATCTGCCTTTTTGGCAGGGGCCTTACGGGTGCGCTTGGGCTTTTCGGCCGGGGCGGCAGCTTCTGCGGCGGCTTCTGCCTTGGGTGCAGCCTTCTTCCGGGCAGTGGTCTTGCGGGGAGCCTTGGCGGGCTTCTCTGCTGCTTCCGCCTTTGCGGCGGGCTCCGTCTTCGGCTCTTCTGCCTTTTCGGCAGCGGGCTGGGCGGTCACAGCCGGTTCCGCAGCGGCCTTTTTGGTGGTGCGGGGCTTGCGGGCGGCAGGCTTTTTGACCGGTGCCTTCTTCTCCTCTGCCGGGGCAACAGCCTCAGCGGCGGGTGCGGCTTCCACAGCAGGCTCGGCAGTCTTTTTAGCGGTGCGCTTTGCGCGGTCCTTCACCTCAGCGATGGTCCACAGCTGGTCGGCACCGGGCACCTCCTGCCAGATCTGCAGCACGGCACCTGCTTCGGCACCCATGCCCACGGTGTCCACGCACTTGCCGCCGGCCCAGGACGAGCGCAGGCGCACGGTGCCTTCCGGCGTGGGGCAGAGCTCCCACATCTGGGAGGTGCCGCCCACATCCTCCCACAGGTGCAGCCAGGTGCCGTTGGCGGTGCCGGTCATGGTCAGGTCCAGCAGCTTGCCGGAGGCGCGGTTGCGGATGCGGTACACACCCTCGCCCACCCGGACAAAGCTCCACTCCTGTTCGGGCTTGTGGTCATACTTGCCCAGACGAACGGTGCCGCCGTCCTTGCTTGCTTCCACGGCCTGGATCACATTGCCGGTGTGGGCGGCAATGGTATAAAAACGATCGGCTTCGATCATGGTCTGTGCTACGGTTTTCATGCTTCAGTTCCTCCATCTGTCACGATGCCGGGCAGGGTCTGCCAACATCTTCCTGCCTAAATGATACCACATATCGTGATTTTCCACAAGCAATTCGACCTTTCTTTAGCAAATCATACAGAATCGCCGGTTCTTTCGGCGTCATTTTCGCCCCTTCGCACCGGTTTGCGAGCCGTTTTTTCACACGGTTCCCCCTCTCGACTTTTTGCCGTACTTGCGTTATACTATGATGTTGCTGATTTCCGCCGTCCGCTTTTGGCGGCGGCTTTCCCTACTCCATCCCATTCAAGGAGGCTTTTTATGACAAGCGATGACCGCAGTGCGCTGCAGTTTCGCCGGATGACCGAGACGCCCATCCCGCAACTGGTCCTCAGCCTTGCTGCTCCCACCATTTTAAGTATGCTGATCACCAGCATTTACAATCTGGCCGACACCTTTTTTGTGGGCCAGATCTCCACCAGTGCATCCGGTGCCGTGGGCGTTGTTTCCAGCCTGATGGCCATCATCCAGGCGCTGGGCTTTATGCTGGGCCACGGGGCCGGCACCATCATCAGCCGCAGCCTGGGCAGCCGCGACACCACCGCCGCCACCCGGTTTGCGTCCACCAGCTTTTTCACGGCTCTGGTGTTTGGCGTGGTGCTGGCCGTGGCGGGCCTTGGCACCCTGCCCCACTTCATGATGCTGCTGGGCAGCACCGAGACCATCCTGCCCCACGCCTGCGCCTACGCGCGGCCCATCCTCATTGCCGCCCCGCTGATGATCTCCAGCCTGGTGATGAACAACATCCTGCGCTATGAGGGCAAAGCCAGCTTTGCCATGATCGGTCTGGTCACCGGCGGCGTGCTGAACATCGCGCTGGACCCGCTGTTCATGTTCGTGTTCGGGCTGGGCACCGCCGGGGCCGGTATTGCCACCGCCCTGAGCCAGAGCATCAGCTTCTGCATCCTGCTGTCCATGTTCCTGCGGGGCAAAACGGTCAGCCAGTTCCGCCTTTCGGCCGTCACCCGCGAGGCCCGCGATTTCGGCCGCATCCTGCTGGGCGGTGCGCCCAGCTTTGGCCGTCAGGGTCTGAACAGCATCGGCGGCATGCTGCTGAACCTTGCCGCCCGCAGCTACGGCGACGCCGCCGTGGCCGGTATGAGCATCGTGTCCCGCATCTTCATGTTCATCATCTCGGTGGCCATCGGCGTGGGACAGGGCCTGCAGCCGGTGGCATCCTTCAACTACGGTGCCCGCAAATACCGCCGGGTGCGGCAGGCCGCCATCTTCACCATCGAAGCGGCCTTCTGCATGCTGGTGGTGCTGGTGGGCCTGTGCTGGGTGAACGGCGATGTCCTCATCCGTCTGTTCCGCGATGACCCCGCCGTCACCGCCGTGGCGCTGCCCGCCTTCCACTACCAGTGCCTGGCCATGCTGCTGCATCCCATCATCGTGGTGGCCAACATGACCTTCCAGAGCGTGGGTGCGTCCGGCCGGGCCACCTTCCTGGCCTGCTGCCGACAGGGCGTGTTCTTCATCCCGCTCATCCTCATCCTGCCCCGCACCCACGGGCTGTTCGGCGTGGAGATCTGCCAGCCCATCGCGGATGTGCTCACCTTCCTGGTGTCCCTGCCCTTCCTGCTTACATTCCTGCAGCAGCTGGGCCGGATGGATGACGCTGAGCAGAGCAAAACCGCGTCCTGAACTTCTGTCATAAATCTGTAACCATCCGCCGCGCATTTTCTGCAATGGAATGCGCGGCCGTTTCGTATTCCAGATGAACCGGAACTTTCTTCCGGGTGCGTTTTTCCATTCCAGACAGTAGCATCTGCATTTTGCATTGCTTTTTGTATTGTTTTAAGAGGAGTGATCCCATGAAAAAGACCGTTTCCCGTCTGGGCAGTGCTGCCCTGTGCGTGACCCTGAGCCTTGCGCTGGGCTGCGGCTGCGCGGTAATGCCGCCTGCCTCCTCCGAGAAACCCGCTTCCCCGGCAGTGTCCGTTCCCACCGACGCCGAGGGCAAGCCCCTGTACGATGCCGCCCCGCTGGACGACGGCCGCCTGCGCATCCTGTACGGCTACGACAACTCCGGCGACTGCCGCACCGTCCTGTGCGGCAGCAAGGTGCTGTACCAGTCGCTCCGCAGCGAGACCGTGAACCTGCTTACCGACACCGTCACCGGCGAGACGAACTACTGGTTCCGCTCCTGGTCGGACTCCACCGGCCGGGGCGGCCGCCGCAGCGCCCTGTACGACAAGGAGGGCAACGAAGTGATGGCCTTTGACGGCGAGCAGAGCGCCACCATCCAGAACGGTCTGCTGGTGCTGCAGGAGAGCAGGATGGTCGGTGACAGCTACGATGTCGACTATGACAGCTACGGCAGCTGCAGTGTCATCGACCTTGCCACCGGCAAGAACCTGCCCGTCCCGGAGGGTGCCTACAGCTGCATCGTCTGCGGGGATATGCTGGTGTTCACCTGCTACGCCCGCCCGGCAGACCTTGCCGAGAACGAATGGGATGATGACAGCAACCTGCACAGCTGGGTCGCCATCCAGCAAAAGGACGGTACCCAGACCTATGGGTCCTCCACCTCCACGGCCAGCCGCATTTCCTATGAGCCGGATGAACTGGACAACTGGGTGGAACTGGACATCTCCCATGTAGACGGCAGCCCGGCCGACCAGGTCCTGCACAACCCTGCCACCGGGGAGGGCCTGCGCGGCTACCGGCAGACCTGCGGCAGCGGCACGGCGGCATTTCTCACCGCAAACGGCACCTACCAGCTGCGGGACATGACCACCGAGGACCGGGGCGTGATCGCCGAATTTGACGCCCTGCCCAGCAACTATTTCCCGGGGTATGTGGTCACCTGGAACGTGGACAGTGACTATCGTTATTCCCTGCACGACCTTTCCACCGGAGAGATCACCCCGCTGTATGCTTCCAGCGTCACGGGCAGCAAGATTGCCCTCTATGCGCAGGACGGCAGCCTGAAGGTCTACGACACCGACACCGGAGCACTGCTCACCGACGTGAACGCCGGGACCATTGGGGACGATCAGCGCGTGACGCTGGACTGTGAAGAGGACGGCTTTGTCTGGATGGAGCTGCGGGATGCCGACAGCTATGAGATCGCTGCCATCCGGGTATACGGCCCCGAAGGCCTCGTCTCCGACCTGAGCAGCCTGAATGAGACCTACAATTATCTGGGCTACCTCACCACCGATGCCAACGGCAGGCCGCTGTACTACGGCACCCGCAGCGTTCCCGGCAGCAGTTACGCCACCGGATGCGATGTACTGGACGAAACCGGCAACGTGGTGATGCAGGGCCTTGGCAGCTGCTACAGCTACTACGACAACAGCCTGAACGCCCTGCCGGACCATGTATTCGTGGCACGGCGTGGCTTCTATTACGGCTGGATGGACACCGACGGCAACTGGCTTTACTGCCAGAGCATCTTCTCGTCCGTCAATGCCGATGACGAACTCGGTTACTGAACCATGACAGGAGGTTTTTTCTGATGAAAAACACGAAAATTTCCCGCCGCAGCTTTCTGCTGGGTCTTGCCGCCTGCTCTGCCGCCGGGGTCCTGACGGCCTGCTCCGGCAGCAGCGAGCCTGCTTCGTCTGCTTCCACCGCCCCGGAGCCCCCTGCTTCCTCGGCTGCCAGTGAGGTGACCGCCGCACCGTTCCTGACCGTGGAGGACTTCCCTGCCCTGGACGGCAGCACGGCCTGCATCCCCCTGATGGCGCAAATGCTGGCCGACACCACCGGCATGGACCTGGAAGAAGCTCAGAGCATCATTTCGGTCAGCACCACCGCTTATGCCTGGGAGAGCTTTGGTCTGTACAACACCGACACCAAAATGCTGGTGGTGTACGAAGCCCCGGATTCCGTCAAGGAAGAGCTGGAGGCCGCCAACGTCCAGCTGGAGCAGAAGCCCATCGGCGTGGACGCACTGGTGTTCATCGTGAACGAGGACAACCCCGTGACCGACCTGACCCAGCAGCAGCTGCGGGACATCTACGCCGGAAAGATCACCAACTGGAAGGACGTGGGCGGTCAGGATCTGGACATCGTGGCCTTCCAGCGCCGGTCTGACTCCGGCAGCCAGACCCTGTTCCAGAAGCTGCTCATTCAGGGCGGTGAACTGATGGACCCGCCCACCGAGCTGGCCCCCACCGCCATGGGCGAACTGGTGGACAGCCTTGCCGCCTACAACAACTCCGCCAACGCCATCGGCTTTTCGGTGTACTACTACATCGACCAGATGTACTCCCAGCCCGGTCTGCGGCTGCTGAGTGTGGACGGCGTGATGCCCTCCAACGACACACTGGCCGACGGCAGCTATCCCCTCTGCAACGACTTCTACGCCGTCATCCGTCCGGATGCCGCCGCCGACAGCCCGGAGCGCCAGCTCTACGACTGGCTGGACACCGAGGCCGGGCAGGCCTGCATCAAAAAGGCCGGCTATGTGCCTGCCGGCAGTGCAGCCGCCAACGGCTGAATCCCTGCCATAACCTGCACCGTTTGAATTGACACGCTTTCATCCCTCTGCTACAATAATGTCAAAGATTTGTCGAATCTTCTACAGCAGAATGCCGAAAGGACGGTCTTGTTATGGAACATCCCGCTTCGCATGTGGAAAGCCACTGGCGCACCCAGCTGCGCAACCACATCATTCAGGCGTCCAGCCTGCTGGAGATCCTGCTCTCCGGGCTGGTGCTCATTGGTCTGCTGCTCAGCGCCGTGCCGCTCATCCGGTGGATGCCCGGCCTACTGATCGACGGCAACGAGGTGGAGATCCGCACCTTTCTGGAGCGCAGTCTGGACATCGTGATCGGTATCGAGTTCATCAAGATGCTGGCCAAGCACAGCCCCGGCAGCAGCCTGGAAGTACTGCTCTATGCCATTGCCCGCCATCTGGTGGTTGGCCATGACTCGGCGCTGGAAAACCTGCTCAGTGTGGGCGCCATCGCCCTCATCTTCATCGTGCGCAAATACTTCTTTGTGCCTGCCTTTGGTGCCCATCTGCCGGACGGCCACCTCGCTCCGGACCTTTCGCCCGCGCAAAACGGCATCCACTGGCTGCACCCCGAACCGGAAACAGAACCGGGCGAGGACGACGAATAACCTTACAAAAAGAAGTCAAAACCACCGGCTAAGCCGGTGGCTTGAGTAAGCCCTAGAAGGGCATCCTACTGGCAAAGCCCCTCAAGGGGCCTCGAGCAAGCGTCTTTCATCTGCATTACCTGCCCTACCGCTCTAACGAGCTATGTTGCAAAGTGCATCTTCTAAGATGACAATTTCTTTGTCATCTCGCTTTGCTCGAATCTTATAGCTAAAGCATTTTCTACTCCACCAGCGGAGCTGGTGGTTGTCGCTCGCTCAAGCTATCCAAAACAGGCGGTGCCGCACAGCATTGTGTGCAGGCACCGCCTGTTTCATTGTTTGATTTTACTGTTTGCCGTGGCGGCCAAAGCGGTATTCCTTGCCGTCGCGGATGCGCTGGATGTTGGAGCGATGCATATAGATGACCATGGCAGCCATGATGACAGAGCCCACCAGACAGATGAGCAGATCCTGTACGGCATAGCCACGCAGCAGGCAGTAGCCCAGCGTCAACAACGGATAAGCCGCCGCCATGGTCACACTGCCCAGCGACACCATACCGGTGGGCAGCAGGCAGGCCAGAAAGATCAGGGCCAGGAACGGCAGCAGCACCGGCTGGATGGCCAGAATGGCTCCACCGGCCACCAGCACGCCCTTGCCGCCCTTGAAGCCGAAATACAGGGGCTTAAGGTGGCCCACCACCGCCAGGATGGCGGCCAGATACACGCCCAGCCAGGCCGAGAGGCCAGCGTCGGCGGGCAGGAAGCGGAACAGCCAGCGGCCGATGCACACGGCAGCCACCCCCTTGAGCACGTCACCGGCGGCCGTGAGGGCCGCGGCTTTCTTGCCAAAGGTGCGCAGCATGTTGGTCATACCGGCAGCGCCGCTGCCGTGGTTGCGCACGTCATCGTGATACACGAATTTGCTGATGAGGATGCCGGTGTCCACACTGCCCAGCAGGTAAGCCTGCGCAGCCGTGAGCACGGCGATGAGGATGGTTTGCATCATAACGGAACCCGGATGCCTCCTTCGGGGCGCTTACACGTCCTTGGCACCCACTTCGCCGGAGCCGCGCTCCCGCACGACCAGACGGATGGGGGTGTGTTCCAGGCCAAAGTTCTCGCGGATCTGGTTGATGAGATACCGCTGATAGCTGAAGTGGAACAGGTGTTTTGCGTTCACAAAGGCCACAAACGTGGGCGGGCGGGTGGAAGCCTGGGTCAGGTAGAAGATCTTCAGGCGGCGGCCCTTGTCGCTGGGCGGCTGCATGCGGGCCGTGGCACGGGCCAGCATCTCGTTCAGCACGCCGGTGGGCACGCGGGCACCGTTCTGTGCGTCCACATCGCGGATCAGCTGCATCAGCTTGTTCACGTTGTAGCCAGTCTGGGCCGAAATGAAGATGATGGGGGCGTAGCCCATGAAGCTGAAGTCCTCGGCATAGCCGCGGCGCTGCTGCTCCATGGTGTTGGTCTCCTTGCCTTCCACGGCGTCCCACTTGTTCACCACGATGATGCAGGCCTTGCCCTGGTCATGGGCATAACCGGCCACCTTGCTGTCCTGCTCGGTAAAGCCGACGGTGGCATCCACCAGGATCAGGGCCACACGGCTGCGCTCCACGGCAGCCAGGGCGCGCACCACCATATACCGCTCCAGACCGTCGGTGATGTTGCTGCGCTTGCGCAGACCGGCGGTGTCGGTAAAGATGAACTTGCCGTAGGCATTGTCCACCGGGGTGTCGATGGCATCGCGGGTGGTACCGGCCTCATTGGCCACGATCATGCGGTTCTCGCCCAGGATGCGGTTGGTCAGGCTGGACTTGCCCACGTTGGGGCGGCCGATGATGGCCACCGGGATGCGGTCCTCTTCCACCACCGTTTCGCTGAAGTCCAGGTGCGCGCACACGGCATCCAGTAGGTCGCCGGTGCCGTGACCGTGCACGGACGAGATGGGCATCACCTCGTCAAAGCCCAGGTTGTAGAACTCGTACAGCTCCATGGGGGCCTCGCCCACCTTGTCGCACTTGTTCACGGCCAGGATGATGGGCTTGTGGCTGCGGCGCAGCATGTGGGCCACATCCTCGTCGGCAGCGGTCAGGCCGTCGCGCACATCCACTACCATGATGATGCAGTCGGCAGTGTCAATGGCGATCTGGGCCTGCTCGCGCATATGGGCCAGAATGCCCTCGGTGGCCTTGGGCTCAATGCCGCCGGTGTCCACCAGCAAAAATTCGTGGCCGTTCCACTCGCAGTTGGCAAAGATACGGTCGCGGGTGATGCCCGGGGTATCTTCCACGATGGCCAGACGCTGGCCGCACAGTTTGTTGAACAGGGTAGACTTGCCCACGTTGGGGCGGCCCACCACTGCTACGATCGGTTTGCTCATGGGGGTTCCTCCTTTCTTGTAGCAAGACCCTCTCAGTCACGGCTCACGCCGTGCCAGCTCTCCCGAAAGGGAGAGCTTTTTGATGCGTTGCGGGAAAGCAGCTCAGACCTCGTCCTTCGGGAGAGGCGGCATTGCGCAGCGATGACGGAGAGGGTTCTTTTTTATCGCTTTCTTCTTGCGATGTGCAGTCCGCTGCGCAGCAGGGCGCGGGCCTCGTCGCCGCCGCCCACGGGCAGCACCTCGACCTTCACGCCCAGACGCTCGCCCAGCTGGGTGATTGTCACATCGTCCAAAAAGGTATCTTTCTCTTCGCGCAGCATCACAGCGGGCACGCCCAGCGTACCGCTGGTCAGTTTGCCCTCACACTGGGCGATGATGTCGGTGGCCGTTACAAGGCCCGCCACGCCCACGTTGCCGCCAAAGAACTTGTTCCGGATGGGGTGCACGGTCACCTCGATCATGGGGTACTGGCGGTGCAGCTCTTCCATCATCTCAATGATGAGGGGGGCTGCCATGGTGCCGGTGACCACATCCAGCTTTTTGGTGCCGTAAATGCGGTGGGGCTTGTCCAGTTCGGCCAGAAATTCCTGCCGGAACAGGCTCATCATGCCCACGCCGTTTTCCAGCTGGTCGTAGTCCTCGTAGAATTCCGGGTCCGGGATGGGACGCCCGGCCTTGAGATACCACTCATCGCTGGGGTAGATGATGCGCTTGCCGTGGCGGCGCTTGCACTCGTCGCCGAATTCTTCCAGAATGTCGATGACAGCGGCGCTGGTCTCGGCGTCGTAGGGGATCTGTTTGAACAGATTCTGACGGTAATCCGTCACACCGCAGGGCACCGCCGCCACGCTCTGCACCATGGGGGTCAGCTCCAGCAGATCGGTCAGGGTGCGGCGCAGCTCGTCGCCGTCGTTGATGCCGCGGCACAGCACCAGCTGGCAGTTCACGGCAATGCCGCCCTGCACCAACCGGGGCAGGTACTTGAGCACCTCGCCGCCGCGCTTGTTGGCCAGCATCCGCACGCGGAGCTGGGGGTTGGTGGTGTGCACCGAAATGTTGATGGGTGAGATGTGCATCTTGATGATGCGTTCGATCTCATGGTCCTGCATGTTGGTCATGGTGATGTAGTTGCCGAACAAAAAGCTCAGGCGCTCGTCATCATCCTTGAAATACAGGCTCTCGCGCATACCGGGGGGCAGCTGGTCGATGAAGCAGAACATGCAGTGGTTGGAGCAGGAGTGCTTCTGATCGCCCAGATAGGTCTGGAAATCGCAGCCAAAGGGGCCGCGCTCCGTGCGCTGCACATCCCACTCGCGGATGCCGTCTGCCACCCTTGCTTTCAGGTGGAAGCTTTTGCTGTCAGTGTAGAAATCGTAGTCCAGACTGTCGTTCAGCTCGTTTTCATCCACGCTCAAAAGCTCGTCACCCGGGCCAAGGCCCAGCGCTTCCGCTTCGCTGCCGGGTTCTACCCGTGCGATCTTCATTGCCACCGCATCCACCTCCTTTCAGACAGAACAAGAAGGGGAAGGCATGCGCCCTCCCCTTCTGTACATAACACCATTATGCCACCAATTACGCGCAAATTA
>OLPI01002456.1_pt1 | contig 14443 bp, 10 predicted proteins | sample 1672361 | NCBI WGS metagenome assembly OLPI01 (sample SAMEA3136675, study PRJEB25190) | human gut metagenome
CCACCCTTGCATATCATAGAAGAATCTTATTTACAGACTTTTTCTCACAGTCTCGCTCAATGCTCCGGAGATACAAATTCCTGTATCAGGAAAAGAGCCAACTCTTTAAAAAGAAGAGGTACCTATGTAACGGTGCCTCTTCCTTTTCCAGCTAATCTGTTTTATTGCTCTACCCTATCACACTTGCTTAACTTATAGGAATGCGCATCGAATAAACTATGTTCTTTACGAAGATCATAGCGGCGTTCAACACTATACAGTTTACTGGTTATCATTGCTGTCATCATAATCTTTCCCTTTCTCGGACTCTTTTTTGTCCACTTTTCTTTGAATACACCCAATATAACACAGAGAAATCGCTTAGAACGCATTCTGTGATAATCAAGAGCTGCTTCTTTGCTAAGCGGTACCATATCTTCTGCTATATATCCATAGTCACGTAATTCCAACTTACCTATGGTTGGATCCGGCAGTCCCTGAATATCCATTCTTGTATCATCCAGTAAATCCTCTACACCTTCTTGATCTTTCTGTCTCACTGCATTTGCCAGATTTCTTACCAAAGTCCTAACTTTCTCTTCCTCACCAATCAGATTCGCATATTCAAAAATCTGTTCCTTTACATCCGCTGGAATCGCTATTCCCATGTGTTCTGCATGGTCTACCTTTTCCTGCGTATATTCCTGCATTTCTTTTTAAATAAAATCTGTGTACCATTATTTACAATAAAATTCACCATATTTTTGTACTATTCGCACTTTTTATCTACTCAACTCGCTTTCCCCAATCCGATTGCATTGCCGCTGCTATAAAGCACTTCAATAGTTCTTTTGAAAATACACCACATTCACCGTTGGCAATCATTCTTATGGCTTCTTCATGCTTTAATTTTCCTTTATAGGGGCGTACACTAACTAATGCATCATAAGCATCCACAAGGCCTACTACCTGTGCACAAAGTGGTATTTCATCACCTTTTAGTCCATCCGGGTAACCAGATCCATCATATCTTTCATGGTGATATCTGCATATTTCATAGCTATACTTATTAAGTTTTTCTGTCGTAGTTCCTCGTGGAAACCGCAATGTCATCTCTGCCCCTGTAATAGGATGCTGCTTTACAATTCCCATCTCATCAACTGTTAATTTACCGTTTTTATTCAATATCTCTATCGGCACACGGATTTTTCCAATATCATGAATTGGAGCCAGATGAGAGACATTTTCTATTTCTTCCTCTGTAATCCCATACTCCGGATAGTTTTTCTGTAGTTGAAGATACACTTGTTTTGTATAAAAACAGATATCATCCTGATGTTCTGTTTCTATAAGATTATTGTGATTCAACACTGCAGCCAGAAGCGAAACCATTTTCCAATACTGTTTTGTCTCATCCTGTGCTTTTTGTCTTAATTCCCGTTCCATATTTACAATTGTGTTAGGGATAACTTTTGCATTATGGAATGTAATAACAGCAGTTTTTTCATTTTCATCCACAAATCTTTTTACTTCCATCCAAACATAAGTCTCTGAGTTTTTCTCGCTTCTTCTTTGATAAACGATATCTTCTTCTGAACAGCCCTTTTTCAAATGCTCTGTCAATGAATCGCTTTTCAAAAATTCCTGCAGTTTTTCACAATCTTTTTCACATACATATTTTTCACAATATACTTTCAGAAAATCATCATATGTTCCTGCGGTTTTTACATCATCATAAATCCCCCTGTTATGAGAATAGATACATTCATAACTGTTTTCCGCTAAATTAACTTTCAGAATGATATAAAATCGTCCAAAATATTCATCTTTCCCAGGTCTGATAATATCAGAGATTTTCACATTTTCTAATCGGTTATTGTAAGTGTTCTGTAAGTCCAATAAGACTTGATGTACTTTACAGCAATCCGTATAGTTTCTGGAGCAAAATCCATCCTTTTCAAGACAGCGACTGATTGCCATTGTTGATTCCATACATGATATGACATCAAATAAAGAAATCTTTTCTGGATTTTTGGCAATGGCATATCCTCCACTGGTACCTTCAGAAGCTGAAATAATCTTCTCTTTTTTTAACTGCTTTGTGATTTTGGGAATATAGCTCTCCGGAATCTTTAATTCAGAAGCTAATTTTGCCGTTGTAACCCTGCGCTTTTTTATTGCCAAATAACAGACAATCCTGATTGCATAATCCGTTGTATTTGTAAGCTGCATAAGTGTTCACCTCTCTCTTTTTTCTTTGTCCCGTACATAAACTCATTGATTGAAAAAGGAAGAATCATACTTTTCACTCACACATTTCAAGCATAATTCTTCCTGTTTGTCTAATAACGCTTTTTCATTTTTCTAAGAAATGTTATGCCACCTGCACTTATAACCAATATAACAATCAGCAATAAAATCCATTCGCTATCATAAAAGGTTCTTCCTGTTTCCGGAGGTGCCACTGTAGATGCATTTGTAAACGTAACCTCATCATTTCCTGTTGTGGAAGTTATGATTTCTGCTACTCTTCCATCAGTTGCATCACTGCCATTCAATTTATAGTTTGTCTTGTAAATATTTCCAGGATCAGTTTCAGTAACTGTATATGTCCATCCTGTTGGCAGACAACTAATGTCTACGGATTCATCTTTTGCCAGTGTAAACGTAGCCCAATTATTTGTAAAGGTGAGATTCTCTACTGCATCAGTTCCTTTTTTTATGAAAATCTGCCCAGCCGTTATAGTAGCGGTACTTGCATCAGTTCCTGATGGTGGAACGGCTTTTATTGTAAATTCATACGATCTATTCGGTTCCATATTGTATCCGGTTACGGTTTTTCTTACCGTTAAAACAGTTGGTTTATAATATAGTTTCAATTCAATCGTATCTGTAGATTTATCATTCGTCACCGCCTTCTCCAAATTATTTCTAGGATCAGACTTATCAAATACATACCCTGAAAATGTACCTGCCGGCTCCGGAGTGGCAAGTGCTGTAACCGTTTCATTATTCTCAGCAAAGGAAATCGTTCCTGGTGTTGTTTTTTTCAAAACCTCTGTTCCATCTGGAACTTTCAAATAATGGTTTACGACTACGCTTCTGGTGGATATTTTTTTCCACTGTGCAACGAATTGATATCCATCTTCATCATTCCTTGAGCAAAAAGGAAGATTTGTATTATCGGCATATTCAACATTATCCTCCGAAACAGTAAATACATCATTGTTTTGATACGTTTCACTGCTTAGCGTTCCATCTTTTTTCTGTAATTTCCATCCCAAAAACTCATATCCACTACAAGTTGGTTCCTCATTGCCTTCTCCAACTGTAAAAGATACACCTATACTTCTTCCTTCATTTGCCACTGTTGCCGGATTATCTCCATAGGAATGCATTGTTTTTTTTAAGTATAATTCCTGATTATCCGGAATATTACTAACCGCTAAATCATCTTCCAGTCCTGATTTATAATGTACATAATAATCTATTTTAGTCGTTGTAAAACTCACTACATACATTTCCCAATCCGTATAGAGTGTTTTTTCACCTGCAAATGCTACATAATCCGTATATCCTGCAGCCTGTGCAGCATTTTTTGCTTCTTTCCATATCTTATCATAAATTGCAAGAGTACCTGTTTCCCCCATTGTGTTAGCTGATAACTGATAGACCTTTCCTGTTTCCGCAATTACTCTTCCACCTGTTGATTCTTCATTCCCAAATACCTTAAAAGCACCATCAGGAGAAGAATATCCGTTTTTACTTTTTGCGAAAAAAATTCTTACTTGTCTTTTATGAAGTGTTTCAGCGAGACTTCCCACAGAATCCATATTTACTGTATCACTATCGTGAATTGGATCCAGTTTTTTAGTATCTGGATTCCACATTGCCACATCAAGACCATCGCCACTTCTATGTCCGCTGCCCGTATATAATTTCACAGTTAAAACTTGTTGTCCTGTTGCATACGGAACCAGATTTAAATTTATATCCTGCCAGTTTCCTCTTCTTAGTTTTATTTTAATAGAATATGCGTAAGAACAATCTTTTTCATCTCCTATATGCAGAGTGAAACTATCCTCCATTACTACGGTTACAAGATAAGACGTGTCACCACAGTTTGCGTCCATTGTTATTCCATGACCATCCCCCTTTTCGGTTGGAATTTCTCCATCGTTATCTGTTGTTTCTTCTAACGTTGTACCGTTTATCGCCATATTTATTAAACGATATCCTCTTTTCGTATGAATTACAGGTATATCAATTGCTCTTTCTGCGTCTAAATCATTTTCTGTAAAAGTAAAATCGAGTGCCTTCTTACTATGTTCTTCATTTAAATATTCTGTTCCATCACTAGCTGTTCTGTTTATCGTTACACGATATACACCCTCTTTATCATATGCAATCGTTACTGTATCGTCTTTCTGAAAATTGGCTTCATAATAGGCTTCATATTCATCTCCAGATACTCGTTTAATACTTGTAGACGCATCTGCTGCTGTAACGCTTCCAATTTTATATCTGACTTTATTAGCTGTTCCTGGTTTCACGGTGAACTTCCATGTTTCTCCAGCATTTACACGTATCGTTTCAGCAGTATTTACCTTTACCGTTCCTGCTTTTGTCGTAATCGTACCAGCTACTCCACCTTCCGGAATTTCTTCATTGACTTTAATATTGTAATATTCCTGATAAGTCATTGTAAGTTTCTGACCATCATCCAATTTGATGGCAATCACACCATCGGTGCTGTAATATACAGTGTCATTATATTTTCCGATATAGACACAATCTTTTCCATTTACTCTTGCACTCTTAAATTCATAATTTTTTCCAGTAATTGCTAAATCTTTATGATCTGCAATCATTCCAAGTTCAATCGTTGTCGGTGCATTTTCGATAGAATTTCCGTTTACATCGACATATTCTACCCGATCTGTTGATGGCACTTCACCATTCACAACTCTATTTTGAATTTCAGCATTCAGCTGAGCCACCTCGATACTGTCCGGGATTTGTTTCTCCGTTTCCTGTTTTGTTTCTTCACTTTCAGAAGTAAACTGATCTGTAGATGGCTCTGATTCTATTTCTGTATCCGAGATCTCTGTATCACTTGTAAATGCTTCGGTATTTCCGGTTTCACTTTCTGATTCAAAAGCGTTTGTATCTTCAGCTGATGCATTTACCGTATTCAGAGATAAAAAGCACATAGAAAAAATCAAAATCCAGGAACATGCAATTTTCAAGCATTTATTCCACTTATTGTGCCTCATTTTGTGCATCTCCCTTCTTCTTTCTCTGGTTTTCTCTGATCAAAACAATCAGGCAAACCAATGAACCCAGTAATAATGTAAAATATCCCATGATAGGACTATCATCTCCAGTCTTTACACTATTGCTCTTACTGATTTTTGATATCAATGATGGTCCAGATTTATCTTTTCCCTGCCAAGTATAACTATTTTTAAAAGAAATTCCTGAAACTTTCTCTCCATCCTGGTTTTCAACCACCGTTATTACTTTCAACTGATTATCTGCATTATAAAATGCTTCCACTGTAATATCATAGTTTCTCTCATCATAGCTATAATTTTCTTTCTTCTCTGTTATCTGACTGATTTTGTAATGATACTGACCTGCATTTCTGATATTCATGGTAATTTCCGTAGCTATATTGCCTTTCATGTTCCAGACATATCGCTGATTACTGCTGCCATCAGGCATGGGTGCATCTGACTGATCTGTTAGCAAAGCATACATAAATTCATCCGAAGCATCCTTATTTTGGCTGTTAAATACCTGTTCCACTGGTATTTTCACTGTAGTATCAGTATCAGCTGCAAAGGCTGGTATCTGTATGCTCAGGAAAAGAAGCATGGTCAGGAACACAATGCTGACTTTTTTTAACTCAATTCTTTTCATGTTTTTTCCTTCCCTTCTTTTCTATTTGTCTATTCAACAGTAGTAAGACTATAATAATCAGAATCATCCAAATGATAACCGGAACATTCGTAATCATATCTTTTAATTGATCAATTCCCGTGCCAAGATTCTTTGCTTTTTCTTTTTCCGGATAAACCTGGTCTGTCAGCCTTCCCACTAATACATTTCTTCCATTTGTCATATCAGATGTACATGTGGTCAGCAAAACCAGATGATCATCTTCTGTAATGTTCAACTCTCGTTTATATAAAGCATTGTCTATTATTTCCAGCAGATACGCTTGCTTTGCCTCTGATGTGTCTGGGCACACATTGAAAATCGTTTCATTATAGGCATCTACCTGCATCAATGCATAGAATTCGATTCCATGATCTTTTCCGTCAAAGAAAAGATTTCCATACGGATGCTCATCAAAATATGTCTCATCCGTAAATTTACCGATATCACCAAACATCTTTTCCTTTTCCATGTGGTGACCATAAATAATATTGTTAAAATCTGAAAAGTCTGGCTTATTACCACAATGCAAAAAGATAGCTCCACTTAAAGAATATTTTCCTTCTGCATCTGTATTCATATAAGTATCATCATCATCTGTCTGTAACAGCGGATAATTGATATTGGTATCGTTCACCCGGATCCAGCCAATCACATCCGGATTAATTTTCTGTAATTCTTCAAATGATTTTGTATGTTTTTCTGTTGGAATATAGGCTTCATAGTTTTTCGCATCTGCCGCCTGATAAACCTGGTTTGAATCCCATAACATATAGCATGACAGGAACATTGTCATAAGAACCAGCAACAATGCTATCAGATTTACCATATGATCGATTCCCTTCACTATGAACTTTGCTATTTTTTTCATATGAAATATTCCTGCTTTTCTTCTTGATTTAGAAAAAGGGAATGCGGCGGAGCAACGCCGCACACATCCCCTTTCCCGGTTCATTTATAAAATTATTTCTGTAATCTTCTGCGTTTGAAAGCAACGAATGCCATCAGTGCTGCACCGCAAAGAGCGATCATCAGAACATATGGAAGAGTGTTCATGATAATACCAGTTGCCGGTACATAATTGTATGTATTGGTTACATCAACTGTATTCTTATTCTGTCCAAGTGTTTTGTCAGATACTGTAAGTGCTTCATTATATTTTGTTTCAGCAACTGCTTCTTTTGTTCCGTTGTTAATTACAACCTCTGCACTTCCTTTATAGTTTGGTGTAGCAGACTCTGTTACGGAAATCTTTGTACCTACTGGAAGTCCTGTAAATTTTACATTTTGACCATGTTTTAATTTAAATGTATGGCTTGTACCTGTTATAGATGTTGTAGAACCCCCAATAGTTGCTTTTGCACCTAATGTAGTTGCGTCTGTGCCATTCGGGAATGTAAAGTCTGCTGTGAACTCAAATTCTTTATTTGTATCTGCTGTATCTGCTGCATCTGTCTTAATTATCTTAGATACATCCAATGAGCCATACGTTGTGTAATCTGGATCTGGATCTGTCGGATCAGTACCAGTACCAGCTTCCTGTACATAGGTATTAGTAAAGTTAAATCCGTTGTTATCATCATCACCAATATCGGTAACTTTCACATCATTTGCATTTTTACCTGCATCGTCTTTCGTTCTCTTAACAATAATGTTGGAAATTTCTAATGCTCTTGTTTCTTCATTTTCAGTAACATATACATCCATTGTATATTCTGCCTTGGACATGATTAATTTTTCATGACCCCCATTTGGTACTGCAGGATCAGCTGTCTGTGACTCTGTTACTGTATATTCATATTCACCTGCTTCTTTATATGTAGGGAAATTTACTTTTGCTCTCTGTTTTGTTGTTCCAGTCTGATCCTTAGTAAATGAAATGTCTGGAATGTTAACAGGGACTACTGTTTTTACCAAACCTGTGCCTTCCGTATTCTGTTTTGCTGTAAAACTAAATTTTTCGGCTTTTCCAACCTCTCTATTATATGTTTTACTGATGTAGGCTTCTGTTACCTTGGTTGCCGTGTCCCCTCCTGCTGCAAATACCGATGTCGGCATTGCAAGTCCCAGTGTCATAGCACCTGCTGCGACAATAGCGAGCATTTTTTTAGATAATGTTTTAATGCTCATAATAATTCCTCCCTTGTGAAATTTAGATTGATTTATATTTGATTAACGGAGGAGGGGATTAGATTCCTCTGGTCCGAATAACCGCTATAACTTTTCCTTTGACATCATTCAAATCAATGCAGCCAAATGTTCGGCTGTCCGATGCCCGCGGTCTGTTATCGCCAAGTATAAATACCTGACCTTCTCCGACTGTTATCGGGAAATCCACTCCATCTTTAAATTGAGTGGTATCAAAATAGATATCCTGTGATACCTGGTCTGCACCATTTATCTTCAGTCCATCTTTCGTAATATCTACGGTGTCCCCTGCAACTGCAACAACTCTACCTGTTGTATTCCTTCCATTGTCTTCAAATACTGCCACATCACCAGATACAAATCTCTTATCCAGCCTGTAATACATGACCAGATCTCCATCTTTGATTGCCGGTTTCATGGATACATCATTGATTCTTACAATTCCATACAGGAATGTAAAAATAAGAATGATTGCAAAAATAATAATCACAATCTTCAAAAGCAACTGAATGATATCCTGTGCAAGTGATGGTTCCTGTATTGCTTTTTTTTCTGTCTCAATATCAACCTGTTTTTTCATCATTCACGCTTCCATATTCAAACTTAGATATTCAAGGTTTCCGTTTAAACGAGTAAATTGTAGTTCTTTTCTTTAAAAATAGTAATGTTATAAAGCGGAAATCTTTTTGAGAAATTTTTGTAAAAAGTGTTCCACCACATTTATATAATTTTCAAAATCGATAAAAAAAGAAACCATGCCTCGACACGATTTCTCTTTCTTTTTCTATTCTATTTCTTTTAACATTTTATAAATAATCAGACCATTACTGACTGCCAGTACTTCATTTGCATCGTCAAAATTTATTCCGGAAATTTGTTTTATTTTTTCAAGCCTGTAAGATATCGTTCTATAATGAACAAACATTGCACCTGCAGTTTTCTTGATGCTTTGGTTATTTCTAAGATACATCTGCAAGGTTGTAATCAATTCTCCCTTATGTTCATCATCATATAAATATAATTTCTTTAATGTTTCCGGAATGTATCTTTCCAGTTCCGTCACATCATCAATTTCACCGAATATCTGGAAAAATCCGAGGTTCGAATAATGTACTACTGACTTATTCTTATCACCAGTCACCTGGCGGATAATCTCAATATACTTGATAGCCCGACTTGCTTCATGATAAGATTCTTTCAGCCGTTGATACCCTTCCACACTTTTTCCTATACCAATCTGAAAGTCTGTATCTTTCTTTCTATAAAGGATGCTTCGCTGGATAACATCCTCTACTTCTTCCATCTCTTTCTGATACTCCAGTTCTGTCTGATTGGAATCTACCTGTTGAATCATAACAATCTGATCCATATTTCTGTAAATAAGCGCATCCGGCAAAAGATGCTTCAATTCACCCTCGATAACACCTACTTCGTGAAGCTGTTCTTTTGTATATTTTCTTTGTACATTTTTTGTGATGGTATGAAAATCAACAACCCTGTAAGTATGGCTTTCTTTCATGCCGAGCTGTGCTGCCGCTTCAGTCATTTCTTTCGAACTCAGTAATCCATTCAGAATATTATGGATAATATCTCTCTGATACGTCTTTTTTTCTTCATCCTGTGCAAATTCACTCAAAAATCCATCCTGTAAGTTAATAGTCGCATTTTCGAGTTCCATACAAACATCCTGTTCTTTTTTTCTTAGCTCCTGTTCCATTGTTACAATCGTATTCGGAATCACTTTTGTATTATGAAATGTAATAATTGCTGTATTTTCCTTTACATCCACATACTTACTAGCTTTCATCCATACATACGATGTACCGTTATTTTCGATGATTCCGCGATAGAAAATTTCTTCTTCCACACATCCATCTACAAGATGTTCTGTTAAATTCTCACCTGCAAGACATTTCTGGACATTTACCCAGTCTGCTTCACAAATATATTTTTCCGCATATTTTTTTATAAAGTCATCATATGATTCTGCTGTTTTTACTTGTTCATAGACATCATGATTATGAGAATAAATACATTCATAATCTTTTTCTCTCAGATTAACTTTTATAATCACATAAAATTTTCCAAGATATTCATCCTTACCAGGACGGATAATGTCTGATATCTTTACGCTTTCCAAGCGGTTATTGTATATATTTTGCAGATCCAGCAGAATCTGATGTACTTTACAGCAGGCTATATAATTTTTGGAGCAACCTCCCTCTTTTTCCAGGCACCTGCTAATTGCCATGGTGGATTCTGTACACGATATCACATCCCTTAAAGATATATTCTCTGGCTGTTTTGCAATCTGATATCCACCCTTTATCCCTTCACAGGCTTTTATGATTCCTGCTTGTTTTAATTTTTTTGTTATTTTTGGAATATAACTGGATGGAACACTTAGTTCCTGAGATAATTCTGATGTAGAGATCATCTGCCTTTGTGCTGCCAGATAACATACGATTCTGATAGCATAATCCGTTGTACTTGTAAGCTGCATAGTTTTACCCCTTTCCTTAGCTAAACTATTTCAGGTATTAGTTCGTCCTAAAAAATTGGTGGGTTCCTGTCGGACGATGAAATTGATTATTCAAAAATTTCCATCAATTTCATCAAGATATGGGGGTCGTTCTACTCTATCATCAGATATAAGATCTAGAATTCTATAAATAATAATATCGCAACATATAGTAATGCGATGATGGGTTTTCAATATAATTTTTTCTCATTGTCTATTTGAATCAGAGAATGTTTCTCATCAACGTTCTGAATTGTATACCATTTGTGGATTTTTTATAATGTTACAAATAGGAAAGATTTTTTTTGTTTTTTTGTAAAATCTATTCCATCGTATCGATATTCTTCCATTAATATCTTGTTATGAACTTCGTTCAAAAAAAAAGAAACCATGCCTCGACACGATTTCTCTTTCTTTTTCTATTCTATTTCTTTTAACATTTTATAAATAATCAGACCATTACTGACTGCCAGTACTTCATTTGCATCGTCAAAATTTATTCCGGAAATTTGTTTTATTTTTTCAAGCCTGTAAGATATCGTTCTATAATGAACAAACATTGCACCTGCAGTTTTCTTGATGCTTTGGTTATTTCTAAGATACATCTGCAAGGTTGTAATCAATTCTCCCTTATGTTCATCATCATATAAATATAATTTCTTTAATGTTTCCGGAATGTATCTTTCCAGTTCCGTCACATCATCAATTTCACCGAATATCTGGAAAAATCCGAGGTTCGAATAATGTACTACTGACTTATTCTTATCACCAGTCACCTGGCGGATAATCTCAATATACTTGATAGCCCGACTTGCTTCATGATAAGATTCTTTCAGCCGTTGATACCCTTCCACACTTTTTCCTATACCAATCTGAAAGTCTGTATCTTTCTTTCTATAAAGGATGCTTCGCTGGATAACATCCTCTACTTCTTCCATCTCTTTCTGATACTCCAGTTCTGTCTGATTGGAATCTACCTGTTGAATCATAACAATCTGATCCATATTTCTGTAAATAAGCGCATCCGGCAAAAGATGCTTCAATTCACCCTCGATAACACCTACTTCGTGAAGCTGTTCTTTTGTATATTTTCTTTGTACATTTTTTGTGATGGTATGAAAATCAACAACCCTGTAAGTATGGCTTTCTTTCATGCCGAGCTGTGCTGCCGCTTCAGTCATTTCTTTCGAACTCAGTAATCCATTCAGAATATTATGGATAAGATCTCTCTGATACTTCTTTTTCACTTCATCCTGTGCAAATTCACTCAAAAATCCATACTGCAAGTTAATAATCGCATTTTCGATTGCCATATAATCAAGTTCTGTCAGTCCTCTATTTTCTTCTGTTATTGTTATATATATTTCCACCTCACTCAATATGGCAAATTTCACTACATATTGAACACAGCTTCCTTTCATCTGCTTCATATATTGAAATTTCGTAATAATATTGGGTTTATATGGCTGAATTTCATCTGATAATATTAACTTGGAGTTGTCCGAGTTTGTTGAAACCATACAATTAAGATTACCATAATACAATACAACAGGATTCTCAATCATGATACTTAAAAATTTGATAATATCACTTGCTGTATTACTTGATCCATTATTTCTTAAAATAAACGTATTAAAATTATCATGCGTAATTTTAAAATACTTTAATCGTGCAGTAGCTTTATCGAATACCTGCATTATAACATAGCGGATAATTCCCCAGTAATATGAATCTTCTGAAATTTCTACCAGAGGAATTTCATATTTTTTGCAGTGTTTTTCTAATAAACTCAATCTGCGTCCTGTAGGATCATATTCTTTTCTTTTCTTTTCTTTACAATGAATCCACTTATGTCACTTTTAACTAAATCTTCAAAATGCTGCTCTACTTCTTGATCATTACATGATAAATATACCTGAAAACTGGTTATGAGTATTTCACCACCCGTCAGGTATCGCTCCATATCTTCAATTTCGATTATTCGAATGCCTTTCACTTCCAAATCTAGACCTTTTTCACCGCAAAGCAGCTTCATTTTTGGAAACTGTTCTGATTCCAGTAATTTTCTTACAGTATATGCCATCGTTACTCCTTATCCATTGCAAAATCAATACAACATAATATCTGTTATGTTGTACAGTGCCTCTATTAACCTGTTCTACCCTCTTTCTGCAAGTCATTCATTTCCTCTAAAAGATAACTTTAAGCAATAAAAATAATAAAGATTATAGCCAATTTCCCAAGAGCGGTACTTAAATAGGGCACAGCTACCAAAAAATCAGAAAGGAACTATGTAATATGAACAGCATAACAGATAGCAGGGTGTTATTTAACATTATATCGTACGAAACTTAATCTGTCCATAAACAACATAACAGATATTATGTTGTACATTCCAATATTTCCTGTTCGACAATCTTATCCAGCTTCTTTTGGAACACTGTTTCTGTAGTTGCTGTATATATTCTCGTTACATTGATGCTGCTATGTCCAAGTAAATCTGCAAGACCTGTAATATCTTTTGTTACTTTATAATAAATCCTTGCAAATAGATGTCGAAAATTATGCGGGAATATTTTTGATTCTGCTACTCCTGCCTTTTCTTTTAATCGTTTCATTTCTCTCCAAATATTACTTCTGTCTTTTAACTTCCCATTTTTCGTGACAAATATCCAACCTTCTGCTATTTGGTTATTATGGCAATAGGAAAGAAGTTTCCTTTGCAATACCTTCGGCAAAAAAATCCTTCTATACTTTCCTTTATTATAAATCTCTATCTTTCCAGATTTTACACGCTCCACTGTAAAATATTTTATTTCGCTGATCCGAATTCCTGTACATGCTATTGTTTCAATACACAATGCAAGCTGTTCTTTTCCTTCTGCCATAGCTGTTGCAATCAATTTCCTGCATTCTTTTTCTGTCAATTCTTTCTGATCCTGTAAAAAAGGCTGCTTCTGCACTTTTATTCTTTTCACTTTCAGCTTTCCTACATTCAAAAATTCCAGGAACTGATTCAAGGCGGCAAGCATTGAATTAACACTATTGACAGCATATTTTTGAGCAAGCCATTCTTTATATTGCAACAATACTTTTTTATTGATCCGCTTATCATCTGCCAAAAAAAATAAAAACTTTTTTATATCTGCCATATATTTATTGATTGTTGCTTTTGCATTTTCTTTCTGGTATAGATAATCTGCAAATTTTTCTATCTCACTTTCTGATAGCTCTATTGAAAAATCCATCTGTTCCATAATCATAGTCCTCCTGAGAATTCATTTTCTTTCATTATAGCTGTTCGCTTTTTCGTATTCCTATACACTACTTTTTCTACTTGTTATGTATCCACGATTTTTCAATATTTATCTCTGATAATATATCGTATTGTTGATTTTAGCCAACAGTAGACGCTTATTTTTATCATCTATTGTGGATATAATTTAACAATACGAGAGGAGAGGTTTTATACTAATGTCGGATAACGAATTATGTTTATAGGAAATTGGAAAAAGAATTATGGATCGTCGAAAAAAGCTGGGACTCACTCAAGAAGCACTTGCAGAAAAAGGGGAAGTCACTACCCAGTTTGTTTCTTATGCGGAATCAGGAAAACAGGCAATGAGACCTGAAAATCTGTTAAAAATCTCCTCTGCTTTAGAAGTAAGTGCCGACTATTTGCTCACTGGTGAAATTATAGATAAGGATCTGTTGATTCTCTCAGATAAGCTCCGCCGACTCACGCCTTCACAGGTACGCACAGTTGAAGCTATTATATTTGCTTTCTCAACTCTTCTCTTATGGTCTGCTTAATTTTTTCATCATCCAACGGCTTTGCAAGATGTGCGTTCA
>OLPI01002471.1_pt1 | contig 14396 bp, 12 predicted proteins | sample 1672361 | NCBI WGS metagenome assembly OLPI01 (sample SAMEA3136675, study PRJEB25190) | human gut metagenome
ATATTGTGCGCCATGGTTTTCACTCCCTGCGAAAAAATATTTCACATTGTTTTTCATGCTAAATGAGGCTGCATATCTTCCAGTGCTGCCGATCCGCTCGATTCAATGCCGTTTTATTATCATCTTGCCGTTCAAAATAGTCAATTGAATTTCAAAAATTTCAAAAATTTCATAGTTTTTATCGCAAATGCATTGCATGTCTGTCCGTCTCATGCTATAATCATATCACAGTGCTGTAAATTCATGGAAACGATGCATTTTTTGAAAATACGGAGTGAACAGCGATGGTAACCCAAAATCAAATTGCCGAAATGATGGGAATTTCACGTTCGTATGTTTCAAGAATTGAAACAAAAGCAATTGGAAAATTAGCAAAAGAAATAAAAGAATAATTATATATGAACTTAGCAAAAAAAGTAAAGACTAATTATGAAGTAAACCCCGTTTAGTGTCCACTAAACGAGGTTCACTCCAATTATACATCTTTACTTTTTTATTATTTCAAATAGATTATAGCCTAAATAGCAACATAAAAATGTAAAAAAATAAAAAAAATGTTTTTAGCTTCTTGCTATTTTAGATATTGTATTGTATGATATTAGAAGAAAAAAAGTTGGACAAGAATGTATAGAAATAAAAAAAGAAAGGAGCTAAAAAAGTGAAAAAAACAATAGCTTGCATAATGCTTATATTTATAGCTTGTATTATTAGTTTGTCACCTAATGTATATGCAACTGAAACAGCTAATAAAGAAGGAAATGAAGTATTAAAAAACGAAACAACAAGTAAATTAATTGAATTAAAAGAAAAAGATTTAAATTCACTAGAAGATTACAAGTTAGCTTATGGTGGAGATTCATATGGAATGGCAGCATTCATATTAAATAAAGTTAGAATTTATAGTATACCGATATGTTTTGTTGGAATAGCAATTAGTGCTATTTATCAATATGTAATTGGAATAAGAAAATTAGACGTAAGAGATAAAGGCTTTAATGTTATGATTGCAATTATTACGGTATTTGTTATATGTCAAGTACTACCATTAATATTTGCAATAGTTGTTAAAGGTTGGAGGGGTTAAACAAATGAAGGTTTTATTTGCCGTAAATAATGACAAAATTTCTGAATCAATAATAAGAAGATATCAAAAAAACTATAAAGAGATTATATCAGGTAAAAATGTATATTATTTCAATGCTATATTGAAAGAATTACAAAAAGATAAATCTTACGATAGAATTGTTATTAGTGAGGACCTAGAGCCATTAGCTAGTGACGATAAGGAATCAATTGATAAATTCTTATTTGATAAATTAGACAAAATAAGTGATGAAGCTTATAATACTGTTGGGAATGATATACCAATTATATTAATTGGTACAGATAGACGTACAAGACCAGAGGAAATACTTGTAAAATTATTTGGAATAGGTATATATAATACTTTGATTGGTCAAGATAGAAGCATAGACGAAGTATGTGAGTTAATTAGTAAGCCAAGGAGTAAAAAAGAAGCAAAAATATATTATAAAATTGATTCAGAAAACGTTGAATATAAACCAGAAAATGAAAGTGATGTAAGTGAAACAGAAATTCAAAACATATTAGCGCATTACAAAAGGCTTGGAAAAGATGAAGCAAAGTATATTAGCAGTTTCGATAGTATAGTTTCACAATATAATGATGAACAATTAAAGTTAATTATAAACTTCTTACCTAAAGATGTAAAAAAGGTACTAGAAAAGAAATCGGTAAAATACAGAAGCTTAATGGGGCTTAGTACTATTTATGGAGGAGAAGATACTAACGTAAATTCAAAAAACAAAATTAGTAATGAACATAAATTAGATATACTTGATAAGCAACTTAACAAATCAAAATTATCAAGTCCAGTTATTATACCAGGTTCAGTTAATACAAAAAAAGTGAAAAAAATTGTACAGCCAAAGCAAGAAAAAAGCGAAAAAGATGATAAAATAGGAGAACTAATACAAGAAATAGTAGCAGTACCAGAGCCAATTCAAAAGATAGAAGAAGAGCCTGATATAAAGCCTGTAAAAAGAGGAAGAGGAAGACCTCCTAAGAATAAAAAGATAGAAGAAGAACCTGAAGTAAAACCAGTAAAGAGAGGAAGAGGAAGACCTCCTAAAAAAATAAAACAAGAAGTAGAAGAAAATCAAAATGAAACAACTGAGCTTCCAGGATTAGATGATGATGATTTATTTGATGAAGACTATTCAGAAGTAGTAAAAAAGAAAACATTAAATAATACAAAGATGAATGCAAAACATCATGAAAGTGATAAATTACCAGGTTTTGAAGAAGATGATGAACTTCCAGATTTTGAAGAAGACGAAGAATTACCAGGACTTGATGATGATGATGAACTTCCAGGATATGATGATACCGATGATCAGGATGATAGTTATGACGAAAAGAGTAACTACAATGGTCCAATACAAAATGTTAATTTTAATCACTTTAAAGATGTAGAAAATGTAAATAGTATACAAAATAAGAGCTATTCTAATTCACAGATGGATTTAACAATTGATAATTTATTAACTGGAGATAAAAAGCTTGTTTCTTTTATAGGAACTTCAAAAAATGGAACCTCTTTTTTAGTAAATAATTTAGCTCAAATGCTTTCTGAAAAAGGAATAAAAACTGCAATTCTAGATTTATCTCAAAATAGAAACGCATATTATGTATATACAGACAATCAAGAAGAATTAAGAAATATTGCATATAGATGTATTGAGAATCTAAAAAACGGAATTCCTGAAGGAATAAACATTAATAAAAACTTAACGGTATATACATCTTTGCCAGATGATATTGAAGGCTTAAAAGATTCAAAACCAATTATTGAAACATTACTTGCAAACTATTCATTAATTTTGCTAGATTGTGATTATACAACTGACTTTTCTTACTTTAATATGGCACAAGAAATTTATCTTGTACAAAGCCTTGATGTATTAACGATACAACCATTAACAGCATTTTTAAGAGAATTAAAAGCAAAAAATATATTAGACGCAAATAAGTTAAGAATTGTAATTAATAAGCATGTTAAATCAGAAATTAGTAATAAAATGCTTATTGGAGGAATGTCATCTTATAATGATCCAAGTATGTCATATATGACAGAACTTTTTGATAGAGATAAAATAAAATATCTAACAATTCCATTTGAAATACAGACATATTCTAGGTATTTAGATGCTTTAGCAAATTGTAAAATTTCATTAAAAGGATATTCTAAAATCTTTCTAAAAAGTTTAGAAGAGTTAGGAAATATGGTGTTTCCATTAATAGGAAACTCAAAACTAAACAAACAAAAAGATTATAACAATTACAATAATTATTTTTCAAAAAATACTAATAATACATTAAGTAAAATGAAAAATAGATATTAATTAGTCGCAGATGGTGAGGGGATAATTTTGGAAATAGTATTTATTATAATAGCATTATTATTAGTTATAACAATTGGAATACTAATAATGTACAACATGTCTTTAAATAAAAAGATAAAAGAGTATAGCAATACAAATCAAAAAATTAACAATTTAAATGTGCTTCAAGATTTTATAGATACAATTGGAGAAGATAGTTCAACTGATGAAAAAATCAAGAAAATTAATAATATTTTAATAGAACGTTATGAAATTAAATATTCAACAATTGTTATTTATGATGGAGCAGAATATACAATCAGAGCATCCAATGTTGCAGAAAAACATTGGGATAATTTAAAAAATTTGCATAAGGAAGAAGTATTTAGAGAAAGTATCCAAACTGCAACTCCTAAATATATAACCATAAATCAAGAAGGGGAAACTTTACCATATCTAAAAATGGAATTTGCAAGAGCAAAATCTGCTATGTTCTTTCCTATATATATGGATAATATTTATGTTGGATACTGGATTATTGAAGGAAATAAACCACATGAATTTGATAATGTGGATACTACAATATTAGAAGTAATAAAGAATAATATAGTTTCTGCACTAAAAACAGTAGCAAATCAAAGCACTATAGAAAACATAGTTAGAGAAGATAAATTCTCAGGCTTGAAGTCAGCTGAATATTTATATGGCATTGCAAAAAAGGTAATAAATAAATATTCTACATCTACCGTATGTTTATTTAAGATTACAAATCTATCTGAAATAAACGAAAAAGTAGATAGAAAAGTTGGAAATTACATAATAACTAAAATTAGTGAGTTGTTTAAATCAAACTTAGCACAAGAGTATTTTTTTGTAAGGTATATGGGACCAAAATTTGCAATTGTTTTCTCAGGCACTGATGAAGAAGGTGTTGTGAATTTCATGAAAAGTATGAAATTGCAAATAGAAAATATAAAAATAGATGTACAAAATTTTGGTAAATCTAATGTAAAAATTGTCAGTCCTAAAATAAATGTTGCAATTACAACATATTATAAGGGAACAGCCTTAGAAGGCGTTACAAAAAAGTTAGAGGAATATCTTGATAATGCAGATTCTAATGAAAATAATATAAATTGTTTATAAAAAGGGAGGTATGTAAATTATGGCTATGGATGAAACAATGAGTTTTAAAGTAGAAAGGGATAAAAACATTAAGGCAAAAGAAATTTTAACTGATGTTTATAATGCACTTGTGGAAAAAGGATATAATCCAATAAATCAGATTGTAGGATACATTCTTTCAGGAGATCCAACATATATTACAAGTCATAATAATGCTAGAAATTTAATTAGACAAGTTGAAAGAGACGAACTCCTTGAAAAAATGGTAAAAAGTTATATTGGATTGGAAGACTAAATATATGAGAAAACTTGGAATTGATTATGGAGAAGCTAGAGTTGGGATTGCTATAACAGATGAATTAAATATTACTGTTCAAGGGCTAAAAACAATAGAACATAAAGGTAATGATAAGATATTACTTGCAGAGCTCGACAAAATTTTACAAGAGTATAATGTAGATACAATAGTAGTAGGAATGCCAATAAATATGAATGGAACAAAAGGACCAAGAGCAGAAAAAACCGAAAAATTTATACACAAACTAAAATGTAAATATAATAAAATAAACATAGAAAAAATTGATGAAAGACTTACTACTGTCCAAGCACATAAAACTATGAATGATTTAGAAATAAATAAAAAGAAAAAAAGAGCATAATAACGGAAGAGCTTAAAAAGTCTTGAAAAAAGAAGAAGGCAAGACATATTAATTAAGGTAAAATATAGTAAGTTGTCTTTAGATAATGATAATGCCGAAAGGCAGCTTATGGGGAAGTCTCATATGACTTCCCCATGCTTACAACAAGGTGGGAACAGGATGAAACAAAAGATTATAAATATAGCATTATGCCTGTTCTTTTTGGCAGGATTAAGTATTACGCTGTATCCGGTGTTTAGTGACTGGTATATTAGTCGGCATCAGGGGCAGGTGGTTGATAATTATGATAAGAAAGCAGCACAGATGTCGCAAAAAGAAATTAATAAGGCACTGGAGAAGGCAAGAGAATATAATAGGAAGCTTCTTGGGAATGTTGTGTTGACAGATCCATTTGATCCAGATGCAGTGGAGAGGCAGAATGAAGATTACGATAATTTGTTAAATATCGCAGGTGATGGTGTCATGGGAGCGGTAGAGATACCGTCCATTGACGTGTACCTGCCAATTTATCATGGAACAGATAGTAAGGCATTAGAAAAAGGAGCAGGACATCTTGAAAATAGTTCTCTTCCTGTAGGAGGAAAGGGAACCCATTCAATTATTTCGGCACATACCGGTTTGCCGTCTGCAAAAATGTTTGATAATATCACAGAAGTAAAGGAAGGGGACATCTTTTACATCCATGTATTAAATCGCATACTGGCTTATGAAGTGAATCAGATTAAGGTTGTTTTGCCGGAGAATATATCTGATCTGTTAATTAATAGAAATAAAGACTATGTAACATTAGTAACATGTACTCCATACGGAATTAACAGTCACAGACTTCTTGTACGCGGAGAGAGAGTTCCGTATAAGGAAGCAAAAAAGAAGGAAAAAACAAAGAAAAAAAGTAATTCTATGTGGAAAGCGTATGCTCTTGTAATCGTACTTGCAGTTGTTTTAATAATTTTATTATGGTATTACTTCCACATAAAATCAAGCTCGAAAAAGAAGCAAAGGAAAAAGAAACAAAGGAAAAAACAGGTTAGGCGAAATGAAAAGTAAGATATTAGGAATGCTGATCATCCTGCTTTTTGCAGCAGGATATGTCACATTGAATTATCCGGTATTTGGGACATTATATAATCAGATTCATGAGGGAAAAGTCATTGAGTCTTACGATCATACTGTTCATACGATGGATAAAGAAAGACGTAAGAAGTATTTGGAAGAAGCACAGGCGTATAATATAATGTTAGCCAAGGAGAATCCGTAGCTTTTGGATGCATTTTCGCAGGAGGCAAAGAAGTCAGACAGTGTATATAATCGCGTATTGAATATGGAAGAAAGCGGTGTTATGGGAGCGTTGGAGATTCCTAAGATTTCTCTTTATCTTCCGATTTATCATGGGACATCACAGGAAGTATTGGAAAAAGGAATCGGACATCTGGAAGGTTCTTCCATGCCCATTGGTGGAAAGAATACGCATGCGGTTTTAACAGGGCATCGGGGATTGCCGAGTGCAGAACTTTTTTCTAATTTAGATCAGTTGGAAAGAGATGATGAATTTTATATTCATATCCTCGGAGAAACATTAGCATACAAAGTGTTTCATGTAGAAACAGTGAAGCCGGAAGAAACAGGACATCTTGCGATTGCGAGAGGCAGGGACAGGATAACGTTAGTAACCTGCACGCCTTATGGGATTAACACCCACCGCTTATTAGTTCATGCAAAGAGAGTACCTTATAAAGAAAAGGAGAATACGAATTCCCAGAAGGATACTTTATGGAAGTGGCTGATGAAGCAGAAAGTATTTTTGATTTCTACGGATGTATTAGTATTTTTTATTATTTACTTCCTGATTCGCTGTTTTTGGCAAAGAAATGTGAAGAAGCGCAGGCGGAAGAAGAATATAACATAAAGTAATCATCATTAAAGGAGGCAAAAGAATGAAAGCAAACTTGAGGAAGAAGTGCTGTAGATATCTTATAACATTTTTATCTGCGATTGCAGTAACAGCCGGTCTGTTGATTCCGGCTCAGATTAAAGCAGCAGATAGTTACGATAAAGACAAAAAAGGAAGTATCACAATTAATTTAGATGATGTAAAGTTAGATGACACAGTAACGAACAAAGAAGGGGTATCGGTTAGTGTGTATCAGATTGCATCTATCAATCATGATAGAATAAATATTTCTTTTGATATTAATAGTTCCTTATCGTCTACGGGTGTGGATGTGAATGATATTACGACAAGTGATAAGAATTTAAATGCAGCCAAAAAGCTTTCAGCAACAATTGGAAAGTCCGGTATTACAGCAACAACAAAGAAGACAGACAGGAATGGTAAAGTGAGTTTTACAAATCTGCCACAGGGAATGTATCTTGTGGAAGAAGCGGATGGAGCTTCTTATGGAACATTTTCTCCGTTCTTAGTTGCGATTCCATATATGGAAGATGGAGAAAACTGGATTTATGATGTGGTAACTTATACGAAAGGTGTAAGCAATAAACAGGGATCTTTGGAAGTGACGAAGTATTTAGCTTATATGAATCCGGACACAGGGAAGCTTCTTTATCTGCAGGCACCGGATGCAAGCTATTATGTTGGTTTGTTCTGTGATGCGGACGGAACGATTCCGTGTCGTAAAGATTATGTGAAAGAATTAAAGTTTAAGGGAACGAGCAGTTCGACAGTAAAGTATGATAATCTTCCAGATGGAACATACTATGTATTTGAAACGGATGAAAATGGAAAACCATATATTATGGGAGATAGTCATACGGAACAGTATGACAGAACATATAAATGCGTGATAGGAGACGGAAAGAATAATTCTACAGATAATAAGATACAGCTTGAGGGGCATCCGAAGGCAAATCTGAAGATTTGTAATATGTTTGCCGAAATTCCGGATGAGTTCTTAGTTGAGGCAGAGCTTTCTATTAAGAAAAATGTCGTAAAGAATGGTCAGCAGACAACAACGAATGATACATTTTATGCATCTGTCTATGAACAGACAGGCACTTCTGATAATTTAAGCCAGACCTTAATCCAGACGGTACAGTTAAAACAGAATGATACAGTAACAGTAGCGCTTCCGGTAGATGCAGATACAAGTAAGACAAAGACATTTGTTATTGAAGAAACAGATGCAAACGGTAATGCGCTTGATTCCGATAATTTTGCTTATGAGATCAGTGGAGAGGGTAATGTAGAACTTTCTATGGAGAATACAAAAGGAAGTATTACTCTTACGAATACGATCAAAGAAGAAGAGAGTGAATCTTCTTCTGAGGAAGAGACAACATCTACGGAGAAAGAAAAAGAAAAGCATACGCCAAATACAACATCAAGGACATCAACTGGTGGAAAGACCGGTGATACAACACCAATCAAGACATGGATTATTATTGGAGTAGTTGCAGCAGCAGTTATTATTTTCCTTATAATAAGAAAAAAGAAAAGTGAATAAAATTTGAGTTATCCTGTGGTATGTGGTACAGGTAGATAATGTTCCTATATTTTGGCAGGAGTATAATAGAGAAGGGATTGTACTTTTTGGGGTACAATCCTTTTTTGTAAAGAAAAGTTTACAAGAATAACAAAGGAAGTTGACATGTATCAATTATACTTTTTGTAGTTTTACTACAAAGGGGGCGTAAGGAATGATATATAGAAGAGATACAGGCGGCATTTCCTAAACTTCGAAAGTCAGAGCAAAAATATGTTGAGAAGATGGAGAAGAAGACATTAAATCAGAACAAATATTTGGATTTTGGTATGTACATTTGTTCGTATATTTGATATAATCGGAAGCATACTACGATGAAGAGGGAGGTAAGATGCTTCATGGATCATTTTGAATTAGTGTCTGAGTTTGCGCCGACCGGTGATCAGCCGCAGGCAATCGAACAACTGGTAGAAGGGTTTAAAGAAGGGAATCAGTTTGAGACTTTGCTTGGTGTTACCGGTTCCGGTAAGACATTTACTATGGCGAATGTTATTGCACAGTTGAATAAGCCGACGTTGATCTTAGCGCATAATAAGACACTGGCAGCACAGCTTTACAGTGAGTTTAAGGCATTTTTTCCGCATAATGCAGTGGAGTATTTTGTCTCCTATTATGATTATTATCAGCCGGAAGCCTATGTTCCTTCTACAGATACGTATATAGAGAAGGATTCTTCGATTAATGATGAGATTGATAAGCTGCGTCATAGTGCGACAGCGGCTTTGATTGAGCGGAAGGATGTTATTGTTGTTTCTTCTGTTTCCTGTATTTATGGAATCGGTAGTAAGAATGATTATGCGAAGATGATGATCTCACTGCGTCCGGGGATGGAGATTGACAGGGATGAAGTTGTCCGTCGGCTGATTGATATTCAGTATGTACGTAATGAACTTGATTTTAAGAGAGGAAGTTTTCGTGTACGCGGAGATGTACTGGAGGTTGTTCCTGTTTCTACTTTTGAGGATGCGATTCATATTGAATTTTTTGGTGATGAGATTGATCGGATCATGCAGGTGGATGTACTGACAGGTGAGATTAAGGCAAGTCTTAATTTTGCGGCGATTTTCCCGGCTTCTCATTATGTTGTGCCACAAGAGCAGATTGAACGTGCGGTGAAGACGATTAAGGAAGAACTCGATGAAAGAGTAGAGTATTTTAAGGAGAATGACCAGCTTTTGGAGGCACAGCGGATTTCCGAGCGGACGAACTTTGATATGGAGATGCTGAAGGAGACTGGTTTTTGTTCTGGAATCGAGAATTATTCCAGACATCTTACCGGATTAGAGCCTGGGAAGGCGCCATATACGCTGATCGATTTCTTTGGGGATGACTTCCTTATGATCGTGGATGAGTCCCATATCACGATTCCGCAGGTAAGAGGGATGTATGCCGGGGACCGTTCCAGAAAGCAGACATTAGTTGATTTTGGATTCCGTTTGCCATCTGCTCTTGATAACCGTCCGCTTAATTTTGATGAATTTGAAGAACGAATTGATCAGATGCTATTTGTTTCTGCGACACCGAATGTTTACGAAGGGGAGCATGAGATGCTTCGTGCGGAGCAGATTATCCGTCCGACAGGTCTTCTTGATCCGCCAATCGATGTTCGTCCGGTGGAGGGGCAGATTGATGATCTGATCAGTGAGATTAACAAGGAAGTAGAGAAGAAGCATAAGGTCCTGGTGACTACTTTAACGAAACGGATGGCAGAAGACCTGACCGCCTATATGAAGGAACTCGATATTCGTGTCAAGTATCTACATTCTGATATTGATACGTTAGAGCGAATTGAGATTGTACGAGATCTGCGGATGGATGTATTTGATGTTCTTGTGGGAATCAATCTTTTAAGAGAGGGTCTCGATATTCCAGAAGTGACACTTATCGCGATTCTTGATGCGGATAAAGAGGGATTTTTGCGTTCGGAAACTTCTCTTGTGCAGACGGTTGGTCGTGCTGCGAGAAACGCAGAAGGTCACGTTATTATGTATGGTGATACGATCACAGATTCTATGCGAGCGGCAATCACAGAGACAAAGCGCCGTCGTGAGATTCAGATGGCCTATAATGAGGAACATGGTATTACTCCGACAACGATTCGGAAGGCGGTACGTGATGTTATCTCAATTACGAATGACAGTGATGATAGCATGGATGGTATTGGTGGAAAGCATACAAAAGACAGTGCTTTAAAGAAAGACAGAGAATCTATGAACCGCAAAGAGCTTACGGAAATGATAGCAAAGCTCACGAAGAAGATGAATAAGGCAGCAGCAGAGCTGAACTTTGAAGAGGCAGCAGAGCTTCGAGATGAATTGAAGAAGTACAAGATCGCACTTAGAGATTATGAGGATTAATAGATTTTTGGTTTTAAGAGAGAGACATTTAATAGAGGTGCATTTGAAAGAGATATATCAGATGTGAGATAACTCCACCTCTGTAGGTGGAGAGCAAGAAAGTAGGGGCATTCTTGAATTAAGAGAGATGCATTTGATAAAGAGATATATCTAATTGGGAAAGGATAAAGTGAATGAGTGAAAAGAAGGAGTACATTCGTATTCGAGGGGCGCGGGAGCACAACCTTAAGAATATTAATATAGATATACCAAGGAATGAATTTGTAGTACTGACAGGACTTTCGGGTTCCGGTAAGTCATCCCTGGCATTTGATACGATTTATGCGGAAGGACAGCGGCGATATATGGAGTCCCTTTCTTCTTATGCAAGACAGTTCTTAGGACAGATGGAGAAACCGGATGTAGACGATATTCAGGGGTTATCTCCTGCGATTTCAATCGATCAGAAGTCTACAAACCGGAATCCACGATCTACGGTTGGTACCGTAACGGAAATTTATGATTATTTGAGACTTCTTTATGCAAGAGTTGGAATTCCGCACTGTCCAAAGTGTGGGAAGGTCATTTCCAAGCAGACGGTAGACCAGATTGTAGATATTTTGATGAAGCTTCCGGACAGAACGAAGATTCAGCTGCTGGCACCGATTGTAAGAGGAAGAAAGGGCGAGCATGTCAAGATTTTAAAGGATGCGAAGAAGAGCGGCTATGTGCGTGTTCGCATTGACGGGAATCTTTATGATCTGTCGGAAGAGATTCAGTTAGAGAAGAATAAGAAGCATAATATTGAAATTATCGTAGACCGCCTTATGATAAAGGAAGGAATTGAGAATCGTCTGACAGATTCGATCGAAACAGTAATGAAGCTTACTGGAGGAATTCTTCTTGTTGATGTCGTTGGGAAAGAACAGCTGAACTTCAGTCAGAGTTTTTCCTGTCCGGACTGTGGAATCAGTATTGACGAGATTGAACCAAGAAGTTTTTCTTTTAATAATCCGTTTGGTGCCTGTCCGGTCTGTCATGGACTTGGTTTTAAGATGGAATTTGACATTGATCTTATGATTCCCGATAAAAAATTAAGCATCGCAGATGGAGCAATCACAGTGTTGGGGTGGCAGTCCTGTACAGATGCCAAGAGTTACACAAGAGCAATCCTTGATGCATTAGCAAAAGAATATCATTTTGATTTAAATACACCATTTTGTGATCTGAGTCAGGAAGCACAGGATGTGATCATTCATGGAACCAATGGTCATGAAGTAAAGGTGTATTATAAAGGAAAGCGCGGAGAAGGTATATATGATGTTGCGTTTGAAGGGCTGATCCGTAACGTGCAGCGCCGCTACAGAGAGAATCATTCAGAACGCCAAAGAGCAGAGTATGAAAACTTTATGACGGTAACACCATGCGATAGTTGTCATGGGCAGCGTTTAAAGCCAGAGTCATTAGCAGTAACAGTAGGAGAGTACAACATCTCTGAGCTTACAAAGCTTTCTGTAAAGCGTTTGATTTCTTATTTTAATGAGATTCAGCTTACCGAAAGACAACAGTTGATCGGAAAGCAGGTATTAAGAGAAATACGTGGACGAATCGGCTTCCTGAATGATGTCGGTCTTGACTATTTAAGCCTTTCCCAGCCAACAGGAACCCTTTCTGGTGGAGAAGCACAGCGAATCCGTCTTGCAACCCAGATTGGTTCCGGACTTGTCGGTGTAGCATATATTCTTGATGAACCAAGTATCGGATTACATCAAAGAGATAATGATAAGCTTATTTCAGCCTTAAAGCGACTGCGTGACCTGGGGAATTCCCTCATTGTCGTAGAACATGATGAAGATACGATGCGAGAAGCAGATTGCATAGTGGACATCGGACCGTTAGCAGGCGAGAACGGTGGAGAGGTCGTTGCAATCGGAACGGCACAGGAACTGATGGATAATCCAAACTCGATTACCGGTGCCTACCTTAGCGGGAAAAAGAAGATTCCGGTTCCGGAAGTACGCAGACAGCCACAAGGCTATCTCACCGTAAAAGGCGCACAGGAAAATAATTTAAAGAATATTGATGTGAAGTTCCCATTGGGCGTATTTACCTGTGTCACAGGAGTCTCCGGCTCTGGAAAGAGTTCCCTTGTCAATGAGATTCTCTATAAGAAGCTTGCCTGTGTATTAAATCGGGCTCGGATTAAGCCAGGTAAACATAAAGAAATCGAAGGAACAGAACAGTTAGATAAGATTATCAATATCGATCAGTCTCCGATCGGTCGTACCCCTCGTTCTAATCCGGCAACCTATACAGGCGTGTTCGATCATATCCGGGAATTATTTGCCATGACAAAAGATGCCAAAGCAAGAGGATACGATAAAGGACGCTTCAGCTTCAATAAAAAGGGAGGCCGCTGTGAAGCCTGTGCCGGTGACGGTATTTTAAAGATTGAAATGCAGTTTCTTCCGGATGTATATGTCCCTTGTGAAGTTTGTCATGGAAAGCGGTATAACAGAGAAACATTAGAAGTAAAGTACAAGGGCAAGAATATCTTTGAAGTATTAGACATGAACGTCGATGAAGCCTGCGAATTCTTTGAGAGCGTACCATCGATTCGAAGAAAGATAGAAACATTACGGGATGTAGGACTCTCTTACATTAAGTTAGGACAGCCATCCACGACCCTTTCCGGTGGAGAAGCACAGCGAGTAAAGCTTGCGACAGAATTAAGCCGTCAGAGCACCGGCAAGACCATTTACGTCTTAGATGAGCCAACAACAGGACTGCACTTTGCAGACGTTCATAAATTAGTAGACATTTTACAGCGTTTAACAGAAGGCGGCAATACCGTTGTTGTCATTGAGCATAACTTAGAAGTAATCAAAACAGCGGATTACATCATAGATATGGGACCAGAAGGCGGCGAAGGCGGCGGAACGATGGTAACCTGCGGCACCCCAGAAGAAGTCTCAGACGAACCGAGATCCTATACGGGAAAGTACCTGAGGAAATATTTAAATACTAATTTGATGGACTAAAGAGACGAAAAGCAGAAATTTCATATATAATACAATGTGAAGATAGTCGCGGCGTAGAAAATGCCTGTTCGGCATTTTTACTGGCTCCGACATCACATTGTATTATATATGAAATTTCTGCTTTTCTGCTGTTTGGATCCAGAAGGAAATTAGTATTTAAATCTTGGATGGGAGAGAGGGGATTGTCCAGAAGTCTGTGGTTTTTATTTGGAATGAGAATCTCCAGAAGAGGGATATCTCCTTACTGAATAATTGTACGCGGTCTTCTAAGAAAAAAGAATGGTTATAAGTTTGATTTTGTTCCGTTGCGCTAAACGCTTCATTTTGCCTC
>OLPI01002480.1_pt1 | contig 14369 bp, 9 predicted proteins | sample 1672361 | NCBI WGS metagenome assembly OLPI01 (sample SAMEA3136675, study PRJEB25190) | human gut metagenome
CCGGTTCGGCAAGGCTGGGGCACATCCCCAGCTTGCCTGGGAATCGCAATTGCCCCGGAAACCTTGTCCCTCATTACAACCCCTTAATTTTAAAGGCAATTGCGATTCTTTTGATTTTCTCTTAGATTTTTGTTGCAATTTATTACTCACGTTTCTATGCAGGGGGCAGCTGCCCCCTGTTTAAAGGATGCTCTGCCCCTTTGTCCTTTCGGGACATTTCCCCATACTGTGGGGAATCAACCTCGCCGAGCTGAGCCAGCTCGACCGCAGTTGCCTGTGGCTCGTTCCTTGCAGCCAATACAAAAAATAACTTTGCGATTCCTCTATAAAATGACTGCTTGCCAAAATAAGTTTCTCTTGACAGTCTTCGCTGCATATGTTATAATGCAAGTACAACCAACCGACATATTAGAAAGGATGAAAATTCATGAAAAATAGAAAAACAGGAAAAGCCATCGCCGCTGCTGCCATGTTGACCATCGCAGCAATGACCATGCCGATGCAGACCGTTTCTGCGGAAGATATTGTTGACGCTCCTTACAACGTTGTTGTATTGGGTGACAGTATCAGCACCGGTTACGGACTGGAGGATTCCAGCAAGTCTTATGTTTCCGTTCTGGAACATCATATGAATCAGAAAGTCACTAATCTTGCAAAGGATGGCACAACTTCTTCGGAACTGCTCCAGTCGTTGCAGGGGGATAGCACCATGCAGAGTGCAGTTGCTGGGGCTGATATCATTGTGGTCACCATCGGTGCAAACGATATTTTGCAGCCGGTTCTGAATAATGATGTGGTGAAAGTAGACGATTATGACAACGTTTATGATTTGGCGAATGCCATCAAGGATAATCAGATCGCATTCCAGAAGTATTTGAGAGCCACTATGCCGACTGCGGTTGCCAATGCAAATACCAACATTGACAGCATTATTTTGCAGTTGAAGAGCACAAACGATCATGCAAAGCTGATATTTCAGACGGTTTATGACCCGTTGAGTGTTGATCAGGACGATACAGGATTGTCTGCCAACGCACTTTCTATGTTGAGTGCATTTTCGAATGGGCAAATGTATCAGTATTTGAATGGAAGTGCCAACGGTGGAACGTATATTTCAGTTGGCTTGAATCAGAATTTACAGGCACATGCTCAGAATGGAGAGATCTATTTGGCAGATGTCTATAATACGTTCCTGCACCACGCTTGGACAAATGTCAATATTGCAAATGCAGATGTGCACCCGACCGCAACCGGTCACGCAGCAATTGCAAACTTGCTGATTGAAAGCGGCTATTTCCCGAGTGTTGCAAATATTGATGGTGATATTGATGGCGATGAAAAGATTGATGTTTCCGATGCAGTTGCTGTTCTGACGGAATATGCACGGATTGCAGCAGGCAATGAAGCACAGTTTAATCCTGCACAGAAAAAGAGTGCGGATGTCAATGAAGATGGCATGTTGGATGTTTCCGATGCCGTTGGCATTTTGATTTATTATGCAAAGCAGGCTTCCGGACAGACACCGTCTTTCAGCTAAGGAATTATCGGAATTAGAACGAAAACCGTTCGATTTTGCGGAAAAGTACCGTAGAATCGAGCGGTTTTTTTGTGAAAAAATGTGAAAAACAGAATCCATCTGTGTTTAACGATGTTTTCCATCTACTATCATAAATTTATCACATTCCAGCGTATAATATTAAACATAGAGCAAAGAACAAGATAGACCGATGCAGAACAGCAGCGGTTTTCAATAGAAAGGAAGATTCTTATGTATGAACGGGAACAGGACATGATGAAGAACGAATCGAACAACACAGCAGCTTCTGCGTCGAATCAGCCGGAATCTACTGTAAACAATCAGAATCCTTACAGCACATCTGCTGCAACGGGCAGCACCACACCGAATGGTTATGGTTATACTACTAATAGTAGTACCAACCCAACCACTGGCTATACTGGAAATACTTCCTCTGATACACAGTCCCAGCAGCAGGGTTATAGCTACGTCAATTATTATTCCAATCCGAACGCTCCGGTGCAGGCATCCGGCAGCGGCAAACCGCCGAAGAAAAAGAATCACTTCTGGATGAAAGCGGTTGCATTTGTTGCAGCGATGGCAATTGTCTCCGTTGGTTCGATTGGCATTTACAATGGTGTTCATAATTCCAACAAGCTGGTAGCAGCTGAAAGCAGTACTTCTGCTTCGGATTCCACCGATACCACAGCCAATACCACAGCACAGGATAGCAGCAGTAAAGCACAGAGCACAACCGTAAAGGGTGATGCTGCAAAGAGCTGGATTGAATTGGCATCTGGTACAAATGCAATGTCCATCAGCGACATCGTTAAGAAAGTAGCACCATCGGTTGTCGGTGTTCAGGCAACTTTCAAGATGCCGAATAACTACAATAGTTATAATTATGGTTTTGGAATGTTCGGAAATGGCAACAGCGGAAATGGTGATAATTCCGGTTCAATGACCGGTGTCGGAACCGGCATCATCATGCGGGAAGATGGCTACATTGTCACAAACGCCCATGTTATTTATGATTCGGAATATGGCTGCGGCGAAGCAACTGCCGTAGAAATCCGGATGTCCGATGAAGAAACCACTTATGATGCAAAGGTCGTTGCATATGATATTGAAACCGACCTTGCTGTTTTAAAGGTAGATCAGACTGGTTTGACTGCTGCGGAATTTGGTGACAGCGACCAGTGTCAGGTTGGCGATGCAGTTGTTGCAATCGGTAACCCGTTGGGTCTGGAACTTCAGAACACGGTTACTTGCGGGATTATTTCCGCACTGAACCGGAAAGTTACCATCAACGACAAGACCATGACGCTGATTCAAACCGATACCGCTATTAATAATGGTAACTCTGGCGGCCCGTTGATCAATAGTTCTGGTCAGGTTGTCGGCATCAACTCTGCGAAGATGTCCTCTAGCGTTTCTTCCAGCGGTGCAACCATTGAAGGTATCGGCTTTGCAATCCCGATGACAGAAGCACGGGAAATTGTAGACGATTTGATTAACTATGGTTATGTTACCGGCAGACCGCAACTTGGCATCAGCTGTCAGGATGTTTCCGAAGCCGTTTCTCAGGCATATAACTTGCCAATCGGTGCATATGTTATCAGTGTAACCGATGGAGGTGCAGCAGCAGAAGCTGGTTTACAGGTCGGCGATGTCATTACTGCCATCAATGATAACAAGATTGAAACCACAGAAGAGCTGAATAACTATAAGAATGAATATAATGCTGGTGACACGATCACCCTGACCATTGTCCGCAACGGACAGGAACAAAAAGTTTCTGTTGTTCTTCAGGAAGTACAGCAGAAAAAACAATCCTGATGAAGTATCACGGACAGTGAAATGTTTCCCGTCAATGCTAAAAGTTGGGCATCTGACCGGAAATTTAGAAATGCTTTCTTCATACATTCTCCTTATTATTTTTCCAACACAGGCAGCCTGCAAAGTCTTTTTGCAGGCTGTTTGTGTTTTTTGTGAAAAATGACGGAAACAGCCGTTTCTGAAAACACGACTTTCACAAGGTGCACACAAAACTTCAGTTGAAAGCCTGTTGAAAGCTGTTGAAAACGGTGGAAAATTGTGTAAAAGCTACAAATACGGGCGGAATTTCCACCTAATAATTTTAAAAAAAATAAAGGCAGAGGCTTGACATTCCCGACAGAATGTGTTAGAATACTTTATGTAAATCGTTTACGGCGGTTTATGCACCCATGCCGTAAAGGATCACGTGAGTCCAGGCATTCATGGAACATCCGGTTATTTCAGTTCTGCGAAATCCGGCTACATGGAAACAGAAACAGGGCAGTTTAATAGTGAGGGGAAATGAGACTGCACAAATGCAATCACGTCTGTGCGTCAGCTTGGATGGTCACAAAAAAATTGAATGAAGAGAGGGAAATGTGCAATGAAGAAGGTATTCAATAAAGTCATTGCCGTTGCAGCAACTGTACCGCTCGCTCTGACACAGGGCTTCGCTGTATTGTCCAATGCTGCGGACGCAACCACCATCAGCGTGGAAAGAGTACTGGAAATTAAACCACAGGAGCTGGAGTCCGATTGGGCAAAGCTCGTAGAAGGTGCACTGATTGATTCAGAAGGTAAGAGCTTTGAACTGAATGTTGCAGATATCATTGATTCTGCTGACTTTTCGGATAAGAATGCTGCTTATGTTGAAAAAGTACAGAAGTGCATCGTTGGAAACCCAAGCGTAAGCATTCAGAATAGCGTTGCAGTGATGACCGCACAGGTGGATGCAACCAGCTATGTACAGAGCAACATCATTGATGCCATCAAGAAGGAATTGACCAAGCAGGGTGCAGCTTCCATCATTGATGACATTGATTTCAGCATGCTGGAAAAGAAGGGCACCTTTACTGCTGCCGTTGATGGCGACAGCATCGAAAATACCGCAGCCAATAAGGCAGCTGGTACTGCAAACACCATTCGGGTAAAGGGTGCTGTTTTCGTAGATAGCGAAGGCAACCAGGTTGCAACATATGCTGATGCAAAGGCTTATGCTGCAAGCACTGTTCAGAAGCTGAAGGTTGAATTGACCAAAAAGGCTGCTGCTGCTAACTTGACGGTAAACCTTGATAACCTGCTGGCTACTTATCAGAAGAAAGTAGAAAAGGCATTCTCTTATGCAGATAAGGCAATCACAACATCTGCACATCAAGAATTTGCAACCGCAGATGAAACACTGGCTTGGCTGAAGGTACAGAAGGACCAGAGAACCACACGGTTTGACGTTCCGGGCAGTGTTGCAGACCTTGCTAAGTATGGCGATACATTGAATAAGGCAGTTGCAGAAGTCAATAAGGCATTCCAGAATGTAGGTGTAAATTATACCGTAGATGTAAGCATGGATGATGTCACCAGCCTGCTGAACAGCGGTTCTGATTTCGTTGCCGATGCAAATGCAGATACCAATGTTTATACCGTAACCTTTAAGGTTCCGGATACCGATGTAGATGCAGATTACTTCAGCACCGTTGAAGGAATTGAAAAGTATTATGCAGCACATCCGGATCAGGCTGAAACAGATGGCGTAACAGATGCTGATTACAGCCAGCTCGTTTATGATTCTTCTTACAAGCTGGTAACCGCACAGGGCGATGCAGATAATGATACACTTGCAGGCGTTCCGAGTGGCTACTTCAATGTGGAAAGAATCATCAAGTTCAAGGATAAGGCCACAACTACTACCACAACAGATATTAGTGGCACAACCACCACAGACGTATCTGGTACAACGACCACAGACGTAAGCGGCGGCACAACCACCACTGACGTAAGCGGTGGCACAACCACCACTGACGTATCTGGTGAAACAACCACAACCACAACAGGCAGTGGTGACAGCACCGAAACCACAACGACTACCACCACAACAAACACCGGCACAATCACTCCAGTTGGTACAACCACACTGGAAGTGGAAGTAAACCCGACAAACTTCTACTTCTCCGTAGATGAACGGGAACTGAAGCCGTCTGACTTGTTCAGCAAGTTCGATATCGTGGACGAAGATGGTACACACTTCAATGCTCTGGAATTGGGTGCAGTTACCCTCGACAAGACCACACCGAAGGAAATCTTCGATGCAGAAGGCAAGCCGTACTGCGTAACAGAAGTAAACGCTTACTTCACTGACCCGACAAAGGCAGATGCTGAACCGGTTGCAGCTCCGGTAAATCCGACTGTATACATTGGCGTTAAGGGCGATACCGACCTGAGCGGTCTGGTAGACGTACCGGATGCAGTTGCAGTTCTGACTTATACTGCAAAGATTGCAGCTAGTCAGGAAGGCGTTGTCTTCAATGAAGATGAAAATCTGAATAAGTTTGCATTCTTCCTGGCTGATATCGATACAGAATCGAAGGAAGGCAAGAACGACGGCAACAAGTTGATGACAACAGAAGATGCTGTATACATGCTGACTTACACTGCAAAGACTGCAGCAGGTCAGGAACCGACATGGCCGGACGTAGTTCCGTCCCTGAAGTCTTTGGAAGGTTCTATCTGGTACGAAGGCTAAGCATTAAAATTTACAGATAAGGTAAAAGTGCGGTGTCTGGAACACCGGACACCGCATAATTTATATTTGAAAGGAAAATAGAAAAATGAAAAGTACATTTAAGAAGGCACTGGCAGCTGTTTCCGCAGCAGCAGTAGTTGCAACTTCTGCCGCTGTTTTCACTGCTGTTCCAGCACAGGCAGTAAATACTCCTTCTATTGGACAGGTTACTGTTACAATGGATGAACTGCAGAGCAGCAATTATCTGGTAACTGTTCCGGTTAGCATTTATGGCAACACAGACGGTTGGGACTCTATCGCATTTGGTCTGCAGTGGAGCACAGACGAACTCACTTATTCTAAGTGCGTATCTGGCGGAAGCATTGCAAACGCTATGTTTACTGATGGTATTCAGGTAAGTGGTTCTGGCTTCCAGCTGAATCCGGCTGGTATCGGCGGATGGATTACTTATGCAACCACTCCGACAGGCGATGGTCCGACCTATGTAACTGGCGATGATCCTGTTATCAACATTACCTTTAAGGTAACAGAAAATGCACAGCCGGGTGACATCTACTACATCGACGGACTGGAACGGTCTTATGATGGTGCTTATGTTCCGAAGGTTACTCACGGTAGTGAAGTTGTAACTGGTGCTCCTTCTCAGGGTTATATCCAGATCGAAGGCGTACAGACCACCACAACTGAAGCTACTACTACCACAACGACTACCACAACAACCACCACTACTACAACGACCACCACAACAACCACTACAACTGCTAAGCCGACTACCACCACCACAACTACCACCACAACTGCTAAGCCGACCACAACAACTACTACCACTACTTCTGCTGCAGCAACTACCACCACAAAGGCAGCTACCACCACAAAGGCAGCTACCACCACAAAGGCAGCTCAGCAGACCACTAAGAAGAACACTGGTTCTACCAGCTCTCCGAAGACTGGCAGCATGATTCCGGTTGCAGGTGCTGTTGCAGCAATCGCAGTAATCGGCGGTGTTGCTCTGGTTTCCAAGAAGAGAAAGTAAGAATCTCTGATTCCGAATCATCTTCCGAAGAAAACAGATAAAATTTAAGGAAGTCATCCATTCAATTACAAGTGGGATTGGACAAAATCTTTACAAGTAAAGAATTTGGATTGCGGAAACAAGAGGGCATACTTCGCAAGAAGTGTGCCCTTTTTGTTCACCCCTTTTCTCCTGCCTGCATAAAATGAAGTACACCCATTCTTTGAGAATGGGCGAAAATCCGGAACAAAAGGAGGGAATGCAAGATGCAACAATTGCTGCAAATTTTGGTGGCTGGCGGTGACCGCCGCCAACAATATGCCGCCCAAAAACTTGCCAAGTCGCCGCAGCTTTCCGTGACGACAATCGGATTTTCTCAGTCAGATTCTGAAACATTACCAGAATTTGACGTTCTCATCCTGCCCATTCACACGACAGCCGAATCTGTGCCGTCCAAAAATGGGAACTTGTCGCTGCCCGAATTGCTGTCCCATGTGAAAAAAGGCGGTCTGGTGTGCGGCGGCGTACTCCCCGAAGCTGTTTGCCGGATGTGTCAAGAACAAGAACTGTGTTTTTGCGATTATTTTCAGCGGGAGGAACTCTGTCTGGCAAATGCCGTTCCAACTGTAGAGGGAGCAATTCAAATTGCCATCTCAGAACGGGAAACAGTACTCTGCGGCAGCTCTGTTCTCGTCATCGGCTACGGCAGAATCGGAACAATCATGGCAGAGCGTTTGCAGGGCTTGAAAGCAGATGTCACCGTTGCGGCTCGCAGTTGCAAAGATGCGGAACGCTGTGCTGCAAATGGTCTGAAATGGATGCATCCGTCTGAAATTGCTGCCCGTGCAGGGAAATTTGACTGGTTCTGCAACACCGTTCCAGTCCTGATGCTGGACGAAACAGCTCTGTCCAACATGAAACCAGATGCACTGGTGATTGACCTGGCATCGAAACCGGGCGGAACGGATTTTGATGCTGCAAAACGCCTGCATCGTCATGTCGTCTGGGCGTTGGGGTTGCCGGGAATCACTGCACCGAAAACCGCTGGAGCAATCATTGCGAAAACCATCTTCCATATTTTACAGGAGAGGGGACTCGCAGATGAAGGAAACAATTGGTAAACGCATTGGATTTGCGGTAACAGGGTCGTTTTGCACCTTTTCTGCTGCGTTTGCAGAGGCAGAACGACTGGTGGCGGCAGGTTACAGCTTAACGCCGATTTTCTCAGAACATGCCGCTAGCATTGATACCCGTTTTGGGAAAGCTGTGGAACAACGAAAAAAATTGGAGCAGATTTGTGGAAAACCTGCCCTGTTGACGATTTCAGATGTAGAACCGTTAGGACCAAAAGACCGCTTGGATGCGTTGCTTGTTGCCCCTTGTACCGCCAACACCATGGCAAAACTGGCGATGGGCATCACAGATACCACCGTGACCATGGCAGTAAAATCCATGCTGCGGAACGAAAAGCCGATTATTCTGGCTCTGGCAACCAATGACGCTTTGCGGGCATCGGCGAAAAATCTGGGTTTGCTGTTGAATACGAAAAATTATTATTTCGTACCGTTGCGGCAAGATGCTCCCGTCAAGAAACCATCGTCTTTGGTGGCAGATTTTACCCAGATTTCCGACACCGTTGCAGCGGCTTTGGGTGGACTGCAAATTCAACCAATGTTTATACAAAATCTATAAAATCTAAAAACCACCATGCTATACTATCAAGGAAGTGACCGCCTGTTTCTCCACCATCAAACGGGCGGTTCTTATTTTGGAGAACGGCAGCCGTTCAGCTGTCAAAAAAGGAGTACGAACATATGGCAGGGATTATTTTACAGCAGGCAATTATTATGCTCATTCTGAATGTGGTCGGAATGATTGCATACTACACCGGCATTGTCAGCCGAGAGGGCGGCAAGCAGCTTTCCAATGTCGTGTTGGAAATTGTAACGCCAGTCATCATCGTGCATGCTTACTTAGAGGAGGAATATGATTCCCGTCTGGTCGTGAATTTGCTGCTGACGTTTGTGCTGGCGGCAGCTTCCTATGTCATCGCCATTTTGATTTCCATGTTGTGTTTCCGAGAAAAATCTGCCGGAAAGTTAGCACCGATTGAGCGATTTTCTGCAACATATAGCAACTGCGGCTTCATGGGCATTCCGCTGGCAAGTGCATTGTTCGGGGCAGAAGGCGTTTTCTATGTCACTGCATTCCTGACGATTTTCTTCTTGTTCTCGTGGACACACGGTGTCATGCAGCTGACACAGACCAAGGATTTCAAAAAGGCATTGAAAGTGCTGCGTTCGCCAACGGTCATTGGTATTGCGATTGGGTTGATTCTGTATTTTGTACAGCTTCCAATGCCGGGCTTGTTGATGGATACTATGGGCTATATTTCCGACTTGAATACACCGCTTGCAATGATTGCATCGGGTGTCAGCGTGGCACAGGCAAACTTGTTGGGAGCATTGCGGACAGTTCGGATTTATTGGGTCAGCTTCGTGAAATTGCTGGTGATTCCGCTGGCAGTCATGGCAATGTGCCTCTGCCTGCCGTTTGTATCTATGGAAGTGCGGACGGTTGTTTTGCTGCTGACAGCTGCTCCAGCTGCTGCAATGTGTACACTGCAATGTCAAGTACATGGCTTAAATGACATTTATGCTTCTCAAATTTTTGCGGCAACAACCATTCTTTCCATGGCAACCATGCCGCTATTAATTCAGATTTTCAGTATGTTAACTTAAAAAGAGCGGAGCAAACATGAACATTTTCCCTATTTTTCAATAAGATGTAAATTTTCATCAGAAAGTCTCCACAGAAACTTGCAAAATCCGGTTGAAATTGTTAAAATAATAGTATTGATTTAAATCGATAAAAGATTGCATCAATAGAAAGAAAGGAAATTGTGAATTGAGGGGAGCGAATCCGCAATGTGGAAACCAGTCATTGCCCGACAGATGGAACGAAAGTGGATGTATTTGCAGGTATTGCAGTTGATTCAGCAATACGGAGCAATTTCTCGTGTGGAGATTGCCAACAAACTGCATATGACAAGAGCATCCGTGACGCTGCTGATTCATGAGATGATGGAAAAGGGCGTTTTAGAAGACATCGGAACCTGTCCAACCTCGGAGGGAAAAGGCAGAAGAAAATTATTGATGGATGTGCATCCTTCTCGCTGGCTGCTGATTGGTATTTCCATTCAGGGAAATCATTTGGTGGTTGGACTGACAACCTTGGGCATGAATACGCTAGAAAAGCAGTGCATTCCGTTTCCAGTGATGCAGGCTTCATGGGCGTCTATACAGGAACAAATGATTATAACCGTTCGCCAGATTTTGAAGAGCAACTATATTGAGGAATCGCAGATTTTGGGCTTGGGTGTTGGGTTGATGCCCAGCGTCTTGCAGCACTTCTTTCCGGATGCAACTAGGCAGGAACAACAAATGGCAGAATTGCAGCAGATATTAACAGATGCCCTGCACGTTCCGGTTTTCTGGGGAAATGCATTGCCGTCTATGGCAGTATATTGCCTGTATCAGAAACCAAAGCAGGAAATTGTTGCGTTATTCTGTGCAGATGGGGCGGATTATTATGTTTCTATCGTCTGTCGCTCGCATGCTATGGAATGCCTGAATAGTAAGCCGATTTCTATGCAGGGATTGCCGCTTTCTCCAAATCAAACCGTGGGTGACTTGCTGACGCCAGTTGCATTGCAGCAGCGAGTAAAGCCGTATTATAGTGCGGAGCAAACGCCAGTCTTGTATGACCTGACAGGCGGAAAGCTGGAAACGATGACGCTGCCGGATTTGTTTACTGCAGCCTGTGCAGAGGGTAAGGACTTTGACCCGATTTTGTCAGACTTGATGGAAGAGATGATGCAGCAGTTCTGCCAGTTTTGGAGCAGCATTCTGGTGATGTATCCGATTGAGCAGCTTTATTTGTATCGCCCTGATTTTATCTTGCCGCACTGGCAGGAAATTTATCGGTATGCGAAGCAATATATGAAGCCGGAGTTGGCTGCAAAGTTATCCTGCGGGGATTTGACAGAAAAATGTCAGTATGCAGGCGGTGTCTTCTATGCACTGGACGGCGGTATTTTTAAGCTTTGTACCGCAGAAGAACAAAAAACATCGGAATAAAAATAAGATTTCATAGAGAAAACAGTCGATTTGCTGGAAAACAGACCTGCTGTTTTCTCTTTTTTTAAAATTTTTGTTTTTTCTACACGAACACTTGCAAGCGAGAGAAAGGTATGTTATAATAAGACCGTAGCAAATTTGCAGGGTTCGACAAAAACCGTGCACATGGAAGATTGCAGAAAGGAGTAGAATTTCCGGACGGGAATTCACACGCAAACAATGAGATTACAGGAAAAAAGTCGTGCAGAGTTGGAGGCATTTCAGGCAGAATGTCAGCAGGCATACAAGCAGTTTCAGGAAGAAAATCTGAAGCTGGATATGTCCAGAGGCAAGCCGGCACCGGCACAGTTGGAACTGAGCATGGGTATGATGGATTGCCTGAAGAAGGGCGATTATCGGGCTGAAAACGGTCTGGACTGCCGGAACTACGGGGTTCTGGATGGACTGCCGGAAACAAAGGCATTCTTTGCACCGATGCTGGGCGTAAAGCCGGAAGAAATTATTGTATACGGAAACTCCAGCCTGAACATTATGTACTGGGTAATGTCTGTTGCAATGACCAACGGTGTTTTGGGTGGCACACCATGGGGCAAACTGGATCATGTGAAGTTCCTGTGTCCGGTTCCGGGATATGACCGCCATTTTGCAGTAACCCAGTTCTTTGGTATGGAACTGATCAATGTGCCGATGAACGAAGATGGCCCTGATATGGACATCGTAGAAAAACTGGTTGCAGAAGATGACAGCATCAAGGGCATCTGGTGTGTGCCGATGTACTCCAATCCGGGCGGGGTTGTATATAGCGATGAAGTGGTAAAGCGGTTTGCAGCACTGAAGCCGAAGGCAGCAGATTTCCGGATTTTCTGGGATAATGCCTATTGTGTGCATCATCTGGTTGACAATCCGCCGGTACAGGCAAACCTGCTGGAAGAAGCAAAGAAGGTTGGCAACGAAGATATTTGCTATATGTTCGCATCCACTTCTAAAATCACGTTCCCGGGCAGCGGAATTGCAGTGATGGCAGCCAGCGAAAGAAACTTGGCAAGCCTGAAGAAGTCCTTGGGCTTTGCAACGATTGGTTTTGATAAGATGAACCAGCTGCGGCATCTGCGGTTCTTTGGCGGTAAGTTTGAAAATCTGCTGGAACACATGAAGAAGCATAAGGCATTGATTGCTCCGAAGTTTGCAATTGTTGTCAACACACTGGAAAAGGAACTGGGCGATTTGGGCATTGCAACTTGGTCGAATCCAAAGGGCGGTTACTTCATCTCCTTCAATCAGAAGGGTTGTGCAAAGCGGATTGTACAGCTTTGTAAGGATGCTGGTGTCGTTCTGACGGGTGCAGGGGCATCGTTCCCATATGGCGTAGACCCAGAAGATGAAAACATCCGGATTTCTCCGACATTCCCGACCGAAGAAGAACTGCAAAAGGCAATGGATGTCTTTGTATGCAGTGCAAAGCTGGCAGCAGCAGAACAGTTGCTGGCTGACTAATTAAAACAAAAAAGCGATAAAAATAACACCGCTGCGGAGGTTGCAATACCATCCGCAGCGGTGTTTTGTGTTTTAAAATGATGGAATGATTGATTTTACTGTTTGCATTTTGCCTGAACAGCTTCAAATTCTTCTACCAGTTCGTTATCCGGTGCTTTTGTCAGCAGCGAAACAATAACAATGGCAGCTAAAGCCACAATAAAGGCTGGCAGCAGTTCGTATAAATCCCATGCTCCGCCCAGCGGACGAACGAGGAACTTCCATACAAATACCATGATACCGCCGGCAACCAGCCCAGCCAAAGCTCCCCACTTGTTGGAACGCTTCCAGAACAGGGCACACAGCATAACAGGCCCAAAAGTTGCACCAAATCCAGCCCATGCAAAGGATACGATATGGAAAACAGAGCTGTCCGGATTCCATGCGATACCGATGGAAATCACAGCGATAATCAGCAGAACGGCACGGGCTGCCAGCATGGCAGTCTTTTCCGAAAGCTTGATGCCGAACACGCCTTGCAGCAGGTTTTCTGACATACTGGAGGATGCTGCCAGCAGCTGAGAGTCTGAAGTAGACATCGTGCAGGCAAGGATTCCGGCAAAAATCAGACCGGCAAACAATGCAGCCACAACGCCATGTTCACTGATCAGCGTTGCAATCTTCATGATAACGGTTTCCGACTCTGCACTGAAATTGTCCGGATTGTCGCCCAGTACGGAAATTGTACTGTTGGTCATCAAGGTTTTTCCGATGAAACCAATCAGAATGGCAATGCCCATGGAGATGACAACCCAGATAGAGGCAATTCTACGGGAAGTCTTGATTTTTTTGCTGTCTTCAATTGCCATGAATCGCAGCAGAATATGCGGCATTCCGAAATAGCCCAGTCCCCAAGCCAAGGTAGAACAGATGGTCAGAATGTTGTACGGCTTTGCGGAATTGGTTGTAATATCATAGGTGTGGTTGAAAGAAAGATAGCCCGGCAGAGCCTTTGCATTTTCCATAACAACATCAATACCGCCAGCCTTGACAATTCCAAAGACAACCACCATGACCAGTGCAACGGTCATAATAATGCTCTGGAGCAGGTCGGTTGTGCTGGCAGCCAAGAATCCGCCGATGCTGGTATAGGCAATGATGATTACAGCACTTAAAATCATCGCAGCGTGATAATTCATCCCGAACAACGTCTGGAACAGCTTTCCGCAGGCGGAAAAACCAGATGCAGTATATGGCACAAAGAAAATCAAAATAATGATGGCAGAAATGCCCATCAGGAAATGTTTGTTATCGTGATAGCGGTTCGAGAAAAAGTCTGGAATTGTAATCGAGCCGTTGTGCTGAGAATAAATTCGCAGCCGTTTTGCGACGAATAGCCAGTTGAGATATGTGCCGATTGCCAGACCGATGACTGTCCAGCCGACATCGGCGAACCCAGTCAGCAGTGCCAGCCCTGGTAAGCCCATCAGCAAGTAGCTGCTCATGTCAGAGGCTTCCGCACTCATGGCGGTGACGATTGGCCCCAGCTTTCTGCCGCCTAAGTAGAAATCGCTGGTGTCTTTATTTTTTTTGGATGCGAGAATGCCGACTACGATCATTAAAATCAAGTATGCAACGATGGTAATCAACATACAAATGAGGTTGGATTTCATG
>OLPI01002481.1_pt1 | contig 14365 bp, 14 predicted proteins | sample 1672361 | NCBI WGS metagenome assembly OLPI01 (sample SAMEA3136675, study PRJEB25190) | human gut metagenome
GGGCGGCTGCTCGATCGCTTCGTGCGCGGCTACTGCTTCGTTCTGGCCGCCTCGCCGACGTTTTGGGTGGGGCTGCTTTTGCTCATAGTGTTCTCCGTGTGGCTCGGGTGGTTCCCCCTCGGCTTCTCGGTGCCCGTGGGAGTGGCGGCCGCCGATGTCACCTTCGCCGATGCGCTGCATCACATGGCGCTGCCGGCCATCACGCTATCGGTGGTGGGGGTGGCCAACGTGGCGCTGCACACCCGGGCCAAGGCCATCGATGTGCTGAACAGCGACTACGTCCGCTTCGCCCGGGCCCGCGGCCTCACGCGGCGCGAGGCGCTCATCCGCCACGGCTTGCGCAATCTGGCGCTCCCGGCCATCACGCTCCAGTTCTCCCAGATCGCCGAGATCTTCGGCGGCTCGGTGCTCGTGGAAGAGGTGTTCAGCTATCCCGGCCTCGGCCAGGCCGCCGTCACGGCCGGCCTCGGGGGAGACGTGGCCCTGCTCGCCGGCATCGCCCTTGTGTCGGCGGCGCTCGTGTTCACAGGGAACTTGGCCGCGAACCTCATCTACGGCCTGGTGGATCCTCGTATGCGCCCGGTGCGTCGGCAGAAGGAGGTCGCTGATGACTGATGCGGTTTTTGCCAACCAACCCCCCGTGCTCTCGGCGCCGCGGCGCCTTCGGTTGCCCAATCGCCGCCGTGCCTTCGCGCTCGCCCTGGGCGGGGCGCTGCTGCTGGCTGCCGTTGTGGTGGCCGGTCTCATGGCGGGGCCGGCCGCCCAGGCGACCGATTTCGCCGCCAAGAGCCTGCCCCCTTCGCTTTCGCACCCGTTCGGCACCGACTGGATGGGCCGCGACATGCTCCTGCGCACGTTGGCCGGCCTTTCCACCAGCGTGCTCGTGGGCCTCATGGCGGCTGTGGCCTCCTCGCTCATCGCGCTCGCGCTGGCGGCCGCGGCGGCGCTGGGCCCCCGCTGGGCCGACCATGCGGTCAGCTGGCTCATCGACCTCATGATGGGCATTCCCCACATCGTGCTGCTCATCCTCATCTCCTACGCTTTGGGCAAGGGGTTCTGGGGCGTCACCATCGGCGTGGCCCTCACGCACTGGCCGAGCCTCGCCCGCATCCTGCGCGCGGAAATACTCCAGTGCGCATCCTCCGATTTCGTCGCGGCCGCCGCCCGTCTCGGTGCGGGCCGGCTCGCCATCTCCGCACGGCACATGGTGCCCTATGTGCTGCCGCAGTTCGTCGTGGGGCTCGTGCTGCTGTTTCCCCACGCCATCCTTCACGAGGCGGCCATCACCTTCCTCGGCTTCGGGCTGCCGCCGGAGATGCCGGCCATCGGCATCATCCTCTCCGAGGCCATGGGCTACCTGTCGGCGGGGCTGTGGTGGCTCGCGGTGTTCCCGGGGCTGGCGCTTGTCGTCTGCGTCATGTTGTTCGATGTGGTGGGAACGAGCCTGCGCAAGCTCGTCGATCCGGCCTACGCCCAGGAATAGGAGGGGAGTATGGAAGAGAAGCCTGCCGTCGCCCACGAGGCCGTCGATCACGGTGCTCAGCCGGTGCATCATCACCACTCCCACGCGGCCACGTCGCGCCACGGGCACGGCCATCACCTGCTGACGGTGGAGGACCTCTCCGTGTCGTTTCTCATGTACGATGAAGAAGCGGCGGCGACGAGGGCGCAAGGGGATTCGCGCGCAGATCGGGGACGGCTGGGGCGCTATTTGGACGTGCCCCAGCGGGAAGTGGAGGTCATCCGCTCCCTGAGCCTTTCCGTGCACGAGGGGGAGATCGTCGCCGTGGTGGGCGCCTCGGGCTCGGGCAAGACGCTTCTGGCCGACGCGGTGCTGGGCCTGTTCGAGTCCAACGCGCTCGTGCGCGGGCGCATCTGGTTCGACGGCCGTCCCATGGACGCGGCGGCCCTGGCCGCCGAGCGCGGGCGCGGCATTGCCCTTGTGCCCCAATCGGTGGCAAGCCTCGATCCGCTCATGCGGGTGGGGCGCCAAGTGGAAGGCATGCCGCGGGGACGCGGTGCGGCCCGTCGCGCCGATGCCGCCCGCCGCCGCGCCCGGCGCGCCGAGTTGTTCGCCCGCTACGGCCTTGCCGAGGAGGTCGCGCGCCTGTACCCCCACGAGCTCTCCGGCGGCATGGCCCGACGCGTGCTTCTGTGTTGCGCGCTCATGGACGCGCCAAAGCTCATCATCGCCGACGAGCCCACGCCCGGCCTCGATCTGTCGCTGGCCCAGGCGGCGCTTGCGGATTTCCGCGCCTTTGCCGACGCCGGCGGCGGCGTCATGCTCATCACCCACGACATCGAGCTGGCGCTCACCGTGGCCGATCGCGTCGCCGTCTTCCGCGACGGCACGGTGGTGGAGGAGACCTCGGTCGCCGCCTTCGCCTCGCCCGATACCCTGGGCCACCCCTTCACCCGTCAGCTCTGGCACGCCCTGCCCGAGCATGGATTTGTCGTGCCCACCGAAGGAGGTCCGCTATGCTAGAAGGCCGGCACCTCTCCGTCGCCTTCGACGGTCGTCCCGTTCTCGATGACGTCTCCCTCGCCGTTGCCTCCGGCGAGCGCGTGCAGCTGGCCGCGCCTTCCGGCACCGGTAAGACGACGCTCTGCCGCGTGCTGGCGGGCTATCTGGCGCCCCGGACGGGCGAGGTGCTCGCCGATGGCTCCCCGCTGCCGAGGCGTGGCCCGTGCCCGGTGCAGCTCATCGGGCAGCATCCGGAGCTGACGTTGGATCCGCGCATGCGCATGGCGGCGAGTCTCGCCGAATGCGGCGCAAGCGAGGAGGAGCTGGGCCGTCTGCGGGAGCTTTTGGGCATCCGCGACGCATGGCTCTCGCGCTATCCCCACGAGCTGTCCGGCGGCGAGCTGCAGCGCTTCTGCATCGCCCGGGCCCTCGGCGCGCACCCGAGCTATCTCATCGCCGACGAGGTCTCCACCATGCTGGACGCCGTGACCCAGGCGCAGATCTGGCGGGCGCTCGTCGCCGAGGCCGAGGCGCGCGCCATGGGCCTCATCTTCGTCTCCCATTCCCCGGCCCTGGCCTCCCGCCTCGCCACCCGCGTGGTGGAGTTGCCAGCCGTTCCGGGTGCCGTCCGTGGATAGTTCGTGGATGGGCGCTTGCCTTTCCTGCGCTCAAGCCGTAATATAAGCAATTGCTGTTTTCGCCGCACTGTGCGAGCAGTGCTTGCGTATAGAGAATGAAAGTACAAGAAGGAGTTCCATTTCATGGCAGTCAAGATTCGCCTCGCTCGCCACGGCGCCAAGAAGCGCCCGTACTACCGCATCGTCGTCGCCGATTCCCGCTCTCCGCGCGACGGCCGCTTCATCGAGGAAGTGGGCCGCTACAACCCCTGCACCCATCCGCACCTGATCCAGTTCGACATGGAGAAGGTCGACCGCTGGATCGCCGACGGCGCCCAGCCCACCGATCGCGTCGCGAAGCTGCTGACGATCGCCCGCGAGAACGCCTAGCACCATGGCCGATCTCACGGAAGACCTCGCCGGCCTTACCGACGCCATCGTCCGTCCGCTCATCGACGAGCCCGATGCCCTGGACATCACGGCCGCCGAGACCGAGGACGGCAACATCATGGTGGAGATCCGCGTGGCCGCCGACGATGCCGGCAAGGTCATCGGCCGTCAGGGCCGGGTCATCAAGTCCATCCGCACCCTGGCCCGCGCCGCCGCGTCGAAGTCGGGCAAGCTGGTCGATGTGGAGCTCATCGACTAAATGCGCGGCTGGATGTCCATCGCCTATCTGGCGAAACCGAAGAATTTGAACGGAGGGCTCGTCGCACGAGGTGCGTCGGGCCTTCCCTTTGTGCTGCACCCCGGTCTCACGCTGGCCGTCGTGCCGCCTCAGCTGGACGCGCCCCGCACGCTCACCGTGAGTGAGGTGACGGAACGGGCCGAGAACGAGGCGCTCGTTTTCTTCGACGAGGTGTCCGATCTGAGCAGTGCCGAGCTTCTTGCCGGCTGCGAGCTTCTGGCTCGCGAGGAGGACATCGACGCCTCGGTGTTGGTAGAGGCCGAGGCGCTGCCCGCCTGGGAGGGCTGGTCGGTGCACGACGAGCGCGCGGGATACGTGGGCGAGGTCGTGGAAGTCGCCGAGCGCGCGACCCAGCCTTTGCTCACGGTGCGCCGCGCCGAGGGGGGAGAGGCGCTCATCCCGCTGGTGGACGAGTTCATCGTCGATGTGGACGAGGACGACCGCCGCATCGATGTGTCCCTGCCCGCCGGCCTGCTCGATCTGTAGGACGCCCCGCGCGTCGTCTTCTTTCCGCCCGTCCGCGCCACCCATCGACAGGGGATCCTATGCTCATCGAAACCCTCTCCACGTTCCCGCATATGTACGACTCGGTCATGGGCGAGTCCATGATGAAGCGCGCCCAGGAGAAGGGCATCTTGGAATTTCGCGCCCACGACCTGCGCGACTGGACTCACGACCGCCACCGCACCACCGACGACGACCCCTACGGCGGCGGCGCCGGCCTCGTCATGAAGTGCGACCCCATCTTCGAGGCGGTAGAAGCCATTCTGGGAAAAGAGTTCGTGGAAGCGAAACTTGCTGCAGCTCCGCCCCAGGGGGAGTCGCAACAACACCGCCCCCAAATCGTCTTTCTCGCCCCCCAAGGCCGCCCCTTCGACGACGCCTACGCCGATAAGCTCGCCGCCGCCGACCACCTGCTGTTCATTTGCGGCCACTACGAGGGCATCGACGAGCGCGTTTACACCCTGGCCGACCACGTCATCTCGCTGGGGGACTACGTGCTCACCTCCGGCGAGCTGGCCTCCATGGTGGTCATCGATGCCGCGGTGCGCAAGCTGCCCGGCGTGCTGGGGGCGGCCGAAGGCCCCGTGGACGAGTCCTTCACCAGCGGCCTTCTGGAATATCCCCAGTACACACGCCCCGCCGACTTTCGCGGCATGGCGGTGCCCGAGGTGCTCACGAGCGGCAACCACGCCGCCATCGCGCGTTGGCGCCGCGAGCAGTCCCTCGCCCGCACGGCCGCCGCCCGCCCCGACCTCATTGCCGCCGCCGAGGCCGCGGGCCGCCTTACCCCCGCTGACCAGAAATTTTTGAAGTTGTTGGAACCAGCGTCAACGGGCGCGGTCGAAGGGGTATCATAGCGTTTCCGACAATTGTGAGCGCAGACGTGGAAGGGGCATCCCGAAGATGTACGACAACGGCTATGGGATCGACCCCTATGGCTACCAGCCGCCTCTTCACAAAGAGATTTCCAAAGGTGTGGCCCACGGCTTTCTGCGCACGGTGCTCTCCGTGCTCGTGCTCGTGGTTCTCGTGGTGCTGCTCTCCTGGGGGCTGCGCACCTTCGTCTTCCAAGCCTACGAAATCCCCTCCGGCTCCATGGAGGAGACCATCATGCCCGGCGACATGGTCTTCTCCGAGAAGATCACCTACTACGGCAGCGACCCGGCGCCCGGCGACATCGTCACCTTCCAAGACCCCGATCCGGAGCAGGGCGGCCGCATCCTCATCAAGCGCGTCATCGCCGTGGGCGGCCAGACCGTCGATCTGCGCGACGGCCGCGTCTATGTAGATGGCGTGCTGCAGGACGAGCCCTACACCCGCGGCGAGCCGTCCTACCCGCTGACGCCCTACTACGGGCTTACCATCGACTACCCCTACACGGTGCCCGAAGGCGGCCTGTGGGTCATGGGGGACAACCGCACCAATTCCCAGGATTCCCGTTACTTCGGCGCCATCAAGGAGTCGAGCGTCACGGGCAAGGCGATATTCATCTACTGGCCGCTGACCGACGTCGGCCCGCTGTAATTCGAGCAAAGGAGACCCATGGCACCAGACACTGCCGAGAAGGTCGGGAAGGCGACGCCCCCCACCTTCCAAGACGTCATCATGAACCTGCAGCGCTACTGGGCGAGCACCGGTTGCGTGGTGCTGCAGCCCTACGACAACGAGGTGGGTGCCGGCACGAACGCCCCGGCCACCACGCTGCGCTCGCTGGGGCCCGACACCTGGCGCACCTGCTACGTGCAGGGCTGCCGCCGTCCCACCGACGGCCGCTACGGCGAGAACCCCAACCGCGGGCAGTTCTACTACCAGTTCCAGGTGCTCGTCAAGCCCTCGCCGGACAACATCCAGGATCTGTATCTGGGCTCTCTTGAGGCCATCGGCATCGATATCTCGGCCCATGACGTGCGCTTCGTGGAAGACGACTGGGAGAGCCCGACGCTGGGCGCCTGGGGCCTGGGCTGGGAGATCTGGATCGACGGCATGGAAGTGACCCAGTTCACCTACTTCCAGCAGGTGGGCGGCTTCGAGTGCGACCCGGTGCCCGTGGAGATCGCCTACGGCCTGGAGCGCCTCACCATGTTCGTCCAGGGCGTCGACAACATGTACGACATCGTGTGGGCCCGCGGCGACGACGGCGTGGTGTTCACCTACGGCGACGTGTACCTGGAGAACGAGCGCGAGTACTCCGCGTTCAACTTCGAGGTGGCCGACACCGAGTTCCTCTTCCAGGAGTTCGCCGATCGCGAGGTGGAGTGCCTGCGCACCCTGAAGGCGTCCCTGCCGCTGCCGGCCTACGACTCGGTGCTGAAGTGCTGCCATGCCTTCAACCTGCTCGACGCCCGCGGCGTCATCTCGGCCACCGAGCGCATGGCCTACATCCTGCGCGTGCGCACCCTGGCCAAGGCCTGCTGCGCCTCCTATATGAAGAACGTCGTGGGCATGGATGTCGACACGTCCGATTTGGACGCCCTGCTCGCCGATGTGCCCGATCCGCTGGCGAAGCCGGCTGCCGAGGCAGCGTCCAACGTCGTGCCGGCGTGCCCCGAGCCTGCGCCCGGCGGCGGATGCCCCGGCGCTGCAGCGGCCGCCGATCATTCCGAGCGCGCCTTCGAGTTCGTGACCATCGCCGAGGACGCCGTCTCCGCCCCGTCCGAGTCGTCCGATCCGTCCGAGAAGGAGGCCTAGAAGATGTCCGATACCGCAACCCTCGCCTTCGAGATCGGCACCGAGGAGATTCCCGCCTTCGATTTGAAGCGTGCCACCGAGCAGCTCGCTGAGCTCGTGCCCGCCGCCCTGGATGCCGTGCGCATCCCCCACGGGGAGGTGGCCATTTACACGAGCCCGCGCCGTCTCATCGCCATCGTGGCCGACGTGGCCGCCCGAACCGAGGCCCTGGAAGAGGTCTTCCGCGGGCCCGCCGCCAAGATCGCCTTCGACGAGGCGGGCAACCCCACCAAGGCCGCCATCGGCTTCGCCCGCGGCAAGGGGCTCGACGTGGACGCGCTCGAGCGCCGCGACGAGAACGGCACCGAGTACGTCTACGCCGTGCGCCAGGTTCCCTCCCAGGATGTGGCGGCCCTGCTGCCCGAGGTGCTGCGCGGCGTCATCGACGGCATCTCCTGGCCGAAGTCCTGCCGCTGGGGCACCACGACCGAGATGTTCTCGCGCCCGGTGCGCTGGCTGGTGGCGCTTCTGGGTAACACGGTGATTCCCGTGGAGTACGCGGGACTCGTTGCCGATCGCGAGACGCGCGGCCATCGCTTCCTGGCCCCCGGCCCGCACACCGTGGCCTCGGCCGACGACCTCGTGTCCGTGGTGGAGGGCGCCTACGTCGTACCCACCCAAGAGGCCCGCGAGGCGGTCATCCGCAAGGGCGTGGCGGCCATCGAGGCGGCCACCGGCTTCACCGCCGATCTGCCGGCCAAGACGCTCACCGAGGTCATCAACCTCTCCGAGTACCCCACCCCCATGGTGGGCACCTTCGACGAGGAGTTCCTGAAGGTTCCCGAGGAGATCATCGTCGACGCCATGCTCATGCACCAGCGCTACTTCCCGCTGTACGACGCCGACGGCAAGCTCACCAACAAGTTCATCATCGTCTCCAACGGCGACCCGGCCCATGAGGACACCATCGTCGACGGCAACGAGCGCGTGGTGGCCGCCCGCCTCTACGACGCGAAGTTCTTCTACGACGAGGATCTGAAGATGCCGCTGGATGCCTACGTCGATCGCCTCGATGAAGTGGTCTTCCAAGAGGCGCTGGGCACCATGCGCGACAAGACCGCTCGCGTGGTGAAGCTGTCGGCCCGCATCACGTCGGCCGCCGGCATCGAGGCCGCCGAGATGCGCGACATCGCGCGATCCGCTTACCTGGCCAAGGCCGACCTGGTGACGAGCGCCGTCATCGAGTTCACGAGCGTCCAGGGCATCATGGGCAGCTACTACGCCACCGCCGCCGGCGAGCCGCCTCGCGTGGCCCGCGCCATCGCCGAACACTATCGCCCGCGCTTCTCTGGCGACGCCATTCCCACCGACATCATCGGCCAGGTGGTGGCGCTCTCCGATAAGATCGACACCATCTGCGGCCTGTTCGCCGTGGGCCAGGCGCCCACCGGCTCCTCCGACCCCTTCGCGCTGCGCCGCGCCGCCTTGGGCGTGCTGGCCATCCTGGAGGAGACGGGCCTGCCGATCAGCCTGGTGGAGACCATCGACGGCTCGCTCATCATCTACCGCGAGGCCGGGCTTCAGTTCGACAACGCCGAGGTGCGCCGCGAGATCATCGACTTCTTCATCACCCGCGAGAAGGTGGCCCTGCGCGATGCCGGCGTGAAGGCCGACACCATCGACGCCGTGCTCGCCTGTGGCATTGAGGAGCCGATCGTGCTCGCCCGCCGCGCCCGGGCCCTGGAGGCCGCCCGCACCGAGAACCCGCAGGTCTTCGACGACTTGGCCACCGCCTTTGCCCGTGCGAACAACCTGCGCGAGATCGGCCTGGGCACTGGCTACAAGAAGACCGAGCTCACCGCGGTGGAAACGGCGCTCGCCGAGGCTGTGGCCACCGCCGAGGGCGACGTGGCCGCCGCTCTCGCCGACGACCGCTACGCCGACGCCCTCGTGGCCCTGGCGGCCCTGCGCGCGCCGGTGGACGAGTTCTTCGACACCACCATGGTCATGGACGAGGATCCGGAGGTTCGCGCGAACCGCCTGAAGCTCTTGAACCGCTTCGCCAACGTCTTCGCCCACGTGGCCGACTTCTCCCAGATGGCGAAGAAATAATGCATAACAAGACGCCGGCTGAACGCGCGGCTCGCGTGCCCACCATCCACATCATCTCCGATTCCATCGGCGAGACGGCCCAGGTGGTGGCGCGCGCTGCCGCGGCCCAGTTCGGCGTCACGAGCCCGCACCTCGAGATCTTCTCGAAGGTGAAGAGCTTCGAGGAGGTGCGCGGATACCTGCTGGAACATGCGCGGCACCACGAGGAGGTGCTCGGCGACGACCGCATGCTCGTGATGTACACGCTGGTCAACGCTGATATCCGCGAGCCTTTGCAGGGCTTTCTGGCCGAGCATCCCAACATCGTGGCCGTCGACGTGCTCACCTCCGCCGTTGCCGCCGTCTCGGAGATGAGCGGCATGGAGCCAGTGGGCAAGCCCGGCATGCTGCGCGTGGTCGACCACAACTACTTCAAGCGCATTGGCGCCTTGGAGTTCACTATCGCTCATGACGACGGGCAGAACTCCGAGGATCTCACGAAGGCCGACATCGTGCTTTTGGGTGTGTCCCGCTCCTCGAAGACGCCGCTTTCCATCTACCTGGCTCAGCAGGGGCTGCGCGTCGCCAACGTGCCCCTGGATCCTACCACCGAGCCGCCCTCGCAAATCTACGATGTCGATCGCACGCGCCTGTTCGGCCTCATGATCACGCCGGAGGTGCTGCTGGACATCCGGCGCAAGCGCATCAAGAAGGCGGCGGGGAAGGCCGGCGGCGGCCAGTTCGCCATGCTCGCGAAAAACTACGCCGATCCGGAGTACATCTACCGCGACTTGGAGGCCAGCCGCGCCCTCATGCGCCGTTTGGGCTGCATCGTCGTGCACACTGAGGGCCGCGCCGTGGAGGAGACGGCCCAGGAGATCCTGCGCTACTACGAGCGCAGCCACCCCTCCAATACCGACATCATCGACTAGCTGCAGCGGTTCCGCCCCCGGCCGGCTGCTCGACTTTGTTCCCAATGCTGGTCAAAAAAGTGGCGGAAACTGCTTTTGCGGAGGCTTGGGGGCAGGTTCTGGCCAAAAAGGAGCCGCTGGCTGCATCAGCTTCACGCTGGGCTCAATCGGAGTACTAATTGCGCGCTCCTGAACAGGGAAAACTCCAATCTGCTATAGAGCTCTTTTCGAAAAAACAAGGTAGTGGGCAAAATAAGGGCGATAGCTGCCAGCTAGCGTGGCATTTTTGGCCAAAAGAATTCATGAGGCGCGCCAGAGGATCCTGATTTGTCGGTCGCGCTCTGCTGCATGTGTTGCCGAGCACGCTCCTCTTGTGTCTCGTCGAGCCCTGCGCGCCTTGCTGCTCGCGCCGCGCCGCAAGCTTCGTCGAGCGCACCCCGCTGCGGATCCAGATATCTTTCAGAGCAATTGCGTGGAATGCCGTGAATGTGCGGATCTTGTGCAGTGGGTGCTCGCCGAAGAAGAGCAACGAGAAATTTGTTCCTGAAGTATTTTGCGTTTTGGGAACGGCACGACGATCGGCTTGCGTGGTTGTTGATAACTCCCCTCATGTGACCTCGTGCTTTGAAAACTTCAACGCAATGTCTCGTTTCATTCCCGATGGAGTCCCGACTGGCGCCGGGGATGACGGCAAAATGCACCCCTAGTCAATTGCCTGCTTCTGGCATAGAGTACGCGGAACACTTTCCTCTCGCCCGTTGCGTCGGATCGCTCAAGCTGCGCGCTGCGGAGGCGAAACGAAGCGAGAGGCGGTTGTTCAAACGATGGGAAGGGGAGGTTCATGCGCGTTGCTCTCTACGGCGAGTCGGCATTCGCCTACTATCTCGTTGCGGGCGATGCGCCTTCTGCGGTGGCGCCCCCCAGCGTCCTTGATAAATCCTGCTACCCTACGCAGGCTACCCTGGACTATGTGCGTGAGCGAATGCCTTACCTTACGCGCCCCGTGCATTGCTTGGTTCCTAAGTGGGAGCGCTGCACCCTCGATGATGTGCATCTGCATGGCTCGTCGTATCCCTATCGATCGGGATCCTTTTTGCGCATCGATCATGGCGTTATTGTTTCGTGTCCCGAATTATGCTTTCTTCAGCTGGCCCAGAGCCTCGATCTTCTCCCGCTGATTCAAGCGGGATGCTTTCTGTGCGGGACTTTCGGCCTCGATCCCTCGGTGCCGTCGGGGCTTATGGGGCGGACCCCGTTGACGAGCCCTCGACGCATCGGCGCCTATCTCGAGCGTTGCCCAGGTCACGATGGCCTTACACGCGTGCGGGAGGCTCTGCGGTTTGTCTGCGCTGAGGCAGCATCGCCGCCTGAAGTGTTCATGCGACTTGTGCTCGGACTCCCAGCACGGTTGGGCGGTTTCGGATTGAGCGGGTCGGTGATGAACAAGCGCATTAAGCCTTCAAAGCGGGCAAAAGCGCTTGCTGGACGGGAGAGCTTGGTTCCAGACCTGTATTTGCCGGACTGCAAGCTCGACATTGAATTCGATTCGAATGCCGAGCATCTTACGGCGCGCCAGGCGACGCTTGACGCGACAAAGCGCATGGCGCTGGAAAGTGACGGCCTGAAGGTAATCACCGTTACAACTTCGCAGTTGGCCAGCGCTTCGGCTATGCGCCACGTCGCCCAGGAGGCGCACGCAAGACGAGGCACGCGATTACGCTTGCGCTGCAAGAACTTCGCATTAAGGCAAAAACGACTCTATCAGCTGAGATGGTCCATGGACGATTATCTCGACGAGGGGTGGGTTGCGGCGCAGCGGTCTTGCTGTCGGTCAAGCGCGCTGCACGTAGAGGTGTTTTAGCGGGGGTGCCCAGCCACGGGCTCTGATCGCTAGCGTTGCTCGGGTACTTTCTGGACAAAAAAGCATTGCGAACTGGCAGTTAAGACGGGAAAATTGACCACTGTCTTCAGCTGGGAAAAGAAGGGTTATCAAAAGGCCAGGTCACGGGCTTGTGGTAGAGGACGGAGATGCGATTTGCGCGTCGCTTTTGCAGCTGAGGAATGCTTTTTGGCCAAAACCCACGAAGATGGCTTGCCAAAATGCAGTCAGCGCCACTTTTTTGGCCCGTGATGCAGTTAACGCCGATTTTCTGGCCGTGGAGGGCTTGCATCGAAATGCGGCTGTATGCCACTGTGTCTATTTCCTAGACTGTTCAGACTGTCGTGTGCCGCTGTGCTCGTTGTCCAGAGTGTTTTTCCTGCTGCGTTTCTTGAGCGCCATTGTCTCGGGCGAATGATGCACCATCGGCAGATGAGCGGGGAGAGTTGGGGTTGCAAACGACCGCTTGTGAGATTTTAGGGTACTGCGGCCTGATGGGGGAGGGGAATCGCGAAATAGGCGAGATTATCCCTTATAATTGAAGCCAACTTGTTTCGTTTCGGTGTTCAGGCAACAGGGATGTCCGCGATTCGGGGATGTCCGCGATGTTCGGGATATCCACGATGCTCGGGGATGCCCGCGATGTGCCTGCGGCTAAGCTCGGAACGAAGCGGGGCGCCTTGTCCGGCTCGGCTGGCATGGCGGGAAAGGCAGCTGCGGCAATCGCGCGCTGTCGGCAGGGGCGCTCGCGTCGCCGCGAAGGCGAAGCGGGGCGCATCGGCCGGCGTCGCGGGCGGGGTTCGCGGTAAGGCAATCGCGGCGCGCACAAGGGGCGTCGCTTAAGCTTTAAGGAGAAGTAAGGTGACAGAAGCAGTGAAGCGCGTCTACGCCTTCGGCAAGGACGCCAACGGGAACAATGTGACCGAGGGCAACACCGAGATGAAGTGGGTGCTCGGCGGCAAGGGCGCGAACCTCGCCGAGATGGCCAACATCGGGCTGCCGGTGCCTCCCGGATTCACCATCACGTGCCAAACCTGCATGGAGTACGCCAACGCCGGCAACGTTTGGCCGGAAGGCGCGCTCGACACCATCGCCGAGTACCGCGCCGACCTGGAGGAGCGCATGGGCAAGCGCCTCGGCGACGCCGAGGACCCGCTGCTCGTGTCCGTTCGCTCCGGCGCCCCCTTCTCCATGCCCGGCATGATGGACACCGTGCTGAACCTCGGCCTTAACGACGAGTCCATCAACGGCCTCATCAAGCAGACCGACGACCATGGGCCGGCCATCGCCGCGCCGGAAGGCCCGCTCGCCACGCCCTCGGGCAAGTACGAGGTGTTCTCGAAGCAGGCTTACAACCTGTCGCGCCAGTGGGACCTCACCGGCGGCGGGTACGTGCCCGACGACGGCCGCGACCAGATCACGGGCCTGCCCATCTGGTACGAGAACTTCGAGGGCTACGGCGACCCGCTGCGCGAGGAGTACCCCTTCCAGCTCATCGGCCACCACACTAAGACGCGCACCCACTCCTCCTACGGCAACGTGCCGTGGATGAGCTCGGTGGCCCCGCAGCAGTGCTGGATCAACGAGGGCGATGCCGCCACGCTCGGCATCAAGCAGGACGACACCGTCATCGTGTCCACCGAGCGCGGCCGCTCCCAGATGACGGCGAAGGTGACGAACCGCATCATGCCCGGCGTGGTGAGCGTGCCCCAGGGCGCGTGGTACGACCCGGAGACCCGCGACGGCGCCACCATCGGCGATCCCAGCGTGCTCGATTTGGGCGGCTGCATCTCGGTGCTGACGTCCTCGCGCCCGACGCCCATCTCCAAGGGCAACGGCGTCCACTCCAACCTGTGCAAGATCGAGAAGGCCTAGGGGGATAGACCATGGAACAGTACGGATTTTTCGTCAACACCGACATCTGCACCGGCTGCAAGGCCTGCATGACCTCGTGCTTCGATCGCAATAACTTGGAGGTGCCGCAGAAGTTCCGCAAGGTGTTCGAGTTCGGCGGCGGCGAGTGGAAGGCCGACGAGGCCGGCGCCTTTACCGCCACGGCATTCACCTACTACGTCTCGATGACCTGCGGACATTGCGAGAACCCGGCCTGTGTGGCCAACTGCCCCACCGGCGCCATGCAGAAGGATCCGGAGACGGGCATCGTCAACAACGACAAGGAGAAGTGCATCGGCTGCATGACCTGTGAGAAAAGCTGCCCCTACGGGCATCCGGTGCAGCTGGACGACGGGCTGTCCCACAAGTGCGTGCTCTGCTCCGACGAGAACCCGGAGGGCACGCCGGATCCCACCTGCGCCAAAGCCTGTCCGGTGCGCGCTCTGGAGTTCGGCACGCTTTCCGAGCTGCGGGAGCGCCATCCCGAGGGCGTGAGCGCTTTGGGCGAGCTGACCGATGAGACGGGCCCCGCTGTGGTGTTCGCGCCCCATCGTGACGCGGCCAAGGGCGGCGTGCTGCGCAACCCGCAGGAAGTGAGCCACGAGGCCTAAGCGCCGACGGCTTAAGAACGGGACACTAGCTTTACGGCGG
>OLPI01002498.1_pt1 | contig 14307 bp, 14 predicted proteins | sample 1672361 | NCBI WGS metagenome assembly OLPI01 (sample SAMEA3136675, study PRJEB25190) | human gut metagenome
TTAATCCAGTGTCAAGGGTAAGTACACCTCATTAAATATGTCCAAAATGTTAACAGAGAACGAAAGTGCCTGTCCCCGGCAAAAAAACAAGTTCAGTAACAACTCAAGCCCATTTTTTGAGATAATAGCCTCGACAAATGATAATGCTCTAAAAAATTCAGTCTAAAAAGTTTAGGCTAAACTTTTTAGAACAATTGGAGGCTATCTATGAAATCTCAAACATCTTTAGCGGCTCGCAACTTCCGCTTACAAGAATGGAGCAAAATGATTGAGCGTTGGCGTTATAGCAACACATATTAGTGGTTATGCTGATGCTATAACTCCAACGAAATTCAATATAGGAAGAATTGTTAACAATGGAATTGCTAATTGCATTCAGTACTATTATACTCACTGAAGGGAACTGAATATAATGCTGAGAATATTGATTTTAATTACATGTATGTTTCTTTTTCCAGATATTTATGGAGTAAGTATATTTCAATTTTGTGGTCGCTATGAATATAATTGCTACTACTATGACGGAAAACTGTATATGAATTTGGCCAAAATACCATGTCATGAATTAGTAATTACACAGGTCGATATAAGTAATAATTGTTTAGATGGATATTTATATGATTTTGAAGGTGAAAAAAGATTATATCATATAGATATAGTTACAGAAAAATTGCCGTATATATATAACAGAGGACAAAGAATTTCGTTCAGTTCATTGCATCAAGGAGATGAAGTCATGATATATACGAATTGGCAGACCACTGAAACAGGATATGCTGGTGGTCATTGCAACGGTTTTAATCTTAGTTGGGTGAAACAAATTGAATTATTAAAATGTCCGCATATAACGTGATATTGGTATATTGAGGTGAAAAACGGTAAGCGACGAATAACACCCTGGATTCCATATCTGCCTAAACCGTGTCATAATTAGTGCATGGAGTGGCTTTCTCTGATTCATGAGTGCCGCTTGAGTGGACTTACGGATAAGCAATGGTGCGAGGCGCATCAAATCTGTCCGAGTAACTTTTATTACCAGATTCAGAAATTCCGCAAGAGAGTCTGTGAAATACCGGAGTCTCAATCAAAAACAACTCTGACCGCACAAAAACAGGGCATCCAGTGCCTGTCCCCAGCAAAAAAAGTACGGAGTTTTTGCGGGAAAGCAAAGCACTTTACGATAATCTTTATCCTAGCCGTATCATTGTTGGTATTGATACAAGGAGCAAACATCTCATGTGTGCGGCCAGAGAGTTTGCTACGCTGCTTCAAGAGAGCGCACTAAAGCCGAATGTGGATACGATTATTATGGGATCAACGGAGGCAGAAGCAGTCAAATTATTTTCCAATACGTATTTGGCTCTGCGCGTGGCCTTTTTTAATGAGCTGGATTCCTATGCAGAGTTAAAAGGATTGAGTACACAAGAGATCATTGAAGGAGTCTGCTTGGATCCACGGATCGGAACTCATTATAACAATCCTTCATTTGGCTATGGTGGTTACTGTCTACCTAAGGACACCAAGCAACTTCTTGCCAATTATGCCGATGTCCCAGAAAAACTCATCGCTGCTATTGTGGAATCCAATCGGACACGAAAAGATTTTATTGCTGATCGTGTACTGAAGCTTGCCGGAGCATACAGTGAAAATGACGAGTGGAGTGCTGACAAAGAAAAGAATATCATTATCGGTGTATATCGGTTGACCATGAAAGCAGGAAGTGATAACTTCCGTCAGTCTTCCATTCAAGGCGTAATGAAGCGAATCAAGTCTAAAGGGGCGACTATCCTTGTCTATTAGCCCTCTTTGCCAGACAACAGTACTTTCTTTGGCAGTCAGGTCGTCAACGATCTGATGCTGTTTAAGAAAAAGTGTGCAGTTATTATTGCCAACCGATTTGATTCATCTCTTGAAGATGTGGAAGAGAAAGTATACACACGCGACATTTACAAACGGGATTAAACATCAAAATATCCGTTGCCTGTCCCCGGCTCAACTTATCAAGAGAATGAAAAATAGGATGACAATAGTTGTATTTAGTGCTATACTTAACCCAGTGTCAAGGGTAAGTATACCTTATTAAATAAATCGAAAGTTGTTTCAAGAGGAATTTTTGATGGATGTTCAAATAATCGCACTGGATATTGACGGGACGTTGACAGATGACCGGAAAAATATATCCAACCTAACTTTGGAAGCATTGATTGAAGCGGAGAAAAAAGGAATACGTCTTGTCCTTGCATCTGCTCGTCCGGCTTCTGGGCTTTTCAGCATTAGAGATCAGTTAAAAATGGAACAGTTCGGTGGAATCCTGATGTCTTATAATGGAGGAAGAATAACGGACTGCGCAGGAAATACGTTCTATGAAATCAGTATGGATCTTACTATGACTAGAAGAATTCTCCGGTTTCTGGAAGAACTTCCAGTAACTGTTATCGTTGACGACGGCAAGATGTTTTATGTTACAGATAAAAACGGGTATAAGGTTGAATATGAATGTAGGAATAATCAGATGCAATGTACAGAGGTCGGTAACCTGGCGGATTGGCTTACATTTTCCCCTATAAAGATTCTTTTGGCGGTTGATCCTATGAAAATATACGAGGTACAGGAGCAAATCAGAAACTTTCTGCCGGAGGATTTAACTGTTGTCAGAACTGCCGCCTTTTATTTGGAGATATTTCCCCGCAGAATCAACAAAGGACAGGGCCTTTGTGATATATGCAGAATTTTGAAAATAGATGTAAGGAACAGCATTGCTTTCGGAGATTCCGAAAATGATATTCCTATGATTAAAGCGGCAGGTATTGGAATCGCAATGAAAAACGCAGAGATTGATGTCAAAAAGGCATCGGATATGAGTACTTTGTCAAACAATGAAGATGGTATACCATATGCATTACGTGCGCTCAATGTAATATGAATAAACATGATAGCATGCAGTATCAGATTCGTGATCCCAAAGGATTTACCAACATAAAAGAATGGGCGAAACAAAAAGGAGCTAAAAAGCTCTACATATCTGCACACTCAGCCGTTGAAAGTCAAGCCTTTTATAAATCAATGGGGTGTGTTGAGGCAGAAGTTTATAATAAAAAACATGTTGAAGATGAACCGTATGATTGTCAATTAGAATGCGATCTTTAGGAATCTGGCGCGGGAATCCTTGGCCATTCTATGGCCGAGTTGCTGAATTAACGAGCATATGGTGCTTGTCCTCAGCAAAAAATATAGTGTGAGGTGATGGATATGGATTATATAAAAGAAAAACTATATCAGCAGTTAGCAATTGACTATTGCTGTCAGATTTCGGATATAAAGGATGATAAAAACCATTTTATGAAAGTATTAGTGACCGGTTTTGATCCATTTGGCGGAGAAAGTGTCAATCCAGCTTATGAGGCAGTAAAGCTACTTCCAGACATCATTGAAGGGGCACAGATTATTAAGCTAGAGATTCCAACTGTTTTTAAGAAAAGTATAGAGATAGTAAAAGAGGCAGTGGAAAACTATCAGCCAGATATTGTTATAAATGTGGGTCAGGCAGGCGGACGAGCTTGTGTGACCGTGGAGAAGGTGGCAATCAACTTGGCTGATGCAGGCATTCCAGATAATGCAGGTGACAGTCCAGAGGATGAGTCACTAGAAAAAGATGGACCAGATGCTTATTTTTCAACACTTCCAGTGAAAGCAATGGTGGAAAATGTGAGGGCACATGGATTTCCATGTAGTGTTTCCTATTCGGCAGGTACCTATGTGTGCAATAGTGTGATGTATCGTGTGCTTCATTTGGCTGCTAGAAGCTATCCAAATATGAAGGCAGGTTTTATTCATGTTCCATATTCGTCTGAGCAGGTGGCAAATAAGGATAGACCGCTTGCATCGATGCCGATTGAGATAATTGCAAAATCGCTGGAACATGCAATTGAGGCAGTGGTAAAAGAATAAAAAGGGTGCTTAACTCCTATGGACGTGGTACTCTGCCTACTTTGATAGAAAAATATCCGGAAAAAACATCACTTCAGAGGCAGGCAAAGAGGTATTTAGAAAGTGGGGGAATGTTGGGAACAGGTATTGGTGTGAGTTGTTGATTCTAAAGCGTAATTTGGAGGGTATTATGACAGTACATGAAAAGGCAGAATTGATAATTAAAGATATTAAATTGGAAAATGGAACAAATCCGGTTCACATTTTTAAGAAGATTGCACGAAAAGAATATATTAGTATTCATGGACCGGAACATCATATATTAGATGGTGCAAGCTTGCTTGTAGCATATAAAAATGCTGGAGGAAACATTGATATTGACAATGCTCTTGAAAAACTAATGTCAGAAGGTCTTAGAATGCCTGGGGCAATGTGTGGATTGTGGGGTATTTGTGGTGCAATTACTTCAATTGGTGCTGCACTATCAATTATTGATGGAACAGGTCCTCTATCAACAGACGGAACCTGGGGAAATCATATGCAGTTTACTTCAAATGCGACTAGTGAACTAGGAAAGATAAATGGTCCAAGATGCTGTAAAAGAGATGCAATGATTGCGTTTAAGAATGGTGTCGAATATGTGAATAGTCATTATGATGTTATATTGGAGTATGAACATATGAAGTGTGAATACTCTGATCAAAATGCGCAGTGTATCAAAGAGAGGTGTCCATATTATATGGTGGATATGAAAACTTACCAAGTTCGTCAAGAACGTTCGGATATAAAACAATGCAAAACACCGATGTAATCGCAAATGATCTGAACGGTCGGACTTGGGAGGAGTTTTAATCAGATTCGGAATGAGACCGCAATGGAGTTTCGGGGGTGCGGACGCTTTCTTGGACCTGAATTAAGCAATTCCAAGACTGCGTCTATACTCCATCGGACTCAAACCCCCTAACGACAGTTTGATCCTTTTATCTCTATACCATTGCATATATTGGTTTATAATGCTGATAAATTCTTCTACTGAAATTTTATCCCATTTTTCGCCATAGAACATTTCATTTTTCATTCGTCCAAAAAATCGCACATTGGTGCAGAAGGATGGAGAAACCGCGCGGATTCCTGTGGATTTTATCCGGCAGTTCGTCTAAAATAGAGACGAAACCGCTGATTCATCCGGACAGCAGGGCGTGTTCCGAATTGGACTGACTGGTATCAGCGAAGCGGATATGATTTTTCTACAAATACCGCGCAGGCTTCTCCAGCTGTCCGCCCGGTTTCGTTATACCCGGCCTGATAATAATGAAACGCATCTTTCATCAGTCCACGCATCTTCATGGTTTCAAAGGAACGGCTGACCACGGTAAGGTCACTTCGATGATCGGCAAGCGCATACTGCGCGTTTCGGATGGCATCATAGGAGATATCGGCCGCCGGACCGTTGTATTCCCCAATTCCGATCAAAAAGCAATGCTCAATGTTTTCCCGGCGAAGAGTCTCATACATCCGGCAGAACTGTTCCGCATAAACATCCGGGGCGGTATGGTGATCGCCATCTGATTCTCCCTGGCACCAGAGCAGAAAGCGGTGACGCAGAACAATGCCGTGCGCGGCGCAGAAATCGAACGCTGTGTGCATGCGCCGGATGGTGTCATTCAGATAAGCGCCGCCTGGCTGCCACTGCGCGATCACAGAGCCGCCTTTGCTGGCAGAAACACCGAGTACCGGAACACCGGTCAGAGAATATACGCATTGACAAAGGAAGTGACCAATGAACCGGTTTTCATGCCGGGCTCGTGGATTCCGTCCGGGGTGTTTTCGGCGGATCCGAATGGTTCACAGACTGAAAACAGTGCGGATGGATCAGAAATGGCGCGGAATTCCACACCTGCGCCGGAAATCAAAGCCGGAGCTGCCTCCGGAAACTGCGGACAGGAAATGCCCCGTCCGGCCATATTGGACTGACCGGCAAATAAGAAGAAATCATAGGTATTCATGGCTGGATCCTTTCAAAAATATGTATTGGTGAGCAGTAGTCTTTAGTGCGTATTATTTTTCCTTTGGTGATAGTGTCCGCAGGTTTCGGTACGTACTTGGTGACATTCCGTTCATGCGGCGGAATAAAGAGGAAAAGTAACTGGAGCTGGAAAAGCCGGTTTTCAGCGCAATTTCCGTTATCGGAAAATCGGTTTGCGCGAGCAGCTTTCTGGCTTCTTCCATCCGCAGCAGATTCAGATATTCCGGGAAGCTGTGCCCGGTTGAGGAGCAAAACAGATGGCTGATGTAAGAACGGCTGCAGTGGAATGCGCTGCATAGCTCCTCAATCGTGAATGACCGGTTCAGATTCTCCTCAATGAAAAGAAGAATCCGTCCAAGCAGCTGATTCTGTTTCTTCAGCCGTCCTGTTGTATTGGAAAATCCAAGGCATTCCTGCCGATACAGCTGCTCCAGCATAAAAGCAAGCGGAAACAGCAGTGTGTCCAGTTTGTGCGCGTCAGGGATGGAATCGGAAAGATGCTGTTCAAACAGCGGACGTACCGTATCCAGGGAAAGTCCATACGTCTGCCAGGTATGCGTCAGACGGTCGAGCGCATGATGCTCCGGAAGAAAATATCCGCTGACGCTGATGAAGCCGATGACAGTATCAGAAAGTGTGTCACGAATCGGATAGACATATTCTCCGATGCCGCAGTGGCAGCATCCGAAAAAAGGTCCCTGTTCCAGATAGCCGGACAGACGTTTCTGATTGCGGATGCAGGCAGTCCAAATGTCCGGATGGGATTTCAGATAGAGACAGCACGGATTGTCATGGATGCGGTAAGGCAGAAACTGCGCAAGAAACGGAGCGGCAATCCGCTGAAACTCATGAATACTGACGCGAAGCCCGCAGTCGTGCTTCAGATAATGCAGATAATCCGTGATATGTCCAGCAAGCATTTCCATCGGTTCCGGGACAGCCGGACTGCGCTTCTCCATAAAAATCCCCCCTTTCTTTGCAAACGTTCCTTTCTTGTCACCATTTTAGAAAATGACCAATAAAAAGTCAAGAATCCATGCATAAATTTGCAAAAATACTGCCTGAATCCGAATGCGGCAGTAGACTGCGCATGGTAAGATGGTATTAACAAACACGCTTTGAAAACGGATTGATGCAGAAAAAAGCAGACTGCGGCAGCCGAAAAAGCGGAAGCAGACAGGACTGCGGCATTAAAAAACGGAAGGGTGGATGGAAACGGTCAGAAACGGGAGGAAAAAAAATGGAAATGAACAGTCGAACGGATCAAATGGATGGTATGAATACGGCAAAAAATGTGTTACCAACAACAGAGCATACGGTGCAGTTCTGTGTGGTCGGAGGCGGGCTTGCCGGTCTATGTGCGGCAGTCGCGGCAGCGCGCAGGGGAATTTCGGCGCTTTTGATGCAGGACCGGCCGGTGCTTGGCGGAAATGCGTCGAGCGAAATTCGGATGTGGGTGCGCGGCGCGGATGGGGAAGATATGAGAGAAACCGGTCTGGTGGAAGAATTGGAGTTAGAAAACTGCTGCCGGAATCCGGATATGAACTTTTCCCTCTGGGACAGCGTGCTGTACGGGCTGGCAAGGAAGGAGAAAAATCTGACGCTGCTCTTAAACTGCAGCTGCCTGGACGCAAAGACAGAAGATGGGCGGATTTGCTCGGTGACCGGCTGGCAGCTGACAACGCAGCGGTATCATTGTGTGAAGGCACAAATTTTTGCCGACTGCTCCGGCGACAGCATACTGGCTCCGCTGACCGGCGCGCCGTACCGCATGGGACGGGAGGCACAGCGGGAATATGGTGAAGATATCGCACCAAAACAGGCGGATTCCTGTACCATGGGTATGTCCTGCCTGATCCAGGCAAGGCAGACTGGCCATCCGGTTACATTTCGCGCTCCGGATTGGGCGGCGCATTATACGGAAAACGATTTTCCGTTCCGTCTGGATCTTTCTTCTCCGGAGCGCTGGACGGGAGAGAACTTCTGGTGGATGGAGCTTGGCGGGACGAAGGATACCATCCGCGATACGGAGGAAATCCGGGATGAGCTTGTAAAAATGGCGCTTGGCGTCTGGGATTTTATCAAAAACGGCGGGAAAACGGACGCTTCCGACTGGGAGCTGGATTGGATGGGATTTCTTCCGGGAAAGCGGGAGAGCAGACGATATGAGGGCGCGTATATCCTGACGCAGAATGATGTGCGGAACGAAGGCCGGTTTGAAGATCTGGTTGCGTACGGCGGCTGGACGATGGACGATCATAACCCGTCCGGATTTGAAACAAAAGAAAAGCCCAATACCTTTCATCCGGCTCCGTCCCCGTATGGGATTCCTTATCGGTGCCTGTATTCTTCGGCGATAAAGAATCTGATGTTTGCCGGACGGAATATCAGCGCAACCCATACGGCCAATTCGAGTACGCGTGTGATGGCAACCTGCGCGATTCTCGGGCAGGCAGTCGGAACAGCAGCAGCGCTTGCCATCCAGGCAGGAAAGGATCCGGCTGGTCTGTATCCGGAACAAATTGATCAGCTGCAGCAGGAGCTGATGAAGGACGGCTGCTATCTTCCGTGGCACAGGCTGCGGCCGGATGCTGTTATGAAAGGCGCGCGGATCACCTGCGGGAGGGAACCGGCAGATATCCTGACGGACGGACTGGAGCGCCGGATTGACGGAATTGATCATGCATGGGAAGGAATGCCGGGTGACGAGCTGATTCTGACGCTTCCGGAAGCCCGGTATGCGGGAATCCTTCGCCTGGTGTTTGACTGTGATATGAACCGGAAATCCTGGGAAAACGCGCACTGGTATTTAAAGCGGTACGCGATGAAGTGCAATACGTTTCGGGACGATCAGCCGGTATTGGTTCCGCAGACCATTGTGCGCGCGTTTAATGTTGATGTGGACGAAGGAGACGGGATCTGGAAACCAATACTGACAGAGACAGAAAATTATCAGTATCTGCAAAAAATCAGAATCGGCCGTCTGATAAAGCGGGTTCGCCTGATTTGCAGGCAGACCTGGGGCTCGAAAACAGTGCGGCTGTATGCCATGGGGCTGTGGGAGAAGTAAGAGATATTGAAAGCAGATAGGACGGAATTTGGTTGTAAAACAGATTGAAATTTCTGGCGAAAATTATATAATAGAAGAAAATACGCAAGATAATGTGGAGGATAACGCAGGATGACGAAAATATGCTTCCTAAGGTGAGGAATGCATTGTGTCTGCGGCAGAAACAGAAGGGAGAGCTATATATGGCAGAATATTTTGTATGCAAAAAGAATGAGCCGGTTGTACAGACCAGGCAGGGAAAAATCCGCGGTTACCGGCTGAATACCACGTTTACCTTTCACGGGATTCCATACGCGCAGGCGAAGCGGTTTCAGAGTCCGGAGCCGGCAACGCCGTGGGAAGGAGTCCGCGACGCGCTGGCATTCGGATATGTGTGTCCGCTGCTGCATCAGGATGCGCCAGGCAATGAACTGCTTGTCCGTCATCGCTACTGGCCGCAGGATGAAAACTGCCAGAATCTGAACATTTGGACGCAGAGCCTGGATCCAAAGGCAAAGAAGCCGGTTATGGTGTGGCTGCACGGCGGCGGATTTTCTTCCGGGTCCGCAATCGAGCATGTCGCTTATGAGGGCGACCATCTGAGTGAGTACGGGGATGTTGTGACAGTATCGGTCAATCATCGGTTGAATATTCTCGGCTATCTCGATCTGTCTCCATTCGGAGAAAAATATAAAAATTCCGCAAATGCGGGAAACGAGGATCTGGTTGCCGCTCTGATCTGGATCCATGAAAATATTGAAGCCTTCGGCGGAGATCCGGATAACGTAACCATTTTCGGCCAGTCGGGCGGCGGTATGAAGGTGGTAACGCTGATGAATACACCGGCCGCGGCGGGACTGTTTCACAAGGGGATCATTGAAAGCGGCGTATACAACGCCGGTGTGTATCAGAAAGAGGACGGGGACGGAACGCAGATCGTCACTGCAATGCTGCAGGCACTTGGAAAGACAACTGATGATGTGGAAGTACTGGAAACCATTCCATATTATGAACTGGCGAATGCGTATAATCAGGTGGCAGAGCAGGTGAAGTCGCAGGGATATTATACCGGGCTTGCGCCGATGCAGAATGACTGGTTTGCCGGAAATCCATTAAAAACCGGATTTATCAGAACCGCGGAATCCATTCCGGTTCTGGCAGGAACAGTAATCGGCGAGTTTGACTTCGGGGCGGTTGTAAACCGGAAGCATGAGCTGACAAAGCAGGAAGCACTTGCGTTTCTGCGGAGAAAATACGGAGAACACACAGAAAATCTTCTGGAATTATTCCGGAAGGCATATCCGGAGAAGTGCGAAGCGGATCTGTGGTCTGTGGATACCGTGTTCCGTACACCGACGATTGCGTTGCTTCGGGAAAAAGCAAAGCTTTCCGCACCGGTGTATTCGTATCAGCTGACCTATGAATTTCCGATCGACGGCGGAAAAGCGGCATGGCACTGCTCGGAAATCCCGTTTGTATTCCATAATACCGATCGGGTTCCGGTCTGCAATGTGCAGGGAGAAACGGATCGGCTGCAGGAGCGGATGTGCAGCGCATGGGTAAACTTTGCAAGATACGGCAACCCGCAGACCGCGTCGCTTCCGAAATGGGATCCCTGCCGCCCGGACGATGAAGCAACGATGATTTTTGACAATGTCTGCGAAGTACGCCATAACTTTGACCATGCCCTGCAGGCCAGGCTCACAGAGATCGAGTATCCGTTATTTCTGCCCGTAGAGGATGAGAACGAAGAGAGGCTGCAGATTCACTAAATAAGAGTATCAATTTGAGAATGCCGGGCTTTTAAAAGTCCGGCATTTATAATACAATCATTTTGAGCTGACAAACAAAGACAGTCAGCCCTGCGGAATAAGAATTTATTCTGTGTTATTACGTTGAAATAGAAAGAAATCCAGTGCCTGTCCCCGGCAAAAAAGTATAAACTTTATAAAAGTTCTATAAACAAAAGTATACATTTTGTGCAGAGAAGTCTGAGCAGCAGCACGAGAGGGTAGCGTGTTACTGCTCAGCTCAACTTATCAAGAGAGTGAAAAAATAGGATGACAACGGTTGTAATTAGTGCTATACTTAATCCAGTGTCAAGGGTAAGTACACCTCATTAAATATGTCCAAAATGTTAACATGCACGAAAAACGGCTGTTGTCAGAATATTCTGATAAATACCTGCAAAAACAGGCTCTGGAAACCGCATAAAACCTAGGTTTTTGAAGGGGTACCGTAGAAATGAGGTATAAGCCCGAGAGTAAGGTATTGGTGTTTGTTACCAGAAAAATGATAAAAGAGTGGTGCGAAAGGCAAGTTCCCAGAAAAGTACTAGGGGATTCGCACCTCAAAAACTTAGATAATTGGTTGAAAAAAATTGGAAGGTATGCTAATATACACCTATAAATAGCAGGTATGCATAAAAAGTATCATGAAAAATTTAAAATATTGGACATTATTGCCGTAACAACTCAAGCCCGTGAGGGCATTGAAACCAGAAAACGTAAACTCACTTGTCCCAGCAGGCGCGTAACAACTCAAGCCCGTGAGGGCATTGAAACCTGCCTGATTGGAGACTTAGCGAAGATTATTTGCCGTAACAACTCAAGCCCTTTGCAATGATTTCTAGTAACAACTCAAGCCCGTACTGACACCTCCAGTGCCTGTCCCTGGCAAAAAATTCCCTATGATGAAAGAGATACTCGTCTACCAATTGCATTTGATGAGTTAATTATCAAAGCACCGAAATTGGCTGCTTTTTATCAGAAACATAAGGACTTGATTCTATCACAAACGACATATAATGAAAGAATTATCGGACGTGAAGGAGAATTTTACAAACTGGCGAGAGTTGGAGGTTATAGCTTTGCTAAATACTATGTTGCATTCAGAGATAATACAAAGTGGGGTGCGGCTGTTGTTACAGAAAGAGATACTGACTGGGGCGGACTTAAACGACCATTATTTCAGAACCATGCAGTGTCTATATGTGAGGATATAAATGGAAGATTTATTACAGAGGATGAAGCACACTTTATCTGCGGAATAATGAACTCATCTGTTGTCTACGAATATATACTGCGTTCATCTGACTCAAGGTCATATCCTATTAGACCTCGCATGTTTATACCGGAATATAATTCAGAAGATGAATTGCACATTGAGGTTGTTCTATTGTTTCGTCTCGCACATGATAATTACGATAATATGGATATCATTAAAGGAATAAAAGCTAAGTTAGATGAGTTGTATTTAACAATTGCGAATAAAAGTAAAAATTTACATATATTCAGTGAATAAAAGTGAATTTTTACTGCCATAATTGGCATCAGGTGCCTGTCCCTGGCAAAAAAACATAAGCCAGGGATAGAGCTTGCGATAAACGGATAATATGAAAACGATAGCGTGACGCTCAGACTTCGATCTGGGCGTTTTGTCGTTTATGAAAAATTTATTAAATGGATACACTTTTAATCATTGACAAGGATAACTTTATTCTGTATAATTTTGGTAGCAAGATTAAATGGATATCCGAAAAGGAGTAGAACATGGCTGGAAAAGGTAGACCAACCGTTGATGATAAGCGTGACAACCAGTATAGGGTTCGTCTCAATGATGAGGAAAACCAGATGCTTGTATATTGTAGCAAAATGACAGGGCAACCCAAATCACAGATTTTTAGAAAGGCTTTGGAGGAATACTACCAGACGGTTCAGTTGAATGAAATGAAAATGGGTGTGGATGGAATCAGCATGAAGCGTGTTATTAAGTGTCCTCATTGCGGTGTCAGCAATGCCATTGACCTTTCCGATTATAGCACTGGAGATTATTCTACCGAACGTCAGATGGGAGCAGAAATACAGCATTGCTTCGATTGTGAAGATTATGAGTGTATGGGATGTGGTCATATATTCCGTGTCGAAGGATACATTAACGAATATCCTGTCGGAGCATATAACTTTGAAGAAATCAATGTGATGGAGGATTGATTCATGAATGATAATACAATTTCTGAGAATCAGCAGATTTATGATTCTGGTTATTTAGAACAGAAAAATCAAGAAGCATGTCAGATTGATTCTGCAAATAAGCGTTATTTCCAGAGGCTTCATTATGTCAATCTGCAGGCTCATTCGCCAGATGAGTATTATAATTTTCTTAAAGATTGGCGTGAGATGGAGCCTTTTAAAGAGCCTAGAAAAATATATGCCAATCAGAATGCTGGAATTTCATTTGGATTAAGAGTTAAGGCTCTCTTCAGCGGAGATACAAAGTCTGAGTTGGAAGAAAAGAAAAAGCAGGCAGAGATTATACATGAGGCAGATACAAAAACTGCATTGGACTCTTACAATAAAAGAGCCAAACTTTTTTATAAAAATCGCAAACAGCAACATGATGGTGTTAACAGACTTCATGAAATGATGCAGCAGGGTGATGTTAAGCAAATAGTCGCCTACTTTACATTTGCTCTTCAGCAGGATAATTATACTGTAGATTCTGAAAGTCGGTATCATATTAAGGTGGCAGATGTTTGGTATGACTTGGAAAATAAAAAACTTTGCTTAGCGTATCGAATTCCAAACAAAGAAGAAATTCTGACATTTTCTTCTTTTGTGTATGATACAGAATCTGATTCAATTCAGACAAAGCCAATCGAAGAAAAATATCAGCTTGTTCAGAGGATGCATATCATGCATAGTGTTCTGTTGAGAGCGCTGATTATAGTATATGAATCTGACAAGTATGGTTTCTTGGAGGATGTTGAAATCACAGGTTTCCTTGAATATTTTGACTCGTTATTTGGAACAGTGCGGCGAAAAGATGTTGTTAACTTTCACATGAACAGAAACGAGTATATCCAAACAGATTTTAAAAATATGAATGTTGAGGCTTTGTTTTCTTCCAGACTTAAGGCGAAAGAATCCACTGGGCTTTACAATAAAAACGCAGAAGAAATTTCTAACATATATACGGTCAAGGAAAAAACTACTTCTAACATAAAAAGGTAGTAAAGTCATCCGGCAATGCCATTTAGCTAGATGTTCGGGAGCCATCCGGTGCCTGTCCGTGCGCCAGCAAAGGGTGTACAATCCGGTGGGTGGAAATCCCGTCAAATAAGCTGCTAACCACAGCATTTGAAGCGAGTCTTGAGTGTGTTACAGTAATGTAATGGGCTAAGCGTAGACAGCAAGGTTGCAGGGACAGCAACCCTGCGCCGAAATACTATAAATCGGAGTGCCGACTCTGTGGTCTGAGGGGAAGGCAACATGTGGGTTTATCGTTAAGGTGAGATTTCACACAG